>ENA-OFCF01000076-OFCF01000076.1-metagenomes-genome-assembly--contig:-NODE-76-length-48122-cov-4.046810_pt1 | contig 48122 bp, 43 predicted proteins | sample MGYA00153387_OFCF01 | MGnify analysis MGYA00153387 | reverse complement strand
CAGGGGTGAGAGTCGCATGAGAAAGGACAGAAGAAATCCCGTGGAGATTCAAAAGGGTTTTTGAAGGAAAGGAACTCCGTGTGGAGGATGACAACATATTCTTGACACCAGGCCTTCGGTGGGGAAATCTCAAGAAGATCAAAAGGGTGGTACCCTTTAAGGACCTTCATGATCAACATCACCGGAGCTATTTTACTTGGAATGGTGAGTACCATGGGTCTCGAAACCAGCCTTTATCCGTTCTTGGCCGATGGTTTTCTTAGTGCCTACACAACATTTTCAACCTTCATGTACGAAGGATTCTGTCTGTTCCAAGATCAAAAGAAAAATGCACTTGCTTATGTTGCAGGTTCGCTTGTTCTTGGCGTCATGGGATACCTCATCGGAATGGGTATTGCCCGGCTCTTCTAAGGAAAAGAAAAGGCAGGCCGCCTTAAGTGGAACCTCTGTTAGACAATCATTTTCATTAAAAGATCGCAGGTAATCAATACCTGCGATCTTTTTTATTTATACTATCTGTTACCGACTGTGGAGATTTTTCTTGAGAAGCTCATAAGGCTGTCCTGGAATCCGTTCCGATTGTGGCCTATATCATGGTGTTCTTCTCATCATGCCTTAGCGAAGTGTAGTTTAGTTTCCGTCAAATCCGCCTCTGTCGCCGTTGCCAAATCCATTCATCATACCTTGTCCATATCCATTCATCATGCCTTGTCCAGATCCATTTCCTCTTCCATTGCCATTGCCGTATCCGAATCCTGTACCGTTCATCATGCCTTGTCCAAGACCTGTTCCGTCACAAGTGGCCTGGTTTGTCTCGATGTTCGCAAGGATCTCATCCGCCTGTTCCTGGGTCAGTCTTCCATCTGCCACACGTTCCTGCAGAATTTCCTTCTTCTGTTCCAGGATTTCCAGCTGGAACTCGTCTAGCTTTCCGACTTCATCAACCTGGGTTCCCAGGGTCTTGTTCTCTTCCTGTCTGATCTGCAAGACCTCTTCCACGGATTTTCCGGTGAGTGCTGCGGCAGCTTCAGCAGGTGAACCATACTTTGAAGCGGCGAACACGGTTACGGATGTAACTCCCATAGCAGCGACCAATAGGGAAGCAGTGACAACTTTTCTTAGATTTTTCATTTTAAGTTCCTCCTCATGTTTTCATGATGTTCTGTTTACAGTTTCAATTTACCAAGAGTTTATGTCAAAAGTTTGTTTTTTTGTATTTCTTTTTGTGTCAGTTTCCAGGATTTTAGATGATTTTCAGGGAAAAAGCTGATCTGGACGCATCTGCGGTAAGATAGCTTCTTTAATCGCGTCTTGGGATCTGTACTATTTTCCGCCCAATCCGTTTCCGCTCCTGTATCCATTTCCATTTTGGTATCCATTGCCGTTTCCATTCATCATGCCATTACCAAATCCGATTCCGTTCATCATCCCGATCCCTGCAGTTGTTCCATCGCAGGTGAGCTGATTCTCTTCAAGGGTTAAAAGGATCCCATCCGCCTCCTCCTGGGTCATTCTACCTTCTGTCACGCGTTCCTGGAGCACTTCCTTCTTCTGTTCAAGGATTTCCAATTGGAATTCACTCAGTTTGCCGACTTCATCGACCTGGGTTCCCAGGGTCTTGTTTTCTTCCTGTCTGACCTGAAGGACCTCTTCGACGGATTTTCCGGTGAGCGCCGCGGCGGCTTCAGCTGGTGAACCGTACTTTGAAGCGGCAAATACGGTGACGGATGTTACCCCCATAGCAGCGACCAACAGGGATGCTGTGACAACGTTTCTTAGGTTTTTCATTTTTCTTCCTCCTTGATTTTTGTGTTGTACTTGTCTACAGTTCCAATTTATCAAGGACTCAGGTCAAAAGTATGTTTTTAAATTTGTCTTTTTGTGTTAATCTTCAGGTAGAAGCCACAGAAAAGACAAAGGTTCCCTCTACGATTAGGCTAGAAAGAAGAAAGAGTTACATATAAGCGAAACCATCAATAAAGGAAGTGTGAGGCATGCTGAAAATTCTCATTGCCGATGACAACAAACAAATTACAAACATCCTGGCTGAATACGCAAAAAAAGAGGGCTACGAAGTATCTATCGCCTATGACGGTGAAGAGGCCCTGAAGATGTTTCATGAGGAGAAGTTCGACCTCCTTCTTCTGGATGTCATGATGCCGAAGAAGGACGGGTTCGAAGTCTGCAGAGAAGTCCGGAAGATATCGAACGTGCCCATCATCATGGTTACGGCACGGGGGGAAGACTTTGAACGGATCATGGGACTGGACATCGGCGCGGATGACTACATCATAAAGCCTTTCTCTCCGGGAGAAGTCATGGCCAGGATCAGAGCCATCCTCAGAAGGCTGGAGAAGGCACCAGGAAGCGAACTCCATCGCCAGGTGTTCGCCTATGACAATCTTGAAATAGACCTTGATGATTTCCAGGTCAGTGTCGGCAGTGAGCCCGTAAGCCTTACAAAGAAGGAAATCGAACTACTTTGGACCATGGCCACAAACATGAACAAGCTTTTCACCCGGGAGAATCTACTGAACAGCCTGTGGGGCTATGATTACTTCGGGGATTCGAGAACGGTGGATTCCCACATCAAGCGACTTCGGGCGAAACTGGATGCGTACACCCATCCCACATGGGAAATCAAGACCGTCTGGGGGATGGGCTATAAATTCGAGGTGCATGATGAGGTATAAGATAACAAGGAAATTGATCTTTTTCATTACTATCATTTTGCTCCTGTTCTCCATCATGACAGGCTTCCTGTTTTCCTTCCTTTTCAACCGTCACACTGTGGATTTTCACAAGGCGGACATGGAACGAAGAGCGGTGGTCATTGCCGAGACCTTGTCGAGCTTTTTGGAAGAAGAATCAGCCATACCATCTGGCATGGGTCAGGGGAGCATGGGCATGATGGGAAATATGCGCGGTTTCAAGCCATATCTCAGTGTCATCGACAAGATTGCCATGAGCGATGTCTGGGTCATCGATGAAAACTCCGATATGATCCTGAGGGGACAGGGTGCAAATCTCAACCTCAGTGAGCTTCCCGAAGCGGGAGATGCTGTCATCCAGGAAGCTTTGAAGGGCAGCATCAATTTCAGTGAAGGCTTCAGTGATGTTCTTGGTGCAAAATACCTGAGCGTAGGGGCTCCGGTGAAAGACTCTTCCGGGAAAATCATTGCAGCGGTGCTGCTCCATGCACCTCTGGAAGGAATCGAATCCTCAACAGTGGCGGGATTCCAGATCTTTGCCATCAGCACCCTTGTGGCCATGGCCCTCGCCATGGGACTCACCATCATCCTTTCCATGAAATTCATCAGACCGCTGGAAGAAATCAACAGTACCGCAGGAAAACTTGCGGAAGGAAATTACGCAGCAAAAACAGGTGTTACACAGAACGACGAAATCGGGGAACTGGCAGGGACGATTGATGTCTTGTCAGACAGGCTCCTTATGGCTTCCAATGAAAGCGAACGTCTGGAAAAGACCCGAAGGGACTTCATCTCGAACATTTCCCACGAACTCAGGACTCCGGTGACCGTCCTTCGGGGATCTCTGGAAGCCCTGAGAGATAATGTTGTCGTGGAACCAGATCAGGTATCCGCGTACCATGGACAGATGCTGAAGGAATGCCTATCCCTCCAGAGGCTGGTGGATGACCTGCTTAGCCTGACAAAGCTCCAGAATCCGGATTTCAAGATGGATATGGTCCCACTGAACCTATCCGAGGTGCTCAGTGATGTGATCAGAAGCATGAAGACCCTGGCAGAGATGAAAAACATCAGTCTGAATTGTGATAACCCCTATGAGACCCTGAGGGTCCATGGGGATTACGGCAGACTGAGGCAGATGATGACCATCATCATCGACAACGCCATCAAATTCTCAAGTCCTAATGATGTCGTAGCGGTTTCGACGAAGTGCCATGATGGAAAATGCAGCTTGTCCATCGAGGACCATGGTATTGGCATCGAGAAGGGAGACCTTCCCTACATCTTTGACCGGTTCAACAAGGTCAATGCCGAGGAGAACAACCAGGGAACGGGGCTGGGTCTTGCCATTGCGAAAGAAATCGCATCAAGGCACCATATCGGCCTTTACGCTGAAAGTGAACCGGAGAAGAAGACCGTCTTCACCCTTGTCTTTACCAGGGAATAATCCGGTCTTTGGGAAATGGTTTCCAAAATGGACATTCGCAAAAGGCCTCACATCCATGGCGCCTTGCTTAATTGCGCAGATTAGGCTATGATTAACGCGTGGATTAGAACATGTTTTAGTTTCCCTGTTGACAGGGCGAAGATATATGTTATAATAATATAGTGCAAAGCAGAAACAACCGTTTCTCACCTTACGACTCACGTTGTATGGTCACGATTCATTTATGTGAATTCGAGGACGGTAATACCGTCCTTTTTTAATGTCATTTTATAAGGATATTAGAAAAGGCATTTAATTCCGGAGGTGAAAACTATTAAACAAAACAATCCGATCAATTACGAAATAAGAGATAAAGAAGTCAGACTTATTTCAAGCACAGGCGACCAGCTGGGAATCGTAACATCCAAAGAGGCCCTGAGAATTGCTGAAGAGCAGAATCTTGACTTGGTCATGATTTCCCCCACAGCTAAGCCACCCGTATGCAGAATCATGGATTACCATAAGTTCACATATGAGCAGGCGAAGAAGGAAAAGGAAGCCAAAAAAAACCAGAAGGTCATTACCCTAAAGGAAATCAGATTCAGCCCAAAGACCGAAGAACATGACATTTCGATTAAAGCTGCAAAAGCCAGAGAATTTCTGGAAAATGGAGACAAGGTCAAAGTAACCGTCAGGTTCAGAGGCAGGGAAGCAGCCTACGCAGAAAACGGATATAAGATCCTAGCACTTTTTGCATTAAAACTTGAGGATGTCTGTGTCATCGAGAAACCTTCCAGGATGGAAGGCAGAAACATGATCATGATACTGACTCCAAAGAAGTAAAAAAACTTTTAGGAGGAATTAACTATGCCAAAAATGAAAACACATAGAGGGGCAGCAAAGCGATTTAGAATTACAGGAAGCGGAAAACTCAAGAGAGGCAAAGCTTTCAGAAGCCATATCCTTACAAAGAAGTCATCTAAGACAAAGAGAAATCTTAGAAAGACCGGGTATGTTCACTCTACGCAGGAAAAAGCAATGAGAAAATTGCTACCATACCTATAAAATAAGGATACAGGAGGATTTATAATGGCAAGAGTAAAAAGAGCCTTAAACGCTCGTAAGAACCATAAGAAAGTATTAAAGCTTGCAAAGGGCTACTACGGTGGAAAGAGCAAGTTATTCAAGACAGCTAACGAAACAGTAATGAGAGCAATGAGAAATGCTTACATCGGCAGAAAGCTCAAGAAGAGAGATTTCAGAAGCCTTTGGATCGCTAGAATCAACGCAGCCGCAAGACTGAACGGTTTGAGCTATTCAAGATTCATGAACGGTCTTAAGCTTGCAGGTATCGACATCAACAGAAAGATGCTTTCTGAAATCGCTATCTACGACCCTAAGGCATTCACAGTACTGGTTGAAACTGCAAAGTCAAAGCTGGCATAAAGGATTCATAAACCGTTCAAGGATGCCAGACATCTTCGAATGGTTTATTTTCTTCTTAAGGGATAGTTTTCCTGCAATGCAGGATGGAAAGCTATCCCTTATCTTTTTTCATAATATCGATTATAATAATATTATTCATCAATCATTTAAAAAATATATTTTGTATAAATAAGATAGGTTAAGAGGATCCTGACGGTGATGAAAGATAAGAGTGTTATCGATAAAACGAAATCTCTTCGCTGACTTCGATTTTCACGGTAAATTTCACAAGGTAAATTTCAGGGGTAAATTTCAGGTAAATTTCACAAGGAGAGGCCCAAACAATTATTTCAGAAGGCATCTTGAAGTTTGCCATGCAAGTAGTACAATATAGCGTATGACTAAGTCTGGGATTACAGACGATGTGAAAGTCTATTATAAAAGATGTCAGAACTTTATCTTTAGGATTGAAGATTAAATACAACCCTAAAGATGACGAGAAGAGCATGGATTGGAAGAGACACCCATTACTTCGATTTCAAATGGTCGGCAATAAAACGTGCTGATTAGTCTTTCTCATTTTCTCCTGAAAAAACTCTGTTTGCTCCTAGTGAACAACCAGCCAACGAATTAAAAGAGGTGTGCTAATGCAAACTTTTAAGAAAAAGAAACCTTTAACTCCTTTTAAAATTTTAGCCATTGGATTTGCATCGGTCATTTTTACAGGCGCAACTCTATTGTCCATGCCGTTCTCCTCGGTAAGCGGACAATTTACGAATTTCCTGGATACCTTGTTCACCTCGACTTCCGCGGTCTGCGTGACTGGGCTTGTCACCCTGGATACGGGTACCTACTGGACCATGACGGGAAAAACCATCATCATGCTCCTGATTGAAATCGGCGGACTCGGATTTATGGCCCTGTCGACGACCTTTGCGCTGATTCTTAGAAAAAAAATTACGCTTAGAGACCGGCTTGTCATGCAGGAAGCCTATAATACCTTCACCTTGCAGGGAATCATCAACCATGTCCGCTATATGCTCCTCTTTACAGTGGTTGTCCAGATGGTAGCCGCACTGATCCTCATGACCCAGTTCATCCCCATGGTGGGCATCAGTATGGGAATCTACTATGGGATATTCCATGCCATTTCCGCATTCTGTAATGCGGGATTTGATTTGCTTGGCGGTTTCACATCGGTGACCGTGATCAATGACAACAAGATTGTTCTTCTGACCCTAGCCAACCTCATCAATATCGGTGGATTAGGCTATCTCGTCTGGAGAGAGCTCCTCGGAACACTTAAGAGCAAAAAGAAGCTTAAGAATCTCAGCCTTCATTCAAAAGTCGTCATCACCATCTCACTGATCTTTGTCATCGGAGGAACCCTCTCATTTTTGATCTTTGAGTGGAACAACCCCGCGACGATGAAGGACATGACTTTTGGAAACAAACTTGTCAATTCTTATTTTTCAGCCACTACCCCAAGAACGGCAGGCTTCAACAGCATCTCGAATTCTGGCATGTCTCCGGCGAGCAAACTCATTACCATGGTGTATATGTTCATTGGAGGCTCTCCAGGAGGAACAGCAGGTGGGGTGAAGACAACCACTTTTGGTATTGTCATCTTCACTCTCATCGCGGTGTTGAAGGGAAGGGATGATGTTGAAGTCTACAAGAGAAAGCTTTCCCAAAGGACGGTATATAAGGCCATAGCCATATTCATCATGGGATTGACCATTGTCTCATTGGGTGTCATGATTCTTTCCATCAATGAGGTTGGGGCTACATTTGAACAGATTGTTTATGAAGTCCTGTCCGCCTTCGGAACGGTAGGTCTCACGATGGGAATTACCCCAAGCCTCGCCGGAGTCAGCAAGATGACCCTCATTATCATCATGTTCATGGGAAGGGTTGGGCCGATAACGGTCATGCTGGCTCTGTCAAACCACCATGAGAAAGCCAAAATCAAATATCCAGAAGGAAAGCTTTTAATAGGCTAAGGAGTGTAGAGAGATGAAATCAAAACAATTTATAGTCATAGGATTAGGCAAGTTCGGACAAAGCGTCGCCAAGACCCTTTATCAGCTGGGGTACGACGTTCTGGCGGTAGATGACGATGAGACCATCGTTCAGGAGATTGCAGACCAGGTAACCCATGCCGTGCAAATGGATGCCACAGATGAATATGCCATGAGAACGCTGGGCATCAGAAACTTCGACGTGGCCGTGGTATCCATTGGAACGAACATACAGTCTTCCATTATGGTCACCCTGAACCTGAAGGAAGCTGGCGTCAAGAAGGTCATCGCCAAAGGAAACAATGAGATGCATGCGAAGCTGCTGATGAAGATCGGCGCGGACAGGGTCATCCTTCCTGAAATGGACATGGGGGTTCGGGTAGCCCATAACCTAGTTTCCTCCAACATCCTGGACTTCATCGAACTGTCCCCGGACTATTCGATTGTGGAGATCCAGGCACCCAAAGAGTGGATGAACAAGGACATTGCCTCCCTGGATCTGCGGGTCAAGTACGGCATCAATGTCATGGCCATCAAGTCTACGGATGACATCAACATCTCCCCCAGGGCAAATGACGTCATCGTTGAAAATGATGTGCTCGTCATCATCGGTTCCATCACAGACCTCGCGAAGATCGAGAATCTGACGTCAAATGATTAGGAGCAGCATCATCCAGAGCAGAAGCAATCCCAAAATCAAGGAGTGGAAGAAGCTCAAGGAGAGGAAACACAGGCTGGACCAAGGAAAATACCTGGTTGAAGGATTCCGACTGCTTGAAGAGGCCTTCAGGGCAGGGAAGAGCATCCTCTGCATCCTTCTTGAAGAGGGCAAGGAAGAGGATTTCGACAGGTATGTGAAACCCTATCTTCAGGACGAGGAAGTGCTCCTGGTTTCCCATGAGGCTCTAAGGGAAATCTCATCCACAGTGAACCCCCAGGGCATCGTCGGCGTCGTTTCCATGGGGACGGACCTAAGGATGCACCTTAGCGTTCCAGATGAAAATACCTCACTCTACGTCTATCTGGATGGCCTGCAGGACCCAGGCAATCTCGGGACAATCCTGAGGTCCGCCCATGCCGCAGGTGCCAGGGGAATCCTTTTCGGGAAAAACACTGTGGACCCCTATGGCGACAAGGTGCTTCGAAGTTCAATGGGTTCGATTTTCCACATTCCCCTCTATTTCCAGGGAGATACGGCCTTGGAAGAACTCGTCAAAAAGGGCTTCAAAGTGGCGGTCACGAGCCTTCTTGCAAAGAAGAGCCTGTTCCAGGAGGACCTGACCGGAAATATTGTCGTGGTCATTGGGAACGAGGGAAGCGGAATCACCCGGGAAATGGAAGAAAAAGGGGACATCCTCCTTTGCATTCCCATGCCAGGAGGGGCGGAAAGCCTCAACGCTTCCGTCGCCGCATCCATCGTCCTCTTCGAACGCGTACGGCAGATGGAGCTCTCCAGGGGATAAGTCTACAGGAGATTTTACTCGCCTGCCTGCAGGGAGTATTGCTTAATCCGCCATAATCTACTATAATTGACGAAGAACATTTAATAGTATGCTTGGATAAAGAGAGTAGCTATACAACGTATCCTGAAAAGGGAGAAAAGCCACAGACTGAGAGCTTTTTACAGGATTCGTATGGTGAAGTTCACTTTGGAGCATCAGGGGTGAAAATGCAGTAGTCCCTGACGGTTAAAACCGATATATTTGACTGAGCGGGTAAAGGCAGCCTTTACCAAGCAGGGTGGTACCACGGAACCTTCCGTCCCTTTTTTGAGGGACGGTTTTTTATTTTATCGAATTTGGAGGGAAAAATGAGAGAAAAAATTGAAGCCATCAAGAATAGTTTCAACGAAAAGTTGAAAAATCTCAAATCCAGCGAAGAGCTTGAAAAACTGAGAGTCGAATACCTGGGGAAAAAAGGTGAATTTACCCAGATTCTTAGGAGCATGGGAGGACTGTCTCCAGAAGAGAGGCCACTCATGGGGAAACTGGTCAACGACGCCAAAGAGGAACTGGAAGAGAAAATCCAGTCCCTCAAGGAACTGCTAATAGAAAAGAATACCGAGAAGAAACTAAAAGATGAGATCATCGACATCACTCTTCCCGGAATCAAAGCCCCACTGGGTGGAAAGCATCCGCTGATGATCACCATGGAGAAAATCGAGAACATCTTCCTGGAAATGGGATTCACCATCGAGGAAGGCCCCGAAGTCGAACTGGATTACTACAACTTTGAAGCCCTCAACATCCCCAAGGACCATCCGGCGAGAGGAGAGCAAGACACGTTCTATATCAACGACAACGTCGTTCTCAGGACTCAGACCTCTCCCGTGCAGATCAGGACCATCGAGAAGCAGGTGCCTCCGATCAAGATGCTCTCCCCGGGCAAAGTCTATCGGTCCGATGACCTGGATGCCACCCATTCTCCAATTTTTTACCAGATTGAAGGTCTTGTCATCGACAAGGGAATCACCTTCGCCGACCTGAAAGGGACCCTGGAACTGTTTGTCAAAAAACTCTACGGGGACTCCATCAAGACGAAGTTCAGGCCTCACCACTTCCCCTTCACCGAGCCTTCCGCAGAAATGGACGGGACTTGTTTCGTCTGCAACGGAGAAGGCTGCAAGGTCTGCAAGGGAGAAGGGTGGATTGAACTTCTCGGCTGCGGGATGGTTCATCCTGATGTCCTTAGAAAAGGAGGCATAGACCCTGAAGTCTATTCCGGCTTCGCCTTCGGATTCGGCCTTGACAGAATGACCATGCAGAAATTCGGCATTGATGACATCAGACTTCTCTACGAAAGCGATATGAGATTTCTGAAGCAGTTCAAGTAGGAGGAAGAAAGAATGAAATTACCGATAAAATGGCTTAAAGATTACGTCGAAGTTGACGTTGACGGAAAAACCCTTGGAGATGCCCTGACCCTTTCAGGGTCCAAGGTCGAAGGGCTTGAAAACCCCTTCGATGTCATCAGCAATGTCTTTACCTGCAAGATCCTGACGATTGAAAAGCATGCAGAGGCGGACAAGCTTTTCGTATGCCAGGTGGATGTGGCACTAGAGGAACCGGTTCAGATTGTCACTGCCGCCACCAACATGAAGGAAGGGGACATCATCCCGGTGGCCCTGCACAACTCCACCCTCTGGGATGGCCTCTCCATCAAAAAAGGCAAGCTAAGGGGCGTCATGAGCAATGGGATGTTCTGCTCTGAAGAAGAACTGGGCCTGAAGGATAAGGGGACCTGCGATGGCCTCATGATCCTTCCTGCTGAAACGCCTGTGGGTATCGACATCAAAGTGGCCCTCGGACTGGACGGTGGAATCCTCGACTTCGAGATTACCTCCAACAGGCCGGACTGCCTCAGCATCCTCGGCCTTGCCCGGGAAGTCTCCGCCATCTACAAAAAAGAGCTTCGAAAACCTGATCTCAGCTACAATACCGTCAAAAGTGACGTGGAACCTGTCAGGGTTTCCCTGGACACGCCTCTCGCCAGGCGCTACATGGCCAGGGAAATCAGGGATGTCAAGATTGCCGAAAGTCCCGAGTGGATGAAGCAGAGGCTGCTTGAAGCTGGCATAAGGCCCATCAACAACCTGGTGGACATCACGAACTTTGTCATGCTTGAAATTGGCCAGCCACTGCACGCCTTCGACAAGCGTGAAATCACCTCAGGCCTCATCCGCGTGAGCGAATCGAGGGGAGGGGAGAAATTCACCACCCTGGACGACAGCGAAAGGACCCTCAAAGAAAAGACGCTCCTCATCAATGACGGGGAAAAGATCATCGGCCTTGCAGGACTCATGGGCGGCCTGGATTCACAAATCAAAGAAGACACAGAGCGTGTCATCATCGAATCTGCAAATTTCGACGGGGTGAGTATCCGTAAAGCTTCCGGTCACCTCAATCTGAGGACAGAAGCTTCCTCGCGATTCGACAAGGACATCGACCCGAACCTGGCTGCAGTAGCCATGGACAGGCTCTGCCACCTTGTGGAAGCCCTAGGCGTAGGAAAGGTCCTCGACTATACCGTGGACGTCTATCCCCACGTGCAAAATGAAAACCATTTGGAAATCCCTACCAGCTACATCAACAGTTTCCTGGGAACAAAAATTCCCGAGGAAGAGATGATGGAAATCCTGAACCGGCTTGAAATCAGGACAAAGCTTCAGAACGGAATCCTCATCATCGATACGCCGACGTTTCGGATCGATCTCTCCATCAAGGAAGACATCGTCGAGGAAGTTGCGCGGATTTACGGATACAACAATATCCCTGCGACCGTCCCCTATGTCAATGCACCTAGAAGCGGAAGGTACCGGAACCAGATCCTTAAGAAGAAACTTGAAGAATACCTGGCCGCAGAAGGACTCTTTGAGTCCATCAGCTATACCTTCATTTCCAGGAAGGACCTGGACAAGATTCTCCTTCCCGAGGATTCCCCCCTCCGCGATATGGTGGAGATCAGAAACCCTTTGGGAGAAGATTACTCCGTCATGCGAACCTCAACCCTCTCTTCCATCATGGAAGCGCTTAACCGGAATTATGTCCGTAGCAATGCGGAAGCCTATCTCTATGAGATCGGGAAGATCTACCTGAAGAAGGACGGACCCCTTCCGGAGGAAAAGGATGTCCTCACCATCGGCATGTACGGAAAGGACCTGTTCTACAACCTGAAGGGCATCGTCGAAATCATCGCCGAGGAGTTTGTCCTGAAGAATGTCTCCTACAAAAGAAGTGAGAATGGATTCTACCATCCCGGAAAGTCAGCGGACATCCTCCTGGGCAAGAAATCACTTGGGACCTTCGGCGAAGTCCATCCAAGAGTTCTTGCAAACTACAACATGGATCTTCCTTGCTATGTCCTGGAGATGGACCTGAACCTTTTGTTTGAAGAGGCGGATCTTGAGAGAAAGTATACGGAAATTCCAAAGTATCCTTCAGTGACCAGGGACATTGCCGTCCTCGTCGATGACTCCGTCCTCGCGCAGGATTTGGAGAACATCTTTATCAAGCAGGGGGGGACGCTTCTGGAGAGCTACAAGCTCTTTGATGTCTACAAGGGAAGCCAGCTTCCTGAAGGGAAGAAGAGCATAGCCTACAACCTCGTGTACAGGAACAAGGAAAAGACGCTGACCGACAAGGAAGTGGAAAAGGTCCATGACAAGATTGTCAGGACACTGGAGCATGTCCTCGGGGCTTCCCTCCGATAGTACTTTATGGGTTTTTCCCCTCCAGGCGTTACGAAAAATTTAAATATGTATAGGTCAAATCTAAAAATTCATAAAAAGGAATCTGAAGGATATTAATTTAGCCGAACCTGATGTATTTTTCCCATCAAAAAGCTTATAATATTTTTTACAGGCTCAGAATTATTCGGAAAATTAGAAAATTAAGCAAATGTCAGCAAGTGAAATAGTGTATCATGGAGATAGGGATTTAAGGGGGTTGTTCAATGAACAAAGTGACTGTACGCATTACCGGCCAAGAATATACGGTCAAAGGTGAAGAGCAGGAAGAATATCTGAGAAAAGTCGGAAAGGAAGTCAACAAACTGATTTCCAGTGTCATGGAGAGAAACCCGCAGATTGACACCTCCTCAGCCTCTGTCCTTGCAGCACTAAATGCCGTAGACAAGTTCTATAAGAAGGAAATTGAGATTGAGGCGCTGAAAAAGGACGAAGGGTCTGTTTTCAAGCAGGCTGAGGGGCTTAAGGCTGACATCAGGCTTCTGGAAAATGCACTGGAGAAGACGCAGAGTGACAACAAGGCCTTGAACGACAAGATTTCCCAGTTCAGGAACGCGGATGATAAGGACAAGCTCAACAAGGAAAGGGAGATCAAACGTCTGGAAACAGAACTGAGGCTCACCCAGGACAGTGCAAAAGAATATCGGGATGAGAACGAAAATCTGTCAAAGATGAACAAGGAACTGAAATTCGAACTGCAATCCTACAAGTACAAGGTCCTGGAGCTGCAGAAGAAGCTGTTCGACAGCCAGCTCACCCAGACCAAGGAGAAGAAGGAAAAAAATCCGATTCTCAAAGAGAAGCAGAAATAAGCATTATTTCATGGATTTTTCCCGTGCATTAACAAAAAAAGCCACGTAAAAAGCAAAAAAAGAGTCGTCCAATCACTGCAAGGTGAACGGTGCGATGACAAGATGGCTGAAATTAACAGGGACTGCTTAAGAGCGGTCCCTGTTTTATGATATAATGGATAGGGAAATTTACAAATAAATGAGGTTGAATAATTTGAATGATTTAAATAATATAGAACTGCTGGCACCTTCGGGTGACATGGAATCTTTAGTCATGGCTGTACAAAACGGAGCCGATGCCGTTTACCTTGGGGGAACAAAGTTTTCCGCCAGAGCCTTTGCGACGAATTTTACCGAGAAGGAGCTGGAGGAAGCTGTGGATTACTGCCATAGCTATGGCGTCAGGGTGCACATCACCCTGAACACCCTGCTAAAGGACTCCGAAATAATCGAGGCGATGCAATATGCGAATTATCTCTACGCCATCGGGGTGGATGCCCTCATCGTGCAGGACACGGGGCTCATCTACAACCTGAAACGGACACTTCCAGATTTCGAACTGCATGCCTCAACGCAGCTCTCCGTCCACAATGCGGACGGGGCACTCTATTATACCCACAAGGGAATCAGACGTATTGTCCTGGCCAGGGAACTTTCCATTGAAGAAATCCGGCACATCAGCAAGGACCTCGGCATCGAGACGGAAGTCTTCGTCCATGGGGCCCTATGCATCAGTTACTCCGGTCAGTGCCTCATGAGCAGTATCCTCGGGGGAAGAAGCGGAAACCGGGGAAGATGCGCACAGCCCTGCAGACTTCCTTATGACCTTCTCGATGAGTCCGGGGAGTCCAAATCCAAGGCTTATCTCCTGAGTCCCAAGGATATCTCCGCCATCGACTTCATGGATGAGATCAGGGACTCCGGGGTACACGCCCTGAAGATTGAAGGCAGGATGAAGAGGCCTGAGTATGTGGCGGCCACCGTGAAATACTTTAGGGAAGAGCTTGAGGGCAAGAAAGATCAAAGCCACAGAGCGAACCTCCTGAAGATCTTCAACCGGGAAGGTTTCTCCGAAGGGTATTTCCACGGCAAGCAGGGAAAAGACATGATGAGCTATCATTATCCGAAGAACACCGGTGTTCCCGTCGGGCACGTGAACAGCGACGGGAGCCTTAGCCTGGATGAAAAGATCATGAAGGGCGACGGCTTAAGGGTCGGAGGAAATGGCCTCACCATCGAGGGCATCCGGGACAAGGCCAATGTCAAGGATACGGCAGAGAAGGGGGAACGCGTCTCCCTCATCGGCAGGAGCAAACTTCCGGAAGGCGTCCTCTACAAGACCTATGACTTCGAGCTCATGGACAACCTGAAGAGAAGCCATAACGGAAGGTATGACAAGAAAATCCCGCTGACCGCGGAGCTCTTCTTCAAGGCTGGCCAAGAAGCCACGCTCACCGTCGAATATGGCGGCAGGAGATATGAGAACCGGACGAAGGTCGTGGAAACCGCGCTAAAGGCGCCCCTGTCCCTGGAAAGGGTAGAGCAGGCCATCAGAAAGAGCGGAGAAATCCCCTTTGTCATCCAAGACATCCATGTCCTGGAATACACTGAAGGCTTCCTGCCGATCAGGGAGATCAATGAACTCAGGCGTGAACTTCTCGAAGAGATGCTGACCGAACAGATCGGCAAGCGTAAAAGACCCGCCGTGCAAGGTGAAGTCATAAAATCGCAGAAGGATACTTTAGATTTGGAAAATAAGCCATCAAGGGAAATAAGGACCGACCTCAGGCTCGTCTTTGTTGCGACCAAGGACCAGCTTAGGGCTGCTTTGGAAACAGGCGCAAAGGAAATTGTCCTTTATCCCTTCTACAGGGGGGAGAAATATATCACCTTCAGTGACATCAAGGACCTCCTCGTATCGAGAAAGGACCTCGACATCTACATCAAGGTTTCCAACATCCTCAGGACGGAGCTTCCAGGGGTGATCAGCAAGATAAGGGTCCTGGCACAAAGCAACGAGATCAAAGGGATCCTGACGAACAATGCAGGAGTCATCTATAACCTGAAGGACGAATTCTTTATCATCGGCGATTACAAGTTGAACATCATGAACAGCGACAGCATGAAGTTCTACGCTGATGACATCAATATGACCATGATCAGCGAAGAGCTGAACCGGAGCGAAATTCTGGAAATGACCGGGAAAGAGAAGTTCCTGACTTTGGTTTACGGCAGACAGGAACTCATGCACAGCGAATACTGCCCTGTGGGCAGCACTGTCGGCAAGATGGACAAATGCACAGCCTGCAACGAAGCCTGCATGAGAAATTCCTACTCGATGAAAGACAGGATTGGAGAAGTCTTTCCTGTAATGACCGATGTCTTTTGCAGAAGTTATGTCATGAACGGAAAAACGAAGAACCTTCTTGACAGCACCAAAGACCTTAAAAGCATCGGAATCACGTCCATGAGGATTGATTTGACCACGGAAACCTACGAAGAGGCGAAAGAGGTTGTCGATGCGTTCCTTAATGAAAAACTCCTGTTTCTCGAATCCTTCAACAAGGGCCACTATAAGAGAGGTGTGGAATAGTGAACGAAAAGAACCTCAACAAGCTTGAATTCAACAAGATCAAGGAAAAGATCAAGGGCTATGCCGTTTCCTCCACGGGAAAAGAATTTATCGGCGAACTTGTTCCTTTTTCAAGCAAAATCGAGATTGAGCGGTCCCTCCTCGAAACAAGGGATGCGGTGAACCTGATCCAGACAAAAGGTTCAGCCCCCTTTGAAGGGGTCTTCGATGTACGCGGAGCCATAAACTATGTCGGAAAAGGAGGAACAACCAGCGCGGAAAATCTCCTTCGGATCGCCAATGTCATGAAGAGTGCGAGACTCTTCAAAGACTACGTCGGCAAGGACGACGACTACCGCCATCTCAGAGATATCACCTTTGGCATCAATCCCCTGAGGAGCTTGGAGAGCGATATCTACATTGCGATTCTCAGCGAAAATGAAATCTCAGACAAGGCCAGCCAGGCCTTAAGCTCCATCCGGAAATCCCTGAAGGAAAAGACCAGCAGCGTCAAAGACAAGATCCAATCCCTGGTCAGGGAGAACGAGAAGTACCTGCAAGACAACCTCTATACCGTGAGGGGAGACCGCTATGTCATCCCCGTGAAGGCAGAGCACAAGGGGCAGGTCAAGGGTCTCATCCACGACCAGAGCGCATCGGGACAAACCCTGTTCATCGAGCCTCTCAGCCTGGTGAACCTCAACAATGAGATCAAGGAACTGATGCTGAAGGAAAAAGCGGAAATCGAGAGGATTCTCATGGCGCTTTCAAGGAAAGTGGAAACAGATTTTGATTCAGTGAAACGCAATGCGGACATCATCTACGAACTTGATGTCATCTTTTCCAAGGCCAGGTATTCGATCCATATCGAAGGTTCCCTGCCAGAAGTCCGGGAGGACCTGACCTTCACCCTCAGGGATGCAAGGCATCCCCTGATTCCGGAAAAGCAGGTGGTTCCATCGACCATCTACATGGAAGAGGGAATTACGACCATCGTCATCACCGGACCCAATACGGGAGGCAAGACCGTGACCCTGAAGACCGTGGGTCTTCTCCATATCATGGCCATGTCAGGAGTCCTCATTCCGGTCAGTGAAGGGTCAAGCATCGGCCACTTCAATGACATCTATGCGGATATCGGCGATGAACAGAGCATCGAACAAAGCCTGTCCACCTTCTCTTCGCATATGACGAATATCGTTTCCATCATCGAGTCAGCGGACGACCGGTCCCTTGTGCTCTTTGATGAGCTGGGTGCGGGAACCGATCCCACAGAAGGCGCGGCTCTTGGCATGGCCATCCTGGATACCCTGAAGGAAAGAGGCATCCGGATTCTTGCCACGACGCACTACAGTGAACTGAAGGCTTATGCGCTGAAAGCACCCAAGACAGTAAATGCCTCGGTGGAATTCAACGTGGAAACCCTGAGGCCTACCTACAGGCTGCTTATCGGGGTGCCTGGGAAATCCAATGCATTCCTGATTTCCAAAAGGCTGGGTTTGCCCGACGAGATCGTTGACCTCTCCCGCTCCTTCATCGACACGGAAGCACTGAAGTTCGAGGACCTCATTGAGAGCCTCGAGAAGTCAAGAAGAGACGCATCCAAAGATGCCCGCGACGCGATAAACATTAAGAACGAGCTTCTGCAAAAAGAAACGGAACTGAACAAGAAACTCCAGAGGATCGATGAGATCCGCGAAAAGGCTCTCCATGACGCCAGACAAGAAGGAAAGAAATATTTGGCAGACGTCAAGGACAAAGCCGATGACATGCTGAAAAGGCTGCGGGAACTTGAAAGCGGCATTGACCACAAGGAAACCAGGCGAGGCCTTCAGTCGCTCAGGGATGACCTGAAGAAGGACATGGATAAGGACGGAGAAAGGGAACTCATCGACCGTGTGGAAGGCAAGGAGATCAAGGACCTCAAAGAAGGTCAGGAAGTCCTGCTTTCGTCCCTCAACCAGAAGGTTTCCATCCTGACCCTTCCCGATGCCAAAGGGGACCTCATGGTCCAGGCGGGCATCATGAAGCTCTCCGTGAACAAGCGTGACCTCATCGAAATCAAAGAACCCAAAGTGGATCGCAGAATCCGGCAAAGGGAAGTCAAGCTGAACCTTAAAGCCGTAGGGATGAGCATAGACCTCCGGGGACTCGATTCCCTCGATGCCACCTATGAGGTCGACAAATACCTGGATGAGGCCTCTCTCGGAGGTCTGGAGGACGTAACCATCATCCATGGCGTCGGAACGGGCGTCCTCAAGGAAAAACTATGGGAAATGTTCAGGCACCATCCCCATGTGAAGAAATACAGGCTGGGAGAATATGGTGAAGGTGGACAAGGGGTAACCATCGTCACCCTAAGGTAAACTTAAAATTGCTCGGCAGGAAAAACAACATTCCTCCGGGAAGACAGCTGATCTTAGTGAGGGGGTTATTCTTGGTATGAGAAGAGAAAAGATCCTTGTCAGTGCATGCCTTCTGGGGGAGAAGGTCCGGTACGACGGAAAAGACAATTATGTGGAAGCTCTGGAACGCCTGAAAGTGGACTATGACCTCATCCCCCTGTGCCCGGAAGTGCGCGGAGGACTTAGTGTCCCCAGGGACCCTGCTGAAATCATTCGCGGACGAATCCTGACCAACAAGGGCAAAGATGTCACAGCGCAATTTCTATTAGGTGCAGAGGATGTCCTGGACTTTTGCCTGAAAAACAATATCCACAAAGCCATAATGAAGGCTAGAAGTCCTTCCTGCGGCAAAGGGCGGATCTATGACGGATCCTTCAGCAACAGGCTTGTCGGGGGAAATGGTGTGACGGTGGAACTTCTGCAGCGAAACCATATTAAAGTCTATTCAGAAGAAGAACTAGGGGGAATATGAAATGACACTCAAAGAAGCAGCAAAGAACGCAAGGGAGCTCATGATGCCACAGTGCAGGATGTGTCCGGAATGCAACGGAGTCGCCTGCAGAGGTGAAGTTCCAGGTATGGGCGGGAAGGGGACCGGACAGAGTTTCATGAACAATGTCAGTGCTCTGAAAAAGATCACGCTAAATATGAGGGTGATTCACAGCGTGACGGAACCTGACCTCTCCTGTGAGATTTTCGGCATGAAACTGAGCATGCCTGTGATGCCTGCGCCAGTGGCCGGGATGAACATCAATATGGGCGGCAAAATGAGCGAGGAAGACTACATCAGGGGGGTCATCAGGGGCTCATCTTTTGCGGGGCTTGTCCCAACGGTGGGTGATTCCGCCTTCAAGTCCTTTATTCTAGACAACCTCAGGGTCCTTAAAGAAGAGAAGGTTCAGGGCATCCCTTTCATCAAGCCCTGGAATACCGAGGAACTCCTTGAAAGGATCGACCTGGCCATGGAATCCAATCCACTGGCCATCGGCGTGGACATCGATTCCTGCGGGCTCGACACCTTGAAGCTTCACGGCACACGGGTCGATCCAAAGACCCTTGATGAGCTGATCCTCATCAAGAAGCATCTTACGGTACCTTTCATCATCAAGGGAATCATGACGGTGGAGGATGCGACCCTGGCCATAAGGGCAGGTGCAGATGCCATTGTTGTTTCGAACCATGGCGGCCGGGTGCTGGATACGGTTCCAGGCACCTGTGATGCCCTGGGCGACATTGTTCTGGCCGTAGGGGGCAGATGCAAGGTCTTGGTTGACGGCGGCGTGAGGAGTGGCGTGGACGTGTTCAAGATGCTTGCCCTGGGTGCGGACATGGTTCTCATCGGAAGACCCTTTGCACAGTATGCCATCGGCGGTAATGAAGAAGGGGTAAGGCTGTATGCCAAGAAGATCTATGACGAACTGAAGGGCGCCATGCTTCTGACCGGAAGCCAGAACCTGAAAGCCATCAGCAGGCGCAACATCAACTTGTAGGGAATCTTTTCCTCTTTCCCCGATACGATTTAGGCGAGAATAATCGGGGATTCATTGATTAAAGCGACGGAATAATTTATACTGTTACAAGATGAGACATCTGTTTCATCTTCTTTTTCACCATCATGTATACGTTCTCACAATTTGACAAGGGGGAGTAGTTTTGATCACAAGTTTGAAGGAAATCGTCTCAAGGGCGAAGAATATGAAAAAAAGGATTGCCGTAGCAGCGGCTGAAGACAAAGAGGTCCTTATATCCCTGGCAGAGGCGGAAAGACACGGAATGGCTTCCTTTCTTCTTTTTGGAAATGCCATCAAAATCAAGGAGGTCCTGGAACAGAACAACCTGATGCTGAAAAAGATGGAGATCATCAATGCCAAGGACGCTGAGGAGGCCTGCTATCTGGCAGCCAAAGCCGTATCGGAAGGAAAAGCCGATATCCTCATGAAAGGAATGGTCGATACGAAGGTTCTGCTAAAGGCCATCCTGAACAAAGAACTTTCTCTTAGGGAGGATGTTCTTCTGTCCCATGTCATGCTCTATGAAATGAAAAGTTATCCGAAGCTTCTTCTCCTTACCGATGGAGGGATGGTGCTTCTCCCTTCCCTGAAGGACAAGGAAAATATCATCCACAATGCCAAGAGGCTTGCCGATGTTCTGGAAATTCCAACCATGAAAGTCGCCGTATTGTCCGCGGTGGAGAAGGTGAACCAGAATATCCAGAGCAGTGTAGACGCAGATGAACTGAAGAAAATTTTTGAAACCTGCGAGTATAAGGACATCGTCGTCGAAGGACCCCTGTCCTTCGATGTGGCGGTCTCAAAGGCTTCTGCCCAGCACAAGGGGGTCAGGGGAGAAGTTCCCGGCGACTGCGATGTGCTTCTCGTTCCATCCATGGAAGCGGGAAACCTTCTTGGGAAATCCTTCACGTACATGGCCGATGCCGAAAGTGCAGGGATCATCCTTGGGGCGAAATGCCCCGTAATCGTCACTTCCCGTTCAGACTCAAGCGAAGCGAAGCTAAACAGCATCGCCCTGGCAGTACTTATGACAAAAGATAAGGAGGAATCATGACTTTAAAATCATTCATGTCCGGCAACGAAGCCCTGGCTAGGGGTGCCTACGAGGCAGGCGTTCATTTCGCCTCTGCCTACCCAGGAACCCCCTCTACGGAAATACTTGAAAATCTGTCCCAGTACAAGGAAGTCTACTCCGAGTGGGCGACAAACGAGAAGGTGGCGATGGAAGCGGCTTCCGGCGCCTCCATCATGGGCGCACGAGCCCTCACCACGATGAAACATGTGGGCCTCAATGTGGCTGCGGATCCTTTCTTTACCATGGCCTACATCGGGGTCAATGGCGGTCTTGTCATCGTGGATGCTGATGACCCTGGCATGCACTCTTCCCAGAATGAACAGGATAACCGGCTCTATGCGCCACATGCCAAGGTTCCTCTTCTTGAACCGACGGATTCCGAGGAATGCAGGGTGTTCATAAAAAAAGCCTTCGAGATCAGCGAACAGTTCGATACCCCGGTCCTTCTTCGGACGAGCACCCGGGTCAACCATTCCAAATCCATCGTGAACCTGGAGAATCGGATTGAAGTTCCAATAAGAGAGTACAAGAAGGACATGCAAAAAAATGTCATGATTCCCGGTAATGCCAAAAGAAAACATCCCATCGTGGAAGAAAGACTTCTGAGCCTGAAGGCCTACAATGAGTCTTCGGACATGAACAAGGTTGAAATCTTTTCCCATAATGTCGGCATCATCACTTCCGGCGCATCCTACAGCTATGCGAGGGAAGTCTTCAAGGAAGATGCTTCCTACCTGAAGCTGGGAATGACCTATCCTCTGCCGGAAAACCTCATCAGGGCTTTCGCTGCAGATATGAGGGAAATCATCGTCATCGAAGAGAATGAACCATTCCTGGAAAAGGAAATCCTGGCTATGGGCATTCCCTGTACGGGCAAAGAAGCCCTCCCAGTCTGTGGTGAACTAAACCCTGAAATCATCCGGGACGCCTTCTTTGGCAAAACTCCAGAGGATACAGTGAAACTTGAAAGCAAATCCCCATCGAGACCTCCCGTCCTTTGTGCAGGCTGCCCCCACAGGGCGATGTTCAATGCCTTGTCCAAAGACAAGGACATCATTGCCTCAGGAGACATCGGCTGCTATACCTTAGGTGCCATGGACCCCATCAATGTGACGGACGTCGTCATCTGCATGGGTTCCTCCATCTCGGCAGGCACAGGAATGCAGAAGGTCCTGGACATCAAGGGAGACACGAAGAAAAAGGTATTCTCCTTCATCGGCGACTCGACCTTCTTCCATTCAGGGATGACGGGCCTTGTCAATTCCATCTACAACAAGATTCCTTTGGTTACGGTGATCCTCGACAACAGGACCACGGCCATGACCGGCCACCAGGAAAATCCTGGAACGGGCAAGACCCTCATGGGGGAAAATGCCGGTCTGGTGAACATCCCACTTCTGGTGAAGGCTCTTGGAATCAAGGACGAGAACATCAGAGTACTTAATCCTTATCTCCAGGAGGAGACCAAAAAGGCCGTCGCGGATGCCAAGGCAGCCCTTGAACCTTTTGTCATTGTCACCACGGAACCTTGTGCTCTCCTGAAAGATGTTCAGGTGAAAAGAAAGAATTCCTATGTGGAGATCAATCAGGAGTTGTGCAGGAAGTGCAAGACCTGTGTCAGAACAGGCTGTCCGGCAATTTTCATCCGGGATGGGAATGTCATGATCGACAGGGAGATGTGCAACGGATGCACGCTCTGCTATCAGGTCTGTCCGTTTGATGCCATCGAGTTAAAGGGGGATCTTGTCAATGCATAGTGAAGGAAATATATTGTTCGTCGGTGTCGGCGGACAGGGAACAATCTCAGCTTCGAACCTCCTCGCCGCAGCACTCATCGATCTGAACTTCGATGTCAAGATGAGCGAGGTCCACGGAATGGCCCAAAGGGGTGGAAGTGTCTCCACCCAGGTCAGGTTCTCCGGCAAAGTCTATTCCCCGCTTATCGAGAAGGGGACCGTAGATATTATCGTCTCCTTCGAAAAGAGCGAAGCGGGAAGATGGCTCGAGTATATGAAGAAAGACGGACTTGTCATCTCGAGCGAACAGGAAATCAGACCTTACTCCGTTAATGTCGGAAAGGAAACCTATCCGGAGAACATGCTCAAGGAGATGTCAGAGAAAGGCATAAACCTCCTTAGCATCGATGCCCAGAAGGAAGCGGAAGCGTTTGGAAATGCCAAAGCAGCAAACATGATTCTTTTGGGGATTCTGGCAAAAGAGCTGGAACTCCCGGAAGAGGAATTTGTGAAGCTTATCAAGGAGTACTTCAAACCGAAGCTCCACGAGGTAAATCTCAAGGCGTTCGCGTCAGGTTTCCAAAAAAGAAAGTAGCCGTCCGGTAAACTCCCTTTATGGCTGCCATGGGGGAAAGCCAATCCAGGCCACCTGATCGGAGGTCTAACCCAGAATGAAGGAATACAAAATCAGGGGGTATTCCAGGTAAGTTGAACCTTACCTGGAATACCCCCTTATAATTCTATTTTGTGGTCATTTGCTCTTTTTAGCTTCCCTCAAGGCTTTTGTGAAGTCGAACTCACTGATGATCTTTCTGAACCAGAAGGTGTACTTCTCCGGGTGCCTGTCCATATCCCGGATCAGGTCGGTTTGGCTCATCCATTTATAGTTGTTTACTTCTGCCCGGTTCATAGAGGGTTTTTCATTGTGGAAACCCACAAAGACATGGTCATACTCATTCTCGATGATTCCATTGTCGAACTTGATTTCGTAGGACATTTCATAGACATGGGTAAGTTTCGTGTCAAACCCCATCTCTTCTGGAAGCCTTCGATGGATGGCATCCAGAAGGTTTTCTCCATATCTGGGATGGCTGCAGCAGGTATTGCTCCAAAGGCCCGGATTATGGTATTTGTCCAGGGCGCGTTGCTGAAGAAGAAGTTCATTTTTGTCGTTAAAGATGAAAATTGAAAAGGCCCTGTGCTTCATACCTTTGATATGGGCCTCAGCCTTTCCCATATATCCAAGAAAATTGTCTTTCTCATCAACCAAAATCAGTATATCTTCCATCGCTTATCAATCTCCATCTATTCCAATTCATTATTTTAATTAATTATATCAAAGTGTAACGGATAGGGCAATCGAGTAATTTTTCCGTTTCCTAATGTTTCTCCAAGCCAGGGCGAAAACTGTCAGGATTCTTACCGAAACTGTCAGCTTGAGCCGGATATAAACTGCATCCTCTGGGATTTGTCCCTTTCTGCTATTTTTTCCTTTCGCAGAAAGGAGCTATTAGAAGATGGCGAACCACGACCCGAGGGCATCCCGAAAAGCCCATGGAACAAATGAATAACCATGGCACCTTTTCACCGTTTTAGGCGACTGAAATTGGATTTTTCTTCGTTTTCATAGCACAACCCCGTTTTTTTAAGAAAGACTTAAATACTATAGGATATATTCATCCTATAGAAATTTTACTGATTTAGAAGGATTTGAACCTGAAGTCTTTAATTTTAGCGATTTATGAGCAGAGGAGGCTTTCATGAAGAACTACTCAAAGGACCTGACCATCGATTTCAAGGAAACGGACAGGTTCCTCAACATTAAGATGGACGCTTTCGTCCAGATGCTCAACACCGTATCCATGTACCATACGGTGAGCCTTGGAATGAGTCCCGACTACATGGACAAAAGGGGACTGGTGTGGGTCCTTTATCAGTGGCGGGTCCATCTGGAAAATGGAAAATATTACGCGAAGAAACTTAACTTCAAAACCTTTGCCATCTTCCACAAGGATATCTATTCTCATCGTTACTTCCTGGTTACAGACGAGGCAGGTACTGTCGTGGGATATGCCGTCTCGGTCTGGATTGTCATCGACCTTTCAAAGCGGAAGATGGTCAGAATTCCAGAGGATATCCAGGAAACTTTCTTTGACAGGGCAAACCCAGCTCTTTCGTCGCAGCAGGAAAAGATCGTGGAATTCCTCGATACGAGCCCTCAAAGAAAAAAGAAGGTTACGGAGTTCACTCAGGAAAGAACCTTCAACCTGAGGTTCTCCGATGTCGATTCCAACGGGCATGTGAACAATACCGTCTACATCGCCTGGGCATTGGAATCCATGACCGTGGATAATGATGAGTCCTTCCTCATCGGGAATGTCCCTGATGACCTGTCGGTCATCTACAAGAAGGAGAAGCTTCCCTCGGGAAAAGTCCTTGTAAGGACCCTGAAGACCGGGGTGGAGTCTTACCATGAAATACTGGATGAGGATGGAAGCATGCTGTCCATCGTGGAGTTAAAATGGAAAAAGAGGATATGACCAAAGACACGAAGAAAAGGTTCCTGATTTTAAGAAAAACGGCCTATGTGCTTTTTTCCATCTGCATCTTCACCTTTATCATCGTTGAATCCCTGATCTATTATTACGGGCACAAAAGATACCAGTACAGCTACGATGTCATTGTCATTTTAGGGGCACGACTCTATGGGAGCGTGCCGTCACCGTCTCTTCAGGAAAGACTAGATAGGGGACATGCCTATCTTTTGGAAAATGAAGATGCCCTGGTCGTCGTCACCGGAGGGATGGGGGACGGAGAGGATATCCCTGAGGCGGAGGCCATGAAAAGCTATCTCCTCAACAAAGGGATTGCCGAGGAACGAATTCTTTTAGAAAATAAGTCCTCCAACACCTTTGAAAACATCATCTTCTCTAAACTCGTCCTAAAAGAACACTTTCCTGATTTTAATTTTGAACAAACCAAGATCGGCATCGTCACCAATGACTACCATGTCTTCCGGGGTGTCATGATGGCAAAGCGGTTCGGGCTTAATGCAGAAGGGGTCCCCGCAAAGACTCCGCCCACGACCCTTCTGAAGGGATACCTCCGGGAATACTTCGGTGTCCTGAAGTACATCTTCATTGATCGGTAAACTTTTTAAAGGACAAACAAAAAAGCTAAGGCCAATCTTTATGGCTCTAGCTTTTTTACTTGTCCTTTGCCGAATGATCACATCTTTCGCTCTATCTTGAGACGACTTTGATGTATTCTACTCGAGGGTCTTCTGTCCCTTGGACATATAATCCGGTCTTCTTGAGGTCGACGACATAATTCACAATTTCCTCCGTGATGACTTCCCCGGGACAAAGGACGGGAATCCCTGGGGGGTAGGCCATGAGGAACTCACCGGACACTTCACCAATGCTCTCTTCAAGAAGGATGGACTCCTTCTCTGCATTGAAGGCCTCCCGGGGGATAAGGACCTGCTTTGGAATGGAAGGGACATCCAGAAAGTCAGGCTTGACCTGATTCTTGTTCATGTACTCCTCACTGATTTCCTTCAGGGCCGAGATGAGCTTCTCTATGCTTTCCATCGTATCCCCGAAGCTTCCCACTGCCAGGGTATTGTAGAGGTCTGAAAGTTCCATCTGGATATGGTATTTATTGGCCAGGATCATGTCCAGGTCAAATCCTGTGATTCCGAGGTCCCTGCAGGTAATGCAGACCTTGGTGGGATCCAGGGCGAAGACACCGGGATTTCCGATGATTTCGTTCCCAAAACAATAGAGCCCGTTAATTTTGTTGATCTCACTTCTCAAATAGTTGCAGGCCTCGATGGCTTTGTCGAGGAGCTCTTCCCCATCCAGGGCGATCTGCTTCCTTGCCGTGTCGAGTGAGGCAAGGAGGAGATACGAGGGCGAGGTGGTCTGAAGGAGGCTCATGATTTGCTGCACCCTTGCAGCACTGACATATTTTGTTCTCACATGGAGGATGGAGGCCTGGGTCATGGCCCCGATGATCTTGTGGGTACTTTGTGCGCAAAGGTCTGCCCCAGCTTCCATGGCGGACATCGGTAACTTGTCATTGAAGGCGAGGTGGGGTCCATGGGCCTCATCGACGATGAGCGGGATATCATACTCATGGACGATTTCCGCGATTCTCTCCAGTTCTGTCGCTACGCCGTAATAGGTCGGGTTGATGATCAGGACAGCCATGGCGTGAGGATTCTCCTTCAGCGTCTTTTCAACGGTATCGGCGGTCACGCCATGGGCAATGCCCAGTTTCTTGTCCAGCTCCGGCTGCATGTAGACGGGGATGGCTCCACTAAGGATGATTCCTGCTGTAATCGACTTATGGACGTTTCTAGGAACAATGATGGTATCCCCTTCGGCGACAACAGACATGATCATGGCTTGAATGGCCCCTGAAGTCCCATGGATGGAGAAGAAGGAAGCATCGGCACCATAAGCGTCAGCCGCCAGTTCCTGGGCTTTCTTTATCGGTCCGGTCGGGTGATGGAGGGAATCCACCAGTTGGAAAACCGTCACATCAATCTTAAAGGGGTTATCCCCCATGAATCTCTTAAAAGTCTTTTCAATCCCTTCACCTTTCTTATGCCCCGGCACGTGAAATGGAACGGTATCCCTGTCCACGTATTCCATCAGAGCATCAAAAAGGGGTGTTTCATGTTGATTCAATTTATACAACTTAATATCCACCTTCTTTCCGTTGAAACTTTTGATTTTGCATTAAGCTGAGTATCCAGTCATGAAAAATCACTATTCAATAATAGCATAATTTCTCCGCTTTGCAATGAAAAATCATACGTTGCAACCCTACCTCCATTCTAGTATATAAACCAGGGTTTTTCATCAAATTATGAAATTATAAATTTCCTCGGCATATGACAAACTTCTTTAGCAACCTTAAATTAAAGATAGTATAATAATACTGAACTCGAAGAAGGAATATTATATAATGGAAGCAAGATTATTGAAAAGCAGGAGGTAATTATGACATACGGTGAAAAATACAGCCATTGGTTAAACAGTGATGACGTTTCAAGGGAATTCAAGGAAGAATTGGCTGCCATCGTCGATGAAAGTGAAATCGAGGACCGGTTTTACCGGGACCTGGAATTTGGCACGGCAGGCCTGCGTGGTATCCTCGGGGCAGGAACAAACCGGATGAATGTTCATACTGTAGGAAAAGCGACAGAGGGCCTGGCAAGATATCTCGTGGAGAACACGGAGCATCCTTCCTGCGCCATAGCCTATGACTCCAGAATCAAGTCGGATGAGTTTTCCAAAATCAGTGCGCTTATCCTGGCTGCCCATGGTGTGAAGGTCTATCTCTATGAGTATCTGGCGCCCGTACCCCTGCTGTCCTTTGCTGTAAGGCATTACGGGGCAAGTGCAGGCATCGTCATCACGGCTTCCCACAACCCCAAGGAATATAACGGATATAAGGTGTATGGCTCCTACGGCGGCCAAGTCACTGATGAGGAGGCGGACAAGATTCTGGTGAAAATCGCAGAAGTCGCTGACTTTAGCGATGTCTCGACCATCACGGAGGAAGAAGCCCTGGAGAGGGAGCTGCTCGTCTACATCGGTGAGGAGGTCTTCAAGACCTACATCGACTCCATCAAGACCCTGACAGTGAAGAAGGATCTGGTCAAGGAAAATGCAGACAAATTAAGCATCATCTATACACCCATCCATGGTACAGGGAATGTTCCTGTCAGAAGGGTCCTGAAGGAATTGGGCTATACGAATGTCCATGTGGTAAAAGAGCAGGAGCTTCCTGACGGGACTTTCCCCACAGTTTCGTACCCGAACCCCGAAAACCCACAGGTCTTTGAACTTGCGCTCAAAATGGCCGAGGAAATCAAACCTGACATCATCTTCGGGACAGATCCGGATTGTGACAGACTCGGTGTCATTGTCAAGGACAGGGAAGGAAATGATCAGGTCCTCTCGGGAAACCAGATTGGCATGCTCATCACCTACTATCTCCTCAAGGCCATGAAGGAAGAGGGCATCGTTCCAGAGAACGGCGTCGTCATCAAGACCATCGTCACCACGGAAAGTGTCAGGAACATCGCCGACGATTTCGGTGTCGAGCTGCTTGACGTCCTAACAGGATTCAAGTATATCGGGGAAAAGATTGAAGAGTATAGTGAGACGAAGGAAAAGACCTTCATCTTCGGCTTCGAGGAATCCTTCGGGTTCCTGGCAGGGACTTTTGTCCGGGACAAGGATGCCGTTGTCGCAGCCATGATCCTTTGCGAGATCGCTACCTACTACAAGATGAAGGGCAAAACCCTCTACGATGCCCTCGTCGAAATCTATGAGAAGTATGGTTTTTTCCAAGAGGACATCCAATCCTTCACCTTGGCTGGAAAAGATGGTCAGGAGAAGATTGAGAAATGCATCGACTATTTCAGAAAGAATACGCTCACGGAGATCGGCGGAGTTCAAACCCTTTCCAAGGAGGATTATCTGGAAAGGACGAGCCTCGATATCCGAAGTGAAAAGGAAACCCCCATCACTCTCCCGTCATCCAATGTCATCAAATATACGTTGGAAGACGAGTCCTGGTTCGTTGTAAGACCTTCGGGGACCGAGCCAAAGATGAAGGCCTACATGGCCGTCAAGGGAAACAGCCTCGAAGATTCCAAGGCCAGAGTAGAATCCTTCAAAAAGGAAATCATCGCCATCGTCAACAAGGGCTTCGAGGACTAGATTTTCTTCAGACAAAACGCTGCTCTTCACTGCACATAAACGGAGGACCCATGGAATATAAGAATCATCTGAAAGAACGACTGACCAAGCTGATCTTCCTGGAAATCAACAAGAAATTTCTGGAGGACAGCCTTCATCTCAAAGGGCTCCAGGAAATGAAGGAGGACCTCTACCTTCCCTTGTCTCCGGAATACATCGCGGAGAACATTACAAAGGACATGACCCGTCAGCTTCCCTTCGGGGAATTTGTCAAGGGCATGTATTTCGTCCTGGGTGCCGACCGCACATTTCTTCAGAAGGACCTCTATAAGAGAATCCTTCTGTTTTTGAAAAGGGATCCCGTCATCAAGGGACTCGTGCTAAAACTTCTCAAGGAGGACAAGAAGGAGGATGCCCTCATCTATCTTTTGGGATTGTACCATGTCCATGAGGAGGATGAGACCCTGCTCAACACCCTGAGCATCCTGGAAGAGATTTCCCTGGAGAATGAGATGTACAAGGAAGCTCTGCTGGAGTATGCGGACATAGCCATCACAAGACAGCTGAAAGAGGGACATCTTTTTAAGGGATCCGGCCTTCGGCTAAAAGGCGACTTTGAAGGTGCCCTGGCTAACCTCAGAGAATATATCGGGAACGGCGGGGAAGAGACACCGGAAATTGCGGAGGAGATCGAGTTTTTGGATCGGAAAGTCCGGATCCTCGAAGGAGAAGGCATCCTTTATGAGCACCCCCAGAAATTCCTCGAGCTGATTTTGCCCATCCTGAACAGCGAGGAGGACAACCCTCGTCTGCTCCTCATGATCGGGATTGCCTACAGGGTGCTCGGAAACCATGAGAAGGCCGTCTACTATCTCAACGATGCCCTGGCCATCGACAACGCCTACGTGGATGTCCTTAATGAGCTTGGGATCAACTACGCCGCCCTCGGAGACTATCCCAAGGCCATCAGCTACTTCCATGCCCTTTTTGAGCAAATCAGGACCATCGAGATTCTGACGAACCTCATCATGTGCTACATCAATGTGGGGGACTACAAGGCAGCGAAGGAGCATATCGAGATTGCGGAGCTCATGGACAGCGACGACCCGATCCTGGCAGAGATCAAGAAACATCTGGAGATCCTGGAAGGAAACATGAATAAATAATGCCCGCAACAGTACAATATAACTAATCAGGTTTGTTGACAGGCTAAAAATTATAACCTATAATATAATAATAGTTGAACTAATGTTCTTGTATCGAATTTTTACATAAGGAGTGAATGATTTGGCAAATATTAATGCAGATAAAATGAAAGCCCTGGAAGCTGCAATGGCACAGATTGATAAGCAGTTTGGAAAGGGTTCCGTCATGAAGCTTGGGGCTGACTCCAAACTAAACGTTGATTCCATACCGACAGGATGCCTGGGACTGGATATCGCCCTGGGAATAGGCGGAATACCTAAGGGAAGAATCATCGAAATTTACGGACCTGAATCATCAGGAAAGACCACTGTAGCGCTGCATTGTATTGCTGAAGTGCAGAAACTTGGCGGTATCGCCGCCTTTATCGATGCCGAACATGCCCTTGACCCGCAGTATGCGGCTAAACTAGGTGTCGACATCGAAAACCTTCTCGTATCGCAACCAGATACAGGTGAGCAGGCCATGGAAATCGCCGAAGCTCTGATCAGGTCCAATGCCATTGATCTTGTCGTCGTCGATTCCGTTGCCGCTCTTGTCCCTCGGGCAGAGATTGAAGGGGAGATGGGCGACAGCCATATGGGCCTTCAGGCAAGACTGATGTCCCAGGCCCTTAGAAAGCTTGCAGGTGCTGTAAGCAAGACCCAGTGCAGCATCCTTTTCATCAACCAGCTTCGTGAAAAGATCGGCGTCATGTTCGGCAGCCCGGAAACCACAACCGGAGGAAAAGCCCTTAAATTCTATGCTTCCATCAGAATGGACATCCGAAGGATCGACTCCATCAAGCAGGGAGACGAAGTCATCGGAAACCGGACCAGGATCAAGGTCATCAAGAACAAAGTGGCTCCACCATTTAAGATGGCTGAGTTTGACATCATGTACAACGGAGGAATTTCCAAGATCGGAAACATCCTTGATGTGGGTGTCAAGGAAGAGATCATCGAAAAATCCGGTGCCTGGTTTTCCTATGAGGGACAAAGGCTTGGACAAGGCAGGGAAAACTCAAAAGTTTTTCTCACCGACAATCCAGCCATGGCCTTTGAAATTGAAAACAAGATCAGATCGAAGTATTCACTTCCTCTGGCAGTAGCTCCGAAAAACACGAAGAGCGTAGAGAAGGACAGCGAGATCGTTGCAGAAAAAGAAAAGAAAACGAAGGCGATTAAAGAATAGTCTATAACTAGCAAACAAAAAGCCGATCTTCATGGATCGGTTTTTCTTTTCTCCTGAAGATGAATATGGAAGTTTCAAAGGTTCACACCGAGGTCCCGATAGGGGGAGAGGTCATCGCATATTTGCGACTTTCAAGATAAATCAGAAGAGTTGTGGCGATTCTCTATTGGTTTTTTCCTTGCTGCCCTAAACCTGTTCGATCTCAACCCTCTAATGGTATACATCTGTAGTGGATTCTGTTTTCTTGCGCAATACCGATCCTTCCTAGAGTAACTTCTTGTTTATTAGGCTTAACTGGAAGTTACTAAAACAATTTAGGACTCCTGAATATGTTGTAATATTTTGAGTAAATCATTTGACATGGAAATATGGATGGGATACAATAAATTTGTATTGGTTTATCAATTATCACAGTGAGAAGTGTACACTTTCCAAGCTTTCACATTTTAGCTTATAAAATGTTAAATAAAAGCAAGGGGGTGTAAATATGAGCACAGAACAAATGGCTATTGTCATAACAGGAATTGTTACGGTATTGGTCAGTGGTGCCATAATTTTATATTTAGCGAATAGTAAATTGAAAAAAGCTAAGGAAATCCTTAGCAGAGCAGAAACGGATAGCATAAAGATCGTTGACGATTCCAAACGAGAGGCAGAAGCCTTTAAGAAGGAAGCTTCCCTGGAGGCGAAGGACGAAGCATTCAAGCTGAAGTCTGAAGCAGACAAGGAAATCCGAGAACGAAGAAACGAAGTTCAAAGACTTGAAAAAAGAGCCATTCAGAAAGAGGAATCCGTAGACAAGAAATTGGATCATCTGGAGACGAAAGAGGAAACTCTGAACAAGAAAATCCAGGATATCGGATCCAAAGAAAAACAAGCGGAAGAACTACTTGCTTCCAGACGCACAGAACTAGAGAAAATTGCCAGTCTGACCGGTGAACAAGCGAAGCAGATCCTACTTGAAGAAGTAAGGTCCGAAGTACAGCACGATATCACCTCTATGCTCAAGGAAATGGAATCTAGAGCCAAGGAAGACGCGGACAAGAAAGCCAGAGAGATCATCACCACTTCAATTCAAAGATGCGCAGCAGACCATGTGTCTGAAACAACAGTACATGTTGTTACCCTGCCCAACGATGAAATGAAGGGGAGAATCATCGGACGTGAAGGTAGAAATATCAGAACGCTGGAAACATTGACCGGAGTAGACCTCATTATCGATGACACGCCAGAAGCAGTAATCCTATCAAGTTTCGACCCAATCAGAAGGGAAGTCGCAAAACTGACCCTCGAGAAATTGATTGTGGACGGCAGAATTCACCCTGCAAGAATAGAAGAGATGGTGGAAAAGTCCAAAAAAGAAGTAGAGAATGAAATCAAAGAAGAAGGCGAACAGGCTTCTTTCGAGGTAGGCATTCACGGAATCCATCCAGAGCTGCTTAAGCTTCTGGGAAGACTTAAGTTCAGAACCAGTTACGGCCAGAATGTCTTAAAGCACTCAATTGAAGTTGCTAACCTGGCAGGTCTCATGGCTTCAGAATTAGGTCTGGACATTACTTTAGCCAAGAGAGCAGGGCTGCTGCATGATATCGGTAAGGCCGTTGACCATGAAGTAGAGGGACCTCACGCCGTGATTGGCGCAGACCTGGCAAAGAAGTATCATGAATCCGCAGCGGTAGTTAATGCTATCGGTGCACATCATGGCGATGTAGAGATGACTACCATGGAAGCAGTCCTCGTTCAGGCAGCAGATGCGATATCGGCAGCCAGACCAGGCGCAAGACGTGAGTCGCTGGAGAATTACATCAAGAGACTAGAGAAATTGGAAGAAATTGCAAACTCTTATGAAGGCGTTGAAAAGTCGTATGCCATTCAAGCTGGAAGAGAAATCCGAATAATTGTAAAACCAGAAGTCGTAAACGATGCGGGAGCTATGCTCATGGCCAGATCCATTGTAAAAAGAATCGAGGATGAAATGGAATACCCTGGACAGATCAAGATCAATGTCATCAGAGAGACCCGTTCAGTTGATTATGCAAAATAATCCAGAGTGCTAAATACAGGCCTTTGGAATTGAATTCAAAAGTGAGATCAGGATGAATCATAGCGATTCATCCTTTTTGTTTCCTCAGATTTTGAAAGGAGGGAAGATACGAAAAAATGTGGGACAAGAAGCTGATGTCTTGTCCTATTTTTGCGGATTTTCCTGTATCATAGTGTTAGAGACGGTTTGACTAATGATGAATAATACTGTGACAGGACATCTTTGTTCCTGAGAGAATCTGGCGAACAGAAAATCCGGTTTGAGGATGCGAAGAAATTCACTTGAGGAGATTAATAAAAATGAAAATATTACTTGTTGAAGATGACAAAAATATCATTCGGAACCTGACGGATTTTTTAAAGGGCGAAGGGTTCTTGGTTGACGCGGTCAGCGGTCAGCTTGCAGCCATCGAAAGGATTGAAAGAGAAAAGTACGACTTGCTGCTACTGGACATTTCTCTAACTGATGGCAATGGATTCGCTGTCTGTTCTGCCGTAAAGGCGAAAACAGATATTCCTGTCATCTTCCTGACGGCTTCAGGAGATGAGTATAGCGTTGTCGCAGGCCTCGACATGGGTGCTGATGACTACATCAACAAACCATTCAGGCCCAGGGAGCTTCTTTCAAGAATCCGCAGTGTTCTGCGCAGAACCGGAAAAACGGTCTCCGTTGTAGAGGTTGAAAATATCCGGGTGGACACGGTGAAGGGGACGGTTTTAAAAAACGGGACTGAGATTTTTCTCTCTGCGCTTGAATATCGCCTGTTCCTGGTGTTTTTGAACAACAAGGGGATCGTCCTGTCTCGGGCAAAGCTACTGGAAGAAATCTGGGACATTGCTGGTGATTATGTGAATGACAATACACTCACAGTCTACATCAAGCGCATCAGAGACAAGATTGAAGACGACCCACAAAACCCTACCGTGATCAGGACCGTCCGCGGACTCGGATACAGGCTTGGTGAATGAAATGGGCTTATTTAGAAATCAGGAAATTCGAAAAAGCCTTGCCTTCTACCTTTTCCTATCGGTCATCATCAGCACCTTAGGCTTCCTCATCAGCTTTTCAAGCGGCATTCTTGCCCTCTGTGCATGTCTCGTGTTTGCCACGGCACACTTCTGGACGACATATGCGAGGTACCACGAAATCTCAAAACTGAGCGACGAAGTTAACGCTGTCTTGCATAATAAGGCAACCTTGGAAATCAAAGGTTACAGGGAAGGCGAACTTTCAGTTCTCCGTGACGAAATCTACAAGATGACCGTGAAGATGCGCGAGCAGATGGCTGCACTCAGCTCAGACAAAACTTATCTTTCAGATTCGATTGCGGATATTTCGCATCAAATCCGGACACCACTCACTTCCATAAACCTGATCGTATCCTTTCTCCAAAAGCCCAAACTGGAGGACAAAAGAAGACTGGACCTTTCCCTGGAACTGATGGCGTTACTCACCAGGATCGACTGGCTGATTACCGCACTGCTGAAAATATCAAAACTGGATGCGGGAACAGCGAATCTCAAGAAAGACCGGATCTTTGTAAGAGAACTCATGAACAAGGCAATAGAACCTCTTGCCATCCCTATGGAGCTTCGTGACCAGCAACTGCTCATCCAAGATGAAGGCGGTGAAACTTTCTTGGGCGATCTGTCTTGGTCCAATGAGGCCATCGGGAACATCCTTAAAAACTGCATGGAACACACCCCTGCCTCCGGAATCATTGAAGTCGGTATCTCTGAAAATGCGCTCTATACGGAAATTATCATTTCCGACAACGGAAGCGGATTTGACCCGGAAGATCTTCCTCACCTCTTTGAAAGGTTCTACAAAGGGAAAAATTCCAGTGATCAGAGCGTGGGAATTGGCCTTGCACTTGCTCGGATGATCATCACTGAGCAGCAGGGAACCATTAAGGCGGAAAATAACATTCATGGCGGCGCAAAGTTTACCCTGCGGTACTACAAGGTGAATGTCTGAAGAAATCCCTGCATCAGCCATGTTATGCACTCCAAAAGAGATTGCCGGAAAGGAACAGGTTTCCCTTCCATATCCAGCTTATTTTGAAAGTGACGTTTTTGTAATGGGGGAGTCACTGCAGTGTAATCTGAAGAGGATAGAATAAAGACATTAAGTTAACTTGGAGGTAGAGATGCAGATATTGAAAGTTGAGAACCTTACAAAGACATATGGAGAAGGAGAGAATGAGGTCAGAGCACTGGACGGGATTTCTTTTACCGTGGAAAAAGGAGAATTTGTGGCTATCATTGGACCTTCCGGTTCCGGAAAATCAACGCTTCTGCATATTCTCGGTGGCGTGGATAAACCGACTTCCGGAAAAGTATACATGGATGACAATGACGTCTATGCACAGAATGAAGAGCAGCTGGCTATCTTTCGCAGAAGACAGGTGGGGCTCATCTATCAGTTCTATAATCTAATTCCTGTCCTCAATGTGACTGAAAACATCAGTCTTCCTGTTCTTCTGGATGGAAGAGTGATTAATGATGAGCGACTAAACGATCTGCTCGATACCCTGAACCTGAGGGGAAGGGAAAACCATCTGCCCAATCAGCTCTCCGGTGGACAGCAGCAGAGGGTCTCCATCGGCCGAGCCCTGCTGAACGCCCCGGCCATCGTTCTTGCAGATGAACCCACAGGCAATCTGGATTCCAGAAACAGCCAGGAAATTGTTGAACTGTTGAAATTTTCGAATCATCAGTACAAACAAACACTCATTGTCATCACCCATGATGAGAACATTGCTCTTCAGGCTGACAGGATCATCTCCATCGAAGACGGGAAAATCACCCGTGATGAGGTGATCCGAAGATGAACATCCTCAATAAGGTGACACTGAAGACCCTTCAAAAAAACAAAACACGGACTGTTGTCACGATTATAGGAATCATCCTTTCTGTTTCGCTGTTCACCGCTGTGACCACATCAGTCTCCAGCCTTCAGAATTATCTTCGGGAAGTCGTCATCGCCACAGATGGCAGCTGGCATGGTGCAACTTATGACCTCAGCAGCACTGAAGTCAAATCTTTAGCGGAGAATGAAGAAGTCACCGATGTGGTCACCTTGCAGAATCTCGGCTACGCGAAACTTGATGGCATAAAGAACGAGTACAAGCCCTATCTGTTCGTCGGTGCGGTGAACCATGACTTTCCCAGCATGCTTCCTGTGCGTATCCTGGAAGGGCGCATGCCAGAAGACAGCCGTGAAATCCTCATCCCGAAGCATCTGAAGACAAACGGCGGGGTAGATCTCACCCTGGGCAATCCTCTGACCCTAAACCTGGGAGAACGTGAGTCCATGGGCGAAAAGTTCGACCAGGAAACCGGATTTCTGATGATGAACAGTGATGGTGTGGCTGAAGAGCTAAAGGTCAGAGAAACGAAGACCTATACGATTGTCGGATTTTATGAACGTCCCAGCTTTGAAGGACATTCCGCACCGGGGTATACGGCCCTCACCATAGCAGATACCACAGGGCCCGACAGCTACGACGCCTATATCCAGCTATACAAGATGAAGGACATCTACAGCTTCCTCGAAACAGAATTTCCCGGTGAGAAAATTGCCGTGAACAGTGATCTGCTTAGATTCAGTGGACAATCAGACATGAGGAGTCTCAATGTGGTTCTCTACAGCCTTGCTGCAATCCTGATGGGGATTATCATGTTCGGCTCCGGTTCTCTCATCTACAATGCCTTTTCCATTTCTGTCAGCGAACGAACCAAGCAGTTTGGACTCCTGAAGTCCATCGGCGCCACGAAAAGGCAAATCCTGCATAGTGTTCTTTTTGAAGCGCTCACGCTTAGTCTGGTAGGCATTCCGTTGGGACTCATGCTGGGAATAGCCGGCATCGGAATTACTTTGAAGGCAGCACAGAAGCTTTTCCTTGCAGCTTACGAATCGAATGTGGATGTTGTTTTAAGCCTCCACCTCTCCTTTGTCTCCATATTCTTTGCAACATTCCTCGGCCTGTTGACCGTACTGATTTCAGCCTATATTCCTGCAAAGAAGGCAATCAGACTTTCAGCGATGGATGCCATCCGACAGAACCAGGACATCAGAATCAGCTCAAAGAAAGTGAAGACTTCCCATCTGGCCTATAGATTCTTCGGATTTGAAGGAATACTGGCCAGCAAAAACTTCAAACGTAACAAAAAGACCTACAGGGCAACGGTCATCTCGCTATTTATGAGCGTGGTGCTGTTTATTTCTGCCACCAGCTTCTCCGCCTATGCGAAAAAAGGCATGGGGCTGGTCAGTGATGGTCGCGGTTATGACCTTCGCTATACCCTGACACCTGACCAAAAGAAGACCATAACACAGGAAAATCTCATGAATAACCTTTCGGCTGTCGGTGGGGTAAGTGCTTCCGCCTATGTCTATCCCCATGTAAATAATCTGATGGACCTCTCTGCCGAAAATCTGGGCAACGGATATGTCACCTATGCCAATTCTTCGCAAAATGGATCCCCGATCCCCATCAATAACGATGGAACTGTTGAAGTGAATGTCGACGTCTATTTCATAGACGATGCGACCTACAAGGCCTATATCGATGAAAAGAATCTTGAGTCATCAACTTATCTGGATATGAAAAATCCCAGGGCCATCGTCTATGACTATGTGAAAGTCTTTGATCAAAAGAAAGAAAAATACATTACCTACAATTTGCTGGATAACGGAGACTTCTTTGCTACCCTGAAAGAGGTCAAGCTGGAAATGGAAGGCAACCATTATATCGGTCGAGATGAAGTGGGGGCGTACCAGTACATGGACAGTAACAATGAACTCGCAATCTATCCTGCTGAAGAAGTAGTGCAGAGAACCGAGATTCAAACGGGCAGTATTGTCGACAGCCTGCCTTTTTGCATAGATGTTAACTCAGAAAACAGCATTATCCTCATGTATCCCTACAGTGCCCTCGGATCTGTTTTGGAAATCGGAGATAAAGAGCAGGCAGAAGGGGAAACTGCTGTGGAGGGGATTGTAGACAGCCTGTTTTTCAAGGCCGCATCCCATAAAGAAGTCTATGACAAGATGTACCAGGTACTCGATGATAGCAACCTTTCCACGGAAAGGCTCTACGACATGTCTGAATCGGTGGAGTCAAACCGTGCACTTATTGCTGTAATGAACATCTTCTCCTACGGTTTCATTGTGCTGATTTCTCTGATTGCAGCCGCGAATGTCTTCAACACGATCTCGACGAACATCAACCTGAGACGAAGAGAGTTCGCCACACTGAAATCCGTAGGAATGACCCAGAAGGGGTTCGGCCGGATGATGAGCTTTGAATGTCTCCTCTATGGAGCCAAGAGCCTCCTTTATGGAATTCCGGTTGCCATCGGCGTCACCTATCTCATTTATCTTTCGGTTCTAAATGGCTGGGAAACCACATTCTACATCCCCTGGTACAGCATTGCAATTTCCATTGGAAGCGTGTTTGTTGTTGTTTTCGCCTCCATGATTTACGCCAAGGACAGGCTCAAGAATGACAATCCCATCGATGCGCTAAAAAATGAAAACTTATGAGAAATCCGAAGTGAGCTGGAAATGTCTCTTCTAATGCGGATGAGCGGATCAAAAAAATTCAAAACAAGAAATCAGGCTGAGTCGTAAAACGGCTCAGTTTCTTTCGTCTTTTGAGTAACTTTCGTCTTATTCCTATACTTTCATATTGAAATTCCAGGGTACATTCCAGGCAGCAATAAGACCAAAGGAACAATAACCGCGATTTTTAAATTGACATCATTTGAGGTTTACTCTACAATAGCCTTATTAAAGAGGATTTATAAAGTTTGGTGTAATGGAGCAACTGTAATCTAAGGAGAGGTGATAAGGATGAATCTGGAAAAAGGCAATATGATGCTCATGAAGGAAATCAACAAGAATGCTTTGAGGCATGCTTTGAAGACGCTCGAGACAGGGACGATCAACAGGCTTTCCGAACTCACAGGACTCACCAGCATGACCGTCGGGGCTCTTCTTGATGAACTTCTCTACGACAATGAGGTGTTCATTGACGAACTGCTGTCCTACAGTGGCGGGCGACCAGCCAGAAGTTATAGGATCAATGCTGACTTTTCCCAGAGCATCATCTTCTATGGCCATGAAAAAAGAGGAAAGGACACCATTTTTGTCAGGATCATCAATCTTCTTGGGGAAGTCCTCCATGGCGAAGAGATGCGTGCGGATGCTCTGGTTCTTGATTCCTTCGTGCCTGTCGTTGAGAGGCTCATTCAGGTCTTTCCGAACATCAAGGCTATCGGTTTCGGGTTTCCCGGGACAGAGTCCGCTCAAACTGTCTCAAAGAACGACTACAAGGGAATCAGCGGAACAAGATTCACCGAGTACTACAAAGCGAAATTCGGTTTTCGTGTCCTCTTCGAGAACGACACCAATGCCGCCGTTTCGGGCTATTGTCGATGGCATCCTGAATTCATCTTCAAGACCGTGTGTTACCTTTATTTCCCTGGGAAGTACCCACCGGGGTGCGGAATCTGGATTCAGGGCCTTGTCCACCGGGGAAGATACAATCTGGCCGGAGAGGTCAGCTACCTCCCCCTAGGCATCGACTGGAAAAAAGAAGGGAAGAACAAGGAGGATGACTTCCTGAAGAAGGTTTCACTTCTGGTCGCCTCCCTCTGCGGAACCCTCGCCCCGGACCTGGTTGTCCTCCACGGGGAAGGGATTGGAACATCTTCCGACAGGGAAGTCAGGAAACTCCTCGGGAACCTTCTTCCCGAAGAGTTCGTTCCGGAAATCGCCCTGTCAGGGGACTTTAACCTGGACTATGAAAAAGGGATGATCCAGCTCACCCTCGATTTGATGGAACAGAGTTAGAGTCATTCTCGTCGCCTGCACAGAATTTGTTTGAAAGTGAGAATATTATGGCAACATTTTTACTCGTGGTCATCTATATGGCCTTCATCAGTCTGGGACTACCGGACGCCCTCCTGGGTTCCGCCTGGCCAGTCATGCATCTTAGCCTCTCCGTGTCCCTGGGAAGTGCAGGAATCCTCTCCGTGATCACCTCCATCGGGACCATCCTGTCTAGCTTCATGAGCGGAAAGGTCATCGGACGCTTTGGTACGGGCAAGGTCACCATGGTGAGCGTTCTCCTGACGGCCTTCGCCCTGCTGGGATTTTCCCTCTCGCCGAACATCTGGTTCCTCATGGCCATGGCCATTCCCCTGGGACTTGGCGCAGGGTCCGTTGATGCAGCCCTGAACAACTTTGTGGCCCTCCATTATGAGGCAAGACATATGAGCTGGCTTCATAGTTTCTGGGGCGTAGGAGCGACGCTGGGGCCCATGATCATGGCTTTGTCCATCAGTAAAGGAGAAAGTTGGAAGATTGGATACAAAACGGTGGCCATCATCCAGCTGACGCTGGTGGTTGTGCTTTTCCTGACCCTTCCCCTTTGGAAGAGATATGAGAAAAACGAGGGCATCGTAGTAAAAGAAGAAGAGAAGGATGAGAAAGCAAAAAACGCCTTCCGGATCCCTGGCGTAAAATTCGCCTTGCTGACCTTCTTCTCCTATACCGCCCTGGAAAGCACCACAGGACTTTGGGGGTCGAGCTATCTTGTCGTGAACAGGGGAATCACACCGGAGGCTGCTGCACGCTTCATCTCCCTCTACTATGGTGGAATCACCCTCGGGCGATTCGTCACAGGATTCCTCACCATGAAGTTCAAAAGCCGGTCCCTCATCCGGACGGGAATCCTCCTTGTCACCACCGGAGTCCTGTTCATCCTCTTTCCCTTGCCAAACTATATGGCGATTCTCGGGTTTATCCTCATCGGCCTCGGATGCGCACCGGTATTTCCAGGCATGATCCATGAGACCCCGGCAAGGTTCGGCAAAGCAAACTCTCAGAGCGTCGTTGGCATTCAGATGGCCTTCGCCTATATGGGAAACACCTTCATGCCCGCACTTTTCGGACTGCTGGGGGGTGGAGGGCGAACCTTCATCTTTCCCTTCTATCTGCTGATCCTTGTCGGAATCCTTCTTTTCGCTTCGGAGAGGCTCAACCTGATGATGAGAAGGAGAAAACTGCCTGTCACAGACGAAGAAAAACTTATCGTATAGGAGGAAAGGCCATGACAAGGATCGACCTGCACATGCATTCGAAAATCAGCCTCGACGGGGAGTTCACCCCGGATGAGCTTATGGAGAGATGTCACGATAGAAGCCTGAAGGTCGTTTCCCTCACAGACCACAACAGCGTCCGGGGTATCGAAGAGGCCAGAGTATCGGCCGAAAGGCTCGGGATGACGCTGATTCCTGGCATCGAACTCGACTGCAGCTTTGAAAACACCAACCTCCATATCCTCGGCTATGGCATAGACTTCCATGATCCAAGGTTCAATGCCTACGAAGAGTACGTCCTGTCCCAGGAAGTGCAGACTACCAAAGAAAGGGTGGCCTTAATCCGGAATTTGGGGATCATGTTCAGCGATGAACAGATAGATGCCCTTGCCATTGGGGGTGTCGTCACCGGGGAGATGATTGCAGAAGCGGCGATGTCTATTGAATCAAACCGTGATCATCCGCTCATGCAGCCCTATTATCCGGGTGGGCGACGGAGTGACAATCCCTTCGTCAATTTCTACTGGGACCTCTGTGCCAAAGGTAAGATAGCCTATGTCGAAATCTCTTACATGTCCCTCAAGGAAGCTGTCCATCTGATCAAAGAGACTGGCGGAATTCCCGTTTTCGCCCATCCAGGGAACAATATTGGGAAAGATGAGGCCCTCCTGAGAGGGATCATCGCCACCGGAGTGAAGGGGATAGAGGTTTACAGCAGCTATCATACGGAAGAGACGACAAGGTTCTACCTAAAGAAGGCCCTGGAGATGAAGCTTCTTCTCACCTCCGGAAGCGACTTCCACGGCAAGACCAAGCCAGGAATCCTCCTTGGAGGAACCGGGAGTGGCGAGCAGGAAGACAGGATTCTTAAGGGTCTCCATGAGTCTTTGAGATAAGATCCATACCAAGAATCGGGAAGGGGGCGTTCCATTCACCTTCCTTCATGATCTTTAGGAAGTGTGTTGGCGATGATGATTACTGATAGGATTTAACCGTCATCCGACTTATAATAGGAGGAGAAGACGGCAAAGAGCTTGCAGCGTGAAAAGGAGAAATGACGTGATACGATTTGAAAATGATTATGCAGAAGGTGCCCATCCACGGATTTTAGAACTTTTGGGGAAAACCAATTTTGAACAGACCCCAGGTTACGGGGAAGATGCTTACTGCGATAGGGCACGTGTCCTGATCCGGGAGATCTGCCGGACAAAGACAGCCGAGGTACATTTCCTCGTCGGGGGCACCCAGGCGAATGCGACAGTGATTGCCTCCATCTTGCGGCCCCACCAGGGGGTAGTCTGTGCTGAAACAGGACACATCAATGTCCATGAGTCAGGGGCCATTGAAGCCACAGGTCACAAGGTCCTGCCCTTAGAGAGCAGGGACGGGAAGATCACCGCATCACAGGTGCAGATGGCTATTGAAGATCACTGGAATGACGTCACCCATGAACATATGGTTCAACCGGGCATGGTTTATGTTTCCTTTCCTACGGAAAATGGGACGATCTATACGAAAGCGGAACTGACAGAACTGAGCAGGGTATGCCGCCATTACAACCTTCCCCTTTATCTTGATGGGGCAAGACTGGGTTACGGACTGATGGCAGAAGGCAATGACCTCACACTGCCTGACATTGCAGAACTTTGCGATGTCTTCTATATCGGAGGAACGAAAGTCGGCGCATTGTTTGGTGAAGCGGTGGTCATCACAAGGGAATCCTTGAAGAAGGATTTTAGATACCTCATGAAACAGCATGGCGGGCTGCTGGCCAAGGGTCGACTGCTCGGAATTCAGTTTGTCGCACTTATGGAGAATAACTTGTATTTTGACATTTCCAGCCATGCGGACAGACAGGCCGCCCGAATCAGGGATGCGTTCACCCAAAAGGGATATTCATTCCTCTATGATTCCACGACCAATCAGCAGTTCCCGATCATTTCGAAGGCAGAGCTTGAAAAACTTGAACAGAAGTATGCATTTTCCCTGTGGAAACATGTGGATGAACATCATCGTGCCGTCAGGATCTGTACGAGCTGGGCAACAAAGGACGAAGACGTTTCGCTGCTCGTGGAGGACATCCTTTCTTTATGATGGAGAACATCGAGGGTAGGATTCCCTCATTCTTATGATGAAAAAGACAGCACCAAAGCCCTGATATCGGCTTTGGTGCTGTCTTTCCTATGGGTGAAGGAAATGATTTCCATTTCTTCTTTTTTTGGTTCGGCTAGGATGATGGGACAAACGTTTCTTCTTCTATTCGATGTCGCTCTTGATTTCCAGTGGTGCCAAATCCAGTTTTTCCGGATGGATAAGGAGCTTCCTGAAGATTTTCAGCGCCGAAGCGAAGTAGTATCCGTCGCAGATCCTCTCATCCGAGACCACGGTGTAGTCCATGTATTTTTTCTTCACAACGCTGCCGTCGTCGGCCAATTCGTTTTGCGTCCTCTTGGTCCCGAAGGCAACAAACACAGGAACGTTACCGAAGTTGTACAGGTGATGGTAAATGGGTGGAATGCCCAGGGAACCCATGGAGGTGATGAACATGCTGCCGTGGAAGGGGCTGACATCCGTGATTGAATTCGGAAGAAATCCGAAATAGTCCAGGACATGGAAGGAACTTACGGTAAACTTCTTGACGAGTCCAGGGATGTAGTTGAGGAGCCGTGCCGTGCCGTCGAAGCTGCTTTCTTCTTCTTTGAAGGCTTCTTCCAGGGCTTTATTGAACTTGTTGAAGACATCGATGGCGGTATCTGTGAGTTCAAACTTCACCTTGATGATGGTTGTGACGTCATCTTCCCTGAGTTCCTTTTTCACCGCCATGTTGATGACAATGTCGTTGCGGGCAAAAATCTTCTGTCCTGCTATGAATCGGTTCAGCCTTGGTTTTTGTGCCAGGATCCGGATATAGGCTGCAATGATGACATGCATGATTCCAAATCCTTTGTAGCCCTCCATCCGTTTTTGCCTGACGTAGGCATCAATGACCTCTGTGTCGAACTGATCGCGTATGAGATTCTGGGAGTCATTTCGCTTTCCCATGAAGTAGGGGGACATGGTCTCGTAGGGGGCTAGGCTTCTTAACTTCCTGCCGTCCTTCCGATCTCCAAATCGCCGTTTTCTCTTTTCCATTCGTCTCACCTCATTTTCAAAAATTAGGGTTATTCCCAATAAAAAGTTATGGATGATTTCACTGCAGAGGGGACAGGTCAGATTCCCCCCTCTACTTCTGTTTGTCCTAGGAATAATGCCTCGTGGGTCTTTAGAAGGATCAAAAACCATCGGAGGGAAATGGAATTCCTTCTTTCCTCTTCTCTAGCCGACGGTGTTCCTGAGATATCCGATGCCTTCAATGTAACAGTCCACCTGGTCACCCGATTTCAGGTATCTCGGCGGGGTGAATCCCATGCCGACACCAGCCGGGGTTCCGGTGGCGATGACATCACCTGGTTTTAGCGTAATCCCCATGGAGAATTCGCTGATGATGCGGGGGATGTCATAAATGAGTTCGCGTGTGTTGGAGTCCTGCCTCATTTCCCCATTGACAAAGGCCTTGATGTCAAGCTCCAAGGGAAACTTCAGCTCCTCTTTGGTGACGATGAAGGGGCCCATGGGGGAGCTGCCGTCGAAGCTTTTCCCCCGGAACCACTGCAGGTGTTTTCTTTGCACATCCCGGACGGAAATGTCGTTGATGATCGTGTAGCCAAAGATGTGCTCCTCCACCTGGTCCCTTGGGATGTCCCTGCCTGCCTTCCCAATGATGACAGCCAGTTCCACTTCGTAGTCAAGGCAGTCCGTGAGGCCTTCATGGGAGGGGATGATTCCTCCTGTGCCCACAGAGCGGTCAACGAGCTTTGAAAAGTAAATGGGGAACTCGGGAACTTCGCTTTCCCCGTCAATGGCCTTGGCGACTTCTTTGATATGGTCCCGGTAGTTCTTTCCAAGACAGATGATGCCTCGAGGTGGATTGGGCAGGGGAGAATCCAATACAATCTTAATAAGGGGAATCGTTTCCCCCTCTGCACGGATTGCCTCGATTTTCTCTGCCATTTCCGGGCTGAAGTTCCTGATCAGCTCCGCCATGGAAGAGTTTGGACAGAGCCCGTCCAGGGAAACCATGGAATCTCCGTTTTCAGAGACCACGCCTAGTTGTTCCTTGTCATTGTAAACATATGTCGCAAGACGCATGATGACCCCTCCTTTAAATATTGCTGACGTATCAATTCCTATACAGTCAATTATAGCAGATTTGCTCGATATGGAACCGGATTTTAGGTGAGGAGCCACCCTAAAAGGTGACTTTCCAAAAGGCACCTGATGCTCCGGGAATGCAGGGTCCTTACATGCCTTACCCGTCAACGGCTGTGGCCTTGTTCTGAGAATTCGGATCATCGAATATGCTGAACAATTTTCATGTATTCCATTACATTTGGGGAAATTTATGTTAAATTTAGTGTATAACGAGATAGGGGTGATGCAATGCTCAATGACCTTCACATCCATTCCACCTATTCTGATGGAGCATTTACACCTGAAGAAATCATTGATTTGGCAAGGGAACGCAACATAAGGTACATCTCCATTACGGACCACGACACCCTGGGCGCTTACGGCCATTTCCAATCTGACCGTGAGGATATCACGGTCATCCCGGGCGTCGAGGTCTCCACGTACTTTAAGGGAAAAGAACTTCATATCCTGTCCTATTTCCATGACCCGAAGGATAAGAACCTCCTCTCCCTCTTGGAAAAGTTCAAAAACGACCGCACAGAGAGATACCACAAGATTCTAGGCAACCTAAGCGACCTGGACATCCACCTCCCTGATACCGAGCCGCCCATGGATTCCTATGGAAGGGCCCATATCGCGAAGCTCCTCATCGAACATGGCTATGTAGAGAACATCAAGGAAGCCTTCAATGTTTACCTCGATGTGGACAAGATTGCCTATGAGAAGAGGTACAAGATCGATACCAGGGATGCGCTGAAGTCCTTAAGGGCTGCCGGAGGGATTCCCGTGCTTGCTCATCCTGGAGAGAAGCTTTACAACCTTCATTTCGAAGAGCTGATTTCCGAACTGAAAGTTTACGGGCTTCTTGGCCTTGAGGTTTACCACCCAAGCCATAAGAAAGAATTATGCGACAGGCTGTACGCCATTGCCAGAAAGCACAAACTCGTCATTACGGGGGGAAGTGATTTCCACGGACAGCCCGGTTCTCCCTTGTCCGGCCCAAACAACAAATTGGGCCGATACGGACTCAATGATTATCTGATGATGAAACTGATCCAATGCGATGCAAATTTGAAGAAGAGAACGGTAAATGTAGAAAAGTAGACGAAGGAGGAACAAAATGAATTACTCATTAAAAGCGACGAAACTCCCACCATCCATTACGCTGGCCATCACAGCCAAGGCAAAAGAGATGAAGGCCCAGGGGAAGGATGTTATCGGATTCGGGGCAGGCGAACCAGACTTCAATACACCACAGAACATCGTGGACGCCTGCAAGAAAGCCCTGGATGAGGGAAAGACCAAGTATTTGCCCGCTTCAGGAATCAATGAGCTGAAGGATGCCGTAGTCAAGAAATTCAGCCGGGACAACGGCCTGACCTACCAGAGGGAGCAGGTCATCATCTCCACGGGAGGCAAGCAGTGCCTCTTCAATGCCATGGTCGCTTTACTGAATCCCTGGGATGAAGTCATGATTGCAAAGCCCTACTGGGTGAGCTATCCCGACCTCATCGCCCTGGCAGGCGGTACGTGCGTCATCGTGGACACCCATGAGGAAGATGACTACAAGTTCACGCCAGAGAACCTTGAAGCCTCCCTTACAGACAAGTCAAAGGTCATCATCGTGAACAGTCCGAACAATCCCACGGGAACCATCTATTCTATGGAAGAGCTCGAACTCATTGCGGATTTCTGCAAGAAGCACGACCTCTTCATCCTCT
>ENA-OFCF01000074-OFCF01000074.1-metagenomes-genome-assembly--contig:-NODE-74-length-48364-cov-8.579913_pt1 | contig 48364 bp, 47 predicted proteins | sample MGYA00153387_OFCF01 | MGnify analysis MGYA00153387 | reverse complement strand
TCAACACCAGCCCATTTTTTCACTCTAAGTTATGCTTTCCTGTGGGACGGCTGTGAGTTTGATCTCACGATCGGAGTAGAGCTTGCGACTGAGTTTGGCGCGGCTGTGGTCTTTTGTTAGCCAGCGGAAGAGTCCTTCATGCTGAGAATTGAAGTGTTTTTCGAATGCTTCTGGTGTGAGATCCCAGTTCGCAGGAAAATTGGTTAGGACATCAAGTTTGATAGATTCCGGGAGGTTGGCTGCGCAAAGCATGTTGCACGTCATCAGGAAGCTCCAAAATACCAAGGTCAATGGCCTGCGAGTCATGTTATGATTGGACACGAACAATCACTGCTGTGCAAGTGAAAATGCCTGTTAGTTTGGCCGAGCAAAAGTTTCCCAACTATCATATAAATTGTCGCAGCTCACAGCGGAGTGATTACGATGGCGAATTCATCATAGCGGGCTTTTGCGCCGGATTGATCCAACAGATATTTCATTACGGCGCGGGCAGGCATATTTTTGAGTTTGAGGTCGATTTTCACTGAAGAAATTAGATTTTTTGGATCTTGAATTATAAAGTTAGGAGCGACTTTTCCTTCTGATTTTTTATGGATCGTGTTGCGGAGAAATTCAAGGGATTCAAGTAAGGTCATGTCGGTGACGTTGAATTCAGACAGCATCACGGAGCCGAATTTGGCCTCACGGCCTTTGGCTGTAATTTTGGGGGCGTCGATTTTAAGTTGTGCGAGGCTATATTTGGCGTTGGCATGGTTAGGATTTGCCTTGAGAGCGGCGGTGTAGGCTTGCGTGGCGGTTTCAAGATCGCCTGCATTTTCGGCGGACTGGCCTTTTTGATAATGGGTTTCCGCTTGTTGTTGTGGCGATGGCGGCGGGTTTTTTACGGGAGTTTGGCCAGGTGCGAGCTGAAGCAAGCTCGCTGCAAAAATGAGATTTAGGATTTGGTTCATGGGATTGTGGGTCAGTAGTGAACTTACTAACATTGAATGCGATATCTGCAAACTTTTTAATGATGGCACAAATCATTCAACCGCACGATTTCTGCGGAGACCGAATCCAATTGCTTGCCCGCGACAGTGCGACCGGGCTAAAACCTCCGCGTGAGTGGAAAAAATATCGTGTATTTTGATTTGGAAACGCAACGCAGCTTTCGCGACGTGGGCGGATATTCGCACAAAGAAAAGATGGGGATTTCTGTGGCTGTGACTTACAGCACCGCACGCGGCAATTATGAAATCTACACTGAAACCGAACTCGACAAACTCGGCGATGAGTTGATCAAGGCGGATCTCGTGGTCGGCTGGAATCACGTTCAGTTTGATTACGCGGTGCTTCAAGCGTCGGTTTTTCACACGCTGATCGAACAAACGCTCAATCTTGATATGATGTTAGATCTGGAAACCCGGCTTGGTTTCCGCCTGAAGTTAGATTCCGTGGCCTCTGCCACTCTCGGCACAGGCAAGACGGCAGACGGCTTGGACGCCCTCCGCTGGTGGCAGGAATACAAAAAATCAGGTGATTTTTCGGCCATGCGGAAAATCGCCGAATACTGTGCTTTCGATGTGAAAGTCACCAAATGCGTTCATGAATACGCACTGGAACACGGGATTCTCAAATACGACGATAAAAGTGGGCGAATCGCCGAGGTGTCGGTCGATTGGAAATAATCCGTTAGGCTCAGGAGACCATCCCAAACACGCGCACCAAAGTCCAAACAAACGTCGCCACCAATAGGACGACGAAGATGATGATGGTGAATTCAATGGAAGAACGTGTCATGCGGGCGGTTTTATGACGGGTTGATCGGAATCCGCCAAGGGAAAAATCGCGACGAATGGATCGCCGAGTGCAATGGTTCAGAAAGCACGGAGAAATGAGTGATACCTATCATGATTTTCAGGCCAAACGGAGACTCTAGCAGTTTCAAGTGAGGTAGGGATTATTCCGAGCTTCCGCGCCGATGGTGGTGGCCGGACCGTGACCGCACATCACTTGCGTTTCAGGTGGCAAGATGAGCAAATATTTGTCGATGCCCTCAAGCAATTGTCGGGTGTCGCCTCCGGGCAGATCCGTCCTGCCAATCGAGCCTGCAAAAACTGTGTCGCCGGAAAAAACGACACCCGCTGAGGCGAAATAAAAGGTGACTGAATCGGATGCATGACCCGGCACATGGGCCAAATTGATTTTCATGTCAGCCAGTTCTAGCGGTTTTGTGATGTCGAGCAACGAATCGATTTCGTAGGGCATCACTGAAATTGGCATGCCCCAGGCACGCGCGGCGGACTCTAGAGTCAGTTCAGTGGAATAGGGGGCAAAAGCATGAAGCCGCGCACCCGACTGTTTGAGTGCGGCGGCGTCTAGCACATGGTCATAATGTTGGTGCGTGAGCAGCACGTCGTCCACCCGCACTCCGGATCTTTCAATCCAAGCGGCAATTCCTTCGGGTGCATCGATGAGCAGATTGCCGTTTGGGGTTTCGATCAGGTAGCCGTTGGTTTGTGCGATCCCGCCGGTAAATGAGGTGATTTTCATGCAAAAAAAATGTCAGCTGCGCAATCTGTACGGACTCGGACTCAATGGCAAATGGGAATCTTTCCGAAGTCCATGAACACCCTCTGGATATCTCGATAAACCTCTGAAGGAACGTGGATTACGGCTTGACCTTTGTGGGGCGATGCAGAATCGTCGTCCGCTTTTACTGTCAGATTCCTGCACTTCCCTTGTAGCTAAGCGAGCGTGTTCGCTCAAATCAGGCCAGTTCAGGAACATTCAATCATTTTTCATTTCACCAACTACTCTCTCATTTTCAACAACTTCCATGTTTAAAAGACTTTTCGGAAATTTATTTTCCAATGATATTGGCATCGACCTTGGCACCGCTAACACACTGATCAACGTCAAGGATCATGGCATCGTGCTGCGCGAACCGTCGGTGGTGGCGGTCAAAGCTGGCACCAATGAAGTTCTTGCTGTCGGCGACGACGCCAAACGAATGCTCGGGCGAACGCCGGGCAATATCGTGGCCATCCGTCCGCTGAAAGACGGAGTGATCGCGGATTTCGAGGTCACAGAAGCGATGTTGCGCCACTTTATCCGCAAGGTGAACAAAGGCCGCCGCTCAAATCCCCGTGTACTCATCGCGATTCCCTCGGGCATCACCGAAGTCGAGCGACGCGCTGTCCGCGAGTCCGCAGAACAGGCCGGAGCACGCGAAGTTTACCTAATCGAGGAGCCGATGGCCGCAGCGATCGGGGTCGGACTTCCCGTGCAAGAAGCATCAGGAAACATGATCGTCGATATCGGCGGCGGTACCACAGAGGTCGCGCTGATTTCTCTATCAGGCATCGTTTACGCTCGCAGCGTGCGGACCGCAGGTGACGAACTCGACGAGGCGATCAGCCAATACATGAAGCGTGCCTATAATTTGATGATCGGCGAGCGGACTTCTGAAGATATCAAAATCCGGTTAGGTTCCGCCGCACCGCTGCCCAAGGAACTCACTATGGAAGTCAAGGGTCGAGATCTGGTGGCGGGACTGCCGAAAACGATTACGATTACCTCGCAGGAAATTCGCGAGGCCATGGCGGATCCACTCAGCACTATTGTTGATGCAGTCCGCACCACTCTCGAGCGCTGCCCGCCTGAACTTGCAGCGGATCTGGTAGATCGAGGTATTGTTTTAGCTGGTGGAGGAGCCCTACTCAAAGGGCTCGACCGTCTGCTTCGTGAGGAAACCGGGCTGCCCGTCCACATCGCGGAGGACCCCCTCAGCGCAGTGGCTGAGGGCACAGGCAAGGCACTGCAGGAGCTTTCTCTCCTGAAGCGCGTCACCAACTCTGACCGCTAAGCGGATCATTTTGGATCATTCCCGGCCATGAAGCCGCTCAATCTCATTGCATTTCTCCTGTTCCTCGGAGGCGCCGTCTGGGCACTCACGCGCAGCGACCGCAGCGTGCGAGAAATCCAGAATGCCTATTACACGGCAATCTCTCCGTTCCTAAAATCCGGCTCACAGTTAGAAACGCAAGCCCGCGCGTTTCTCAAGGAAACACGCCATTCTAAAGAACTCGAAGCTGAACTCGAAATCACCCGCCAACAACGCGACCGCCTGCGGCTCATCGAATCCCGCTTCCGCTCGCTCGAATATGAAAATGTGCAACTCCGCCACGCGTTAGATTTCAAAAAAGCCACACACTTTGATGTGGTCGCCGCCCGCGTGATCCGCCGCAATCCCACTACCTGGTGGCAGACTGTAGAAATCGACGCTGGATCAAAACGCGGCATTGGCACGCAGTTGGCAGTGCTTTCTAATGAAGGTCTCGTAGGTAAAATCGACCGCGTGGACAATGGTGGGGAGAGAGCATCGGTGTTGCTCCTAACTGACGAAAAGTGCCTTGTTGCGGCGCGTGTGGAAGGCTCACCAGAAGTCGGTATTCTTTGTGGTCAGCGCGGCGGCTCCGATGGTGAACCGATGCTGCGTTTGAAATATCTATCACCCAATGCTGCCGTTCATAAAGGGCAGCAAGTTTTCACCACTGGACGCGGCGGCATCTTCCAGCCAAACGTTCTGCTAGGAACTATCATCTCAGTCGAAAAAGACGCATTTATTTCAGAAGCCATCGTCCGTCCGTCGGTGAACTTTGCCGATCTAGGTGCGGTTTTCGTCGTGTTGTCCACCGATTCTTGAACTATCGTGATCCGCTATTCCACCATTACAATTCTGTTACTGCTCGCGGCGTTCATCGTGCAGCAGTTCTTGCCTGCATTCACAGGTATGTTTGGTTCGAGAATATTGTTAGTTCAGTTGGTGTTTCTTTGCTGCGCAGTCACCGTCGGTCAGCCAGTGATGTTGTTGCTCGCATTCATCAGCGGGTTTTTGTGGGATGCACAATGCGCGCTGGGTCCTCACGGCGGAGATCCAGAGGTTTACGCGCAGCAGGTCGAGTCGATGCGTTTCGGTTACTCTATCCTGTTGTTTGGCGGCATGGGATATCTGATGCAGGGAATACAACCTCTTTTCAAACAAGGCAAATGGCAGTTCTCCGCAGTGCTCTCCGGAATCGCGATCTTTCTCTATCTGGCCGGTGAGTATGCCATGATCACCATTATTCGCGGCGACTTCAGTCTAACAAAAGTAACGGTTTTGCAGATGACATATACTTCGTTGCTCACGATGCTTTTTTCTCCGCTCATTTTTTGGATGCTCTTCACCATTGCTGGGATTTGCAATCACTCAATCAACCCTGAAGCTGGCCGCCGACGCCGCAGGCAGCACTAACCATGGAACCCGGCTACAGACTGCGCCTCTACATACTGACCACGCTCATGCTGGTCGGCTTTGGCGTGTTGTTGACCCGTCTCCATGAGTTTCAGATAGAGCGCAGAAATGAATTCCTCGCGCAAGTTCCAGGGAACCGCACGGTCACAGTGAGGGAGCCCGGGATTCGTGGTGAAATCATGGATCGCAACGGTATCGTGCTCGCTCGCAATCTCCGCAAGTACGAGATTTCCTTCAATCTCGATGAAATCAACACCGCCTACAAGATCCAGCACGAGAACAATCCCACCATTGAGCGAGTGGTCAATCAGGACGGCATGGCGAGGAAGAGCGAACCAGAAAAAGACATCGTAGCGATCGTCAAAGATGGCGAGGAGAGCACAATTGGCAGGCTCAAGAAACTCGGACTCGCCAAAAATTTCAAAGCTGGTGCACTGCGGACTCATTACATCACTCACGGCGGACTCATTCCATACAGCTACCGCACAGATCTAACGTTTGATGAGTTTTCAAAATTTGCAGAACACAATCTTGATCTAACCGGAGTCAATTTAGGCATGAGACCGGAACGCCAATATCCATATGGCGCTCTGGCCAGTCATGTGATCGGTTATCTAAAACAATGGGAAAAAGGTGATGTCCCGGAAAGTGCAACCCGTGTTTACGACCATTACATTGGCGAGGAAAAAGGCATCGCTGGAGTCGAGGCCAGCATGGACAAGATTCTGCGCGGGCCGGAAGGACGCAAAACCATCGTCAAAGATGAAAAGGGCAGGACGATCCGGATGGTGGACTATGCCAAGCCTGGAACCGGTGCCAATGTGAAGCTCACCATTGATGCTCGGACGCAATATTTACTCGAAAACACACTGCGTTATGCCGGTAGATCCGCTGGAGTGATCATGGATGTGAACAATGGAGAAGTGCTCGCGATGGCGTCTATTCCTGATTACAATCCTAACGACTTTATCCCTAGTATCACGACCAAACGCTTGGAAGCCTACAATTCTAACAAGCAGCTCGCGCCGTTCACGAATCGCGCAATTTCGGCATTTACTCCTGGTTCTACGATGAAAATTCCCACCGCAGTGGCCGGTGCAGTGGCAGGCATGGCGAACCGAGTTTTTTCCTGTGATGGTTATGTGACGTATGGAAATAAAAAAGTTGGATGTTGGATTTGGAACCAACAAAAAGGCAGTCATGGTTCACAAAACCTCTCCCAGTCTATCCAACATTCTTGTAATCCTTACTTTAACAAACTAGCTAACGCTATTGGTTGGAAGGCGATGGTTGAGGGTTGTCAGATGGTTGGCATCGGCAAGCGCACAGGAATTGAACTTCCCAAAGAAGACGCTGGTATTCTCCCCGGCAGCAAGGCTTGGCGAGCGGCCAATCCCAATTCCACGATGACTCCCGCGCTCAACGCATTTCTATCCATTGGTCAAGGGGACTCTCTAGCAACTCCGCTTCAGCTCTGTGCGGTGACTGCCGCAATTGCCAACGGTGGAAAGTATTTTAAACCTCGCATTGTCAAACAGGCCATTGCCGAGGATGGTGAAATCGTCGTCAGTGACACGGCGAAAATGGAAGTGGACTTGATTCAGGCAGGAGTGAAACCCAAAGATCTAGAACTCATCCGCAAGGGAATGTGGATGTCTGCGAATGAAGCAGGAGGAACCACGGGCAAAGTCAAAATTCCCAAAGTCTCGATCGCCGCAAAAAGCGGAACTGCGCAGACGATGGATAATGGGAAAAAATCTAATAACTCTTGGATTATTACTTTCGCGCCATACGAAAGTCCGAAATATGCTATCTGCATTCTCGTCCAGAACGCTGGTTCTGGAGGCGGCGTTTGTGGGCCGTTAGCCAATCTGCTTTATCGCGGACTTTTCGCACAAGAGGCAGGTGTAAAATTGGCTCTCCAGCTTCAGACCGAAGTGCCAGGCAATACGGACCGGATCGAAAAAACTATCGAAATTCCAACAGATGTGATTGCTGCGGTTGAGGCTGGAGACACCAGTTCCTCACCGGATGCGATCATCGCAGACGCGGGTGCTTTAGACTCAGTAATTGAATCCAATGATGGTGAAACAGGAGCGGAAGTGGGCGATGATATCACCGGCACCACTCCGACCATCGACACCCGCGACAATCCCAAGCCCACACTCACCCCAGAAATTGATGACGAGGGTACCGTCATACCAAAAGCCGTACCCGTTCCAGAACCCTAATTCTCAACCAATAACATCTAACGTAACTTTACCTTGATAATCCTCAATATGATCCAACACATTAAAAGACTCCTAGGAATTGGCAAACCCGATCCCACCCGCGGCAACTGCATCGTTGTCAATGTAGAGAAACTCGAACGCCGCGTCGCCTTGCTAGAAGACGGCGTGCTAGAAGAATACACCGTAGAACGCGAAGGCGATCAGAACATCGTCGGTGGTATCTTCAAAGGCCGCGTGCGAAACATCGAACCTGGTCTCAAGGCGATGTTTGTGGACATCGGCTTGGATAAGAATGCGTTCCTTCATTTTTGGGATGCGATTCCCGCCGCGTTAGACGCTGGGTTAGAAGAAATCCAGCGCGAAGGCAGTGGTAAGAAAAAACAACAATCAAAAATCACCTCGAAAGATATTCCTGATATCTATCCGGTTGGCTCGGAAATTGTGATCCAAGTATCAAAAGGACCGATCGGCACCAAGGGGCCGCGTGTCACTACTAACATTTCATTAGCTGGTCGCTATTTGGTGCTTATGCCATTTACCGAGCAGTTCGGTATTTCTCGCAAGATTGAAGATCCCAAAGAACGGGCACGCCTCCGCAAGATCGTGCAAAAACTCTCGGTCCCGGAAGGAATGGGCATCATCATGCGCACCATCGCTCAAGGCACCCGCGCCCGACATTTTGTCCGCGATCTTGCGATGCTGCTAGAACAATGGGACGAAATTGAAGCTCGCCGCGCAGGCAATAATGCTCCGGCGTGCATTTTCCAGGAACCCGGTCTCATTGAACGGACCGCCCGCGATTTTCTAACTGAAGAAGTGAACCAGATCCTCTGTGATGATGCGGAGACTACCGAGATCATCCGCAACATTGCTGGCAAAATTTCCCGCCGCGCCAAACGCCGCGTGCATCACATGCCGACCACTACACAGCCGATTTTCGAGCGCATCGGAATCCAGAAACAGATCGACGAGGCATTCTCGCGGCAAGTCTGGTTGCCCTGCGGCGGATACATTGTGATTGATGAAACCGAGGCTCTAATCGCTATCGACGTCAACACTGGACGCAACCGCGGCTCCAAGGATGTGGACAAGATGATTTTGGAAACGAACATTGAGGCTGCGCGTGAAGTCGCCCGTCAACTCCGCCTGCGTAACATCGGCGGATTGGTCGTGATCGATCTAATCGATATGCGTCACCGTAAAGACCAGCAAACCGTTTATAAAGCCATCAAGGATCGTCTCAAGAAAGACAAAGCCAAAACTCAGGTGCTGCAAATTTCTCCGATCGGTCTGATGGAAATGACACGTCAGCGGCTCAATGAATCGCTGCGTGATTCGATGTATGAGCCATGTCCGTATTGCCAAGCGCGCGGTCGTGTGAAAACGCCGATGACGATGTCGGTGGAGATTCAACGCCGCCTCAACACAGTGATCCAGAAACACCGCGACTCGGTCGGTGATATCATTGTCATCGTGAATAGTGATGTGCTCAATCGCTTCAAGAGCGACGACGCAAAACTGCTAGGTGAACTCGAACGCTCGCACTCAGGGCGGCTCATTTTCCGCTCGGACCCGACGCTCAACCGCGAGCGCTTCGCAATCATCGACGCCAAGACCGAAAGAACTCTCGATCAAGCGTGAGGCTCAGGCGGGTCATCCGGTGAATCGGATGGCCCGCGCCAGCCGAAATTTGGCCATTCTTCGATCTGGCTGCCTTCATTTTTTTTGAAGTCGGCGATCATTTGTTCGTCGGTCATCACCGGGCGCATCCCGCACGCCAGAAGCTCAAACATCCATTTTTCGTATGCCGCCAAGTTTACTTGAGGCGGGGGTGGGTGGTCGGAAAAATCCGGCAGATTGAGGTTGATTACATTCATTATCGGGATTTGATTTTGTTATAAGCATCTGAACCGGCATAACGTTCACAAAGGACTTTGAATTCTTCATCAGAAATCTGTTGGTGACCGTATTTCAGAAGAAATCGGATATCGAGCAAATCTTTGTGTTCACGAGCTTGATCGTCTTTCAGCGCGAAGAGTTTCATGGCGAGAAGCGCCCTGAAATTGATGACTGGAATCTCAGGCGTTTTAATTTCGGTGCGATCAGGTTCTGCCATGATTGCAAAGGTGGCGTCATCGACCCAAATCAAGTCGATGTAGGGGAAAACCGCGTTTTTACGGTTCTTGAAGCGTGATGCCATGCCATCTGTGCATTTGGTGAAGTGCAATTGATCCATTAGAGCGACAGCTTCAGTTTCCTTTGACCGCGGGCAAATCCAGTCCACATCAAGAGTCAGGCGGGTGTAGCCATGATGACAAACAGCCCAGCCACCGGCGAGCAACAGTGGGATGCGCTCTCGCTCGAAACTGTTAAATAAGGATTTGGCAAAGTCTGGGATCATCACGGTAGCAGTCTGGAGCGCAGCAAATCGGTGATTTGTTTGGGATTTGGTTTGGTGGTTGCGGCTTTCATCACTTGGCCGGTTAGGAAATTGAGCAGCTTTTCGTTGCCACCTTGGATCAAGGCGACTTCAGCCGGATTGTTAGTGATGGCTTGATCGACGAGCGCCTCAAGTTCACCGGCCTCGGCTTTTTTGTAGCCGAGGGAATCGGCGATGGCAGTTGGCGATTTGTCGGGATTCTGGTAGAGAACGGTGAAAACTTCGTTGGCTTGATTTGAGGCGAGCGTGCCGTCTTCGACGAGGCGCAATAAGTCCCGGAGTTTTTCGGGTTTCACAGGACATTCATCGATGCTGATGCCTTGCTCGTTGAGTTTTCCCATCAGGTTGTTGATGATGAAATTCGCCACCTTTTTTCCGGGGATGGACGGGTCAGTGACGGCCTCGAAATAGATTGCGAGATGTTTGTCCGAGGAGAGTACGGCGGCATCATAGGCGGTGACGCCGAGTTCATTTTCAAACCGCGCTGAGAGTTCGTGCGGGAGTTCTGGCACGAGCGGGCGGACTTTTTCTAGCAGCGGCGCGGTGAGGATCGGCAGCAGGTCTGGGCAAGTGAAGTAGCGGTAATCGTGCGCGTCTTCTTTGGTGCGCATGAGTTGGGTCTCGCCGCGGTCGTCGTCCCAGCGGCGGGTGGATTGGATCTGTGGGATGTGGCGGTCGAGATCCTCGGTTTGACGATGGATTTCGAAGTGGATGGCGCGGCGGATGGCGGAGATGGAATTGAGGTTTTTGAGTTCGACTTTCGGTCCTAATGGGTCGGAAGTGTTTTTGCGCAGCGAGATATTCACATCGCAGCGGAGCTGGCCTTTTTCCATATCGGCATCGGAAACGCCGCCCTGTTGGAGAATCATTTGCAACGAGCGGAGATAGGCGAATGCTTCTTCTGCGGACTCGAGATCGGGTTCCGTGACGATCTCCATGAGCGGCGTGCCAGCACGGTTGAAGTCGATGAGTGACGAGTTGCCGAGGTGGGTGGACTTGGCGACGTCTTCTTCCAAATGGATGCGGTTGAGACGGACGACTTTGTTAGGCGTGACAATGTTTTTCCGGTGATCCGTTGGATAACAATGATCGTAGAGCGGGACGCCGCCACCGATGCAGAGCGGGAGATCCATCTGCGTGGTCTGATAGTTTTTCGGCATGTCTGGATAGAAATAATTTTTCCGATCCCATTTGGAAATTTCGGGCGAGGAACAATCGACCATCAAGCCGGTGAGCAAAGTTTTTTCGATGGCTTCTTGGTTGAGGACCGGCAGCGCGCCGGGAAGTCCGAGGCAGACTGGGCAAGTGTGGGTGTTAGGTGAATCGCCGAATGAGGTGCGGCAAGAGCAGAACATTTTGGTCTTTGTTTTGACCTGGCAGTGGACTTCGAGCCCGATGGTGACGAGGTAGGACATGGGAGGTGAAATTTTAAAGTTAGAGTTTGAGATCTTTGAGCAGAGCTTGGGTTTCGGGTTTTGCTAGGGCCTTGGTGAGGAGTGGATGCCGCAGCAGTGTGCCGAATTTTCCCTCGCGGGCAAGGTTTTGGAGTTCTGGCTCATCGACGATGATGGCGCGGGGGATCGGTTTTCCGGTTCGCGCGTCGATCACGGGTTGGAGTGGCGATGATGATTGAGATGAGATGATCTTTGCGAGATTGAGCCGGGCGCTGTCGGAGAGTGGATCGAGAAAATGAATCCATGAGGCAGGCAGCGCGGCCTCGATAGAGTTTTTCAACTTCTGGCTGTATTTGGCGGAAGTGGTGTCTTGATTGCCGTGAGATTTTTCTGAGTAAGCACTGAGTTCTGCAATCGAGCCAGTGTGATGGACGAGGATGGCACCTATCAGGCAAATGATCGAAGTAGGGATCAACGCAAAAAGTAAGCGGAAGGCTAACGGAATGATCGTGCCGGAGGATTTTTTCGCATCTTGTGGTGATTTTCCAAATGGTCTGGCGATCGTTTTCACAACGATGCGGGCCAGCAAGAATGATGTGATCAGTGCAATGAGCGGCAAACCGTTAGTGATGATTCCAACAGATTTTCCAAACCATTCGACCGAGAGAGAAGGTGCCTGTTGCCAGACGACGAAGCCGATCCATGCGCTGAAGGCAAGCACGACACTGCCGACGATCATTCGCGTCATCCCGCGCAGCATGACAAAGGCGGCGCAGACCACGAAGACGATAAGCGCGGCGGTGCCGAGGCTAATGTGTGGGATCGAGTCTGGGGACATAATTTTAAACGCCCTTTTGGGTCAGCATTGGCAGAATCAGAACGGCATAGCCTTGTTTTTCAGTGATTTAATTCAGTTAGTTGGGTGCTCGCAGCTCATTGATGAGAGAGTGAAAGAATCCCCCAGTATGAATTGCGGCGATGGTTGTCATGGCGGGATGACGTGCGGAAATGACGGCAGTTGTCAAATTTTTAGTGCTTTGGTTTCCAGCGTGTTCGTGGCAAGTTCCACGCATGAGTGCGGAATTAACTCTGCAACCCGTATCTTGGCAACGCATGGCAAAAGGCATTGATGACGTCAAAAAGCGACTTGATCGAGCAGCCAAGGCGCTTGCTGGAGCGGAGGTAGATTATGCGGTGATCGGCGGAAACGCCGTCGCCGCGTGGGTGTCTCGTGTGGATGAATCCGCCGTGAGAAACACGCGGGATGTGGATATCCTGCTGCGTCGCGAGGACATGGCACTTGCTTGCGAAGCCTTAGAGTCTGTTGGATTCGTGCATCGTCGGGTGGCTTCTCTCGGCAAGGCTGCATCTATGGATGTTTTTCTGGACGGTCCGAACGCGAAGATTCGGGATGCTGTGCATATACTTTGGGCGGCGGAAAAAGTGGTTCCAGATGCGATTGAGGCCACTCCGGATCTCAACGAAACCGATCAAGGAGACGGTTTTGATTTGATCCCGCTGGCAGATCTGGTGCGCATGAAACTGATTTCTTTTCGCGACAAGGACCGAATGCATCTGCGTGATTTGATCGCGGTAGGACTGGTGGATGAAGGTTGGCCCAATCGATTTCCTGTCGAGCTTGGGCAAAGATTGCAGATGATTTTGGACGATCCGGAAGGGTAAAGCTTATCTCTGGACACACTTCTGTCTGAGCAAATGATCGGTTAGCACCAGCGTCGCCATGGCTTCGACGATCGGCACGGCGCGGGGGAGGACGCAGGCGTCGTGGCGGCCTTTGCCGGTGAGCTCGGTGTTTTCTCCCTCAGCGGTGACGGTTTCCTGTGAGGTCATGATGGTGGCGGTCGGCTTGAAGGCGACACGGAAGATAATATTTTCTCCGTTAGAAATGCCGCCCTGCACTCCGCCAGAGCGGTTGCTGGCGGTGCGGACTTTGCCGTCAATCATGCGGAAAGCATCGTTGTGTTCACGCCCAGTGAGCAGGGTGCCGGAGAATCCTGAGCCGATCTCAAAACCTTTGGTTGCCGGAATCGAGAGCATGGCTTTGGCGAGGTCGGCTTCGAGTTTGTCGAAAATCGGTTCGCCAAGCCCGGCGGGGCAGTTGCGGATGACGCACTCGATCACGCCGCCGACCGAGTTGCCATCGGCACGGATGGCTTTGATGCGTTCGATCATGGTCGCGACCATGGATGGATCACCGGTGCGTACGATGTTGGATTCTATGGCTTCTGCCGTGACCGTGTTGGGATCAATGTCAGTGTTGAGATCTTGGATGGATTTCACCCAAGCGAGGATTTCGATGCCGGGGTGGAGGGTGTTGAGAACCTGCCGGGCAACGGCGGCGGCGGCGACTCGGCCGATGGTTTCGCGTGCGGACGCACGGCCACCACCCGAAGGTGCGCGGATGCCATATTTGGCGTCGTAAGTGTAATCTGCGTGGCTTGGGCGGTATTTCACCGCCATTTCGTCGTAGGAGCCCGGTCTTTGGTCGGTGTTGCGAACGATGATAGAAATCGGTGTGCCGAGAGTCAGTCCGCCATCGAGACCAGAGAGGATTTCCGCCGTATCCGCTTCATTTCGCGGGGTGACGATGTCCGACTGGCCGGGGCGGCGGCGGTCGAGTTCGTGTTGGATTTGATCGAGCGAAATCGGGATGCGAGGTGGGCAACCGTCGATGACGACGCCGACGCCGCCACCGTGGGACTCGCCGAAGGTGTGGATGCGGAAAACCTGGCCAAAAGTGGATGACATGACGGGGAGATTAGCCTTTGCGAGGCGTGGGGCAAGCGGGATGAGGATTCCGCGAAGAGATTTTCGCTGGGCCGTGATGGTTTCAAGCTGGCGGGGCGGTGCATTTTGATTTAACGCTGGTGTGCGTCTCGCCTACTCAATCTCATGTTAGCTTTTTCGTCTTGTTGGAACAATAGCCGCCACACTGATGGCGAGTCGATGATTGAAGAAATCGTCGAACTCGGGTTTTCACATATTGAATTATCCCACGGGATGACCATCGCCAAGCTGCCCGGGATTCGGAAAGCTTTTCAGCGTGGGATTTTTACTTGTTCGGGAGTGCATAACTTTTTTCCATCGCCGGTGGAAGTGATGATCGATGCGCCCGATGCTTACGAATTCACCTCGCACCGGGCATTCGACCGACAACGGGCGATGGAAATGACGTTGAAAACCTTGGATCTAGCGGCGGAGTTCGGTGCGCGATATCTCGTGCTGCACATGGGATCGGTGCCGCTGAATCCCAAAAAATGGACCAAACCGCTCACCGCGATGGTCGGGGATGGGCGCAGTCATGATCCAGAATTCGTGAAAACTAAAATTGCCTTGGTGAAAAACCGCGAAAAAATTGGGCCGCTTTATTTCCACCGCGCGATCGAGGCGCTCGATCAAATCGCCGGACACGCGGGGGAAGTCGGAGTGAAACTTGCCATCGAATCAAGATCGCGCTTCGAGGACATGCCGACCGAGCGTGAGATGTTGGCGCTGCAAGCGCATTTTGCCGATCATCCATGGATCGGATACTGGCATGATTTCGGGCACGTGCAACTCAAGCACAATCTCGGTTTGCTCGATCATCACGAATGGTTAGCTGCGATTTCACCGCATCTGATCGGTGGGCACGTGCATGATGTTGAGTGGCCGGCTAGGGATCATCGTGTGCCCTTTGGCGGCACGCTGGAATACGCCAAATTGCTGAAATTTTTCCCGCCGGGTTGTCCTTTGGTGTGGGAATTAAGTCCGGCCCGCGAAGCGGAGGAAATCAAGGCGGCCCATGCAAAATGGCGAGATCTGTTTCCGGATCGGGCCTGACGCAAACCGAAAAGGCGCGGTCCGTTTCCGAACCGCGCCTATGAAGCAGATTCCCCCCAAAGATTTCCATTTCGCTACGGGGCACCGCAAAAATCTCCCCCCGGAAACCTAGTGTGCCTAATAACCTAACTGATCAACGGCTGAAAGTTAGGCAAATCGGGCTTGGCGAGGGGACGGTGCAGATGGGACTTCCGAGTTCGCCGGTTTGTGGATTGCGAGGTAATACGCTGATTGTGTGGGATTCCATGTGGGCACAAAGCAGCCACTTCCCATCTGGTGAGATTTTGAAATGGCGTGGCGCTTTGCCGCCGCACGGAGCAATTTGCAGCGATGTGAGAGTGCCGTTTTCGGTGTTTCGGCTGAATACGGCAATGCTATCGTGGCCACGGTTAGATGCGTAAACAAAGCGGTTGTCAGCACTGACTTCAATTTCTGCGGTGCTATTGTTGGCTGAAAAGCCTACGGGTAGGGTGGTGAGTGTTGCCAAGGGTTTTAAGGCACCGTCTTCATGCAGTGCGGTCAAAACCGTGTTGTCTAACTCGTTTATGATGTAGGCATTTTTTTCATCGGTAGAAAACGCCATGTGGCGTGGGCCCGCTCCGGGCGCGGTTGTCAAGCAGGGCAGGGGAGCGCCAAGCTTGGAAGTTGCAGCATCGAATGGATAGATTAGCACTTTGTCGATGCCCAGATCTGGGACAAAAAGATGAGTGCCGAGGCGGTTGAAATACACACCGTGGGCGTGTGGGCTTTGTTGGCGGGTTGGATTTAGGCCACTGCCTTGATTGCGGATGATCGTGACGGCCGAAGTGGGAATGCCCTTAGCGTCCAGACGAATGGTCGCAATATTTCCGTCACTATAATTGGCAACAGCGACAGTGGTGCCAGCAGGATCGATGTCGAGGTGGCACGCGCCCTTGCCGCCGCTTGAGGTCTCACCGAGGAATGTCAAAACGTTGTTTTCGCCGATGGAAAATGCGGCTACCGAATTTGTGCCGTCTTGGAAGGGAGTTTTGGGAGAGCCAATGCACAGCAACACTGGCAGACTCGGATGGAGGGCGAGAAACCCTGGTTCTTGATAGTCTGCGGCGAGTTTGGGTTCGGTGAGCTTGCCGTTTGCCGGATCGAAATCCGCTAGATAGATGCCTTTGCTGGTTGTTTGTTCTCCGGTGTTGGTCCCGATGAAAACCGGCACTGCAGGCAATGAGGTGGCAAGTGATATCAGATAAGCGAGGTGTTTTATTTTCATATGTATGAGTTGTTATTTTATCAAACGTCAAAACCAAAATGAGTCCTAGCATTGTCGAAACACACCGCTCGGATAAGTCCGGCAAGTGCGTCGAAATCGTCTGGCAGCTCGCCGCAGTCCGCTTCTGAGCCGATGAGATTGCAAAGGATGCGACGGAAATATTCGTGTTTCGGAAATGATAGAAATGATCGCGAATCAGTGAGCATTCCGACAAAACGCGACAACAGCCCGGTAGCAGACAAGGCATTGAGTTGGAGTTCCATGCCGTTTTTCTGATTGAGAAACCACCAGCCTGAACCGAATTGGATTTTTCCCGGAAAAGTGCCGTCTTGAAAGGTTCCGGCCAGGCATGCAAACAGGTAGTTGTCTCGCGGATTCAAATTGTACAGCACCATTTTCGGCATCGCACCTTCACGGGCAAGCGCATCGAGATATGCAATCAGCGCGGGGCCTTGTTGGCTGTCCCCGATGGTGTCATATCCAGAGTCCGGGCCGAGGCGTTTTGCCATAAGGGAATTGGTATTGCGAAACGCGCCGAGGTGAAGTTGTTTGGTCCATCCTTTCGCGGCGTCGAGCTGGCCAAGAAACACCATCAGATAGAACGAAAATTTTTCCTTCTCCTCCGGGTTTGCGGAGACGCCTGCACGGGCTTTATCAAAAATCATTGAGGCTTCTTCATCGGAACAATGGAGTGCGGGCAAGCGATCCATTCCGTGGTCCGACAAGCGTCCGCCTGCTGCATGGAAGTCATCGTGGCGCTTTTGCAATGACGCTAACAGATCTGATAAATGCAGGATATCCGTGTCCGAAACGGTTTCTAGTTTTTGCAGCCATGGAGCCATTATTTCCGGATGATCCACCAGAAACGCATTGTCTGGACGGAAAGTCGGAACCACTTGAGTGCTGAGTCCGGATGCACGGATGGCGGCGTGGTCATCTAATGGATCTGCCGGATCATCGGTGGTGCCCACAACTCGGACATCAAATTTTTTTAATAATCCATGGGTGGAAAAATCCACTTCGGCTAGTTTGGCATTTGTTCGATCCCAGATCTCGTCTGCGGTTTCTGGAGCGAGCAGAAGATCGATTCCGAAGTAGCGTTGCAATTCAAGATGGGTCCAATGGTGGATCGGATTGCGCAGGGCGTGGGGCATCGTTTCCGCCCACGCTTGGAATTTCTCACGTGGGCTGGCATCTCCGGTGATGAGTTCCTCGGCCACGCCGTTGGCTCGCATCAGACGCCATTTGCTATGGTCTTTTCCTAGCCAGATTTCTGCGATATTCGTCCAGCGATGATCCACCGCGATCTCGTGGGGAGATAAATGGCAATGATAGTCGATGATCGGCTGGTCCTTAGCCACCTCGTGGAAAAGGCGGCATGCGGTCGGTGAACGGAGCAAGAAATTTTCATCCAGATATGCCATCGCGCCACTAGTTCAGACGGAATGCTCATCGGTTCCAAGCAGGAAATTGGGATAAACTACCAGCTGTTGCTGTTTTGGGAAAAAACCTCCCGGGACTGGCGTTGGTGGGATGCTGCAAACGATGGCTCGTGCGGCGGTGGGTTCGATGCAAGGAATCGTTAGATATGAAGTCCGGAGAACTCAGTGAAGAGGCAATCGTGTGGCTCGCTGGATTTGTTTCCACAACCGCGGAACTAGCGTGAAACAAGCGACAAATAACCCTGCCGCCAGTCCCCACCACACACCGCGCGGGCCGGGTTGCAGCCAGAACGCTAAAGCCGCACTCAGCGGGATACCGACGCCCCAATACGAAATCAGCCCGATCAATGCAGGAACTTTCGCATCACGCAGACCGCGCAGCATTGAGGCTGCCGCGACTTGCAGGCCATCCACTAACTGAAATAATCCAACAATCACAAGCAGCGAAGCCGCAAGGTGAATCACTGCGGGCGATTTTGTGAACCACGAGGCAATCGACTCACCGAATATCAAAAAGGCGCTGCCTCCGAGCAAGGCATATCCAAAAACCAACAAGCAACCGGAAATCGCGATTGGTCTCAGGCGTTCGATTTCACCCGCGCCGTAAGCTGCTCCAATCCTCACGGTGAGTGCCATGGATAATCCTAACGGAATCATAAATGCGAGACCTGCCAGAGTGATCGCGATTTGATGCGCGGCCATCGCATCTGCACCGAAAAAACCCATCCACAAGCCGACCACGGAGAATGCAGAGACCTCGAAAAGCATATGGGCGCTGGCAGGAATGCCAACGGTGAGCAAACGGCGGATCTCTTTAAAATCCCAGGCTCCCAGCCATTTCAGCGGAACCCACCGGGCCAGTGCTTGATCGCGCACCATCCATACCAGCATCACTAGCAGAATCGCCGTGCGCGAAATCAACGTCGCCCAAGCCGCACCCTCAAATCCGAGTGCGGGGCAGCCGAATTTCCCATACATCATCACCCAGTTGAGAAAAATATTGAGCCCCACTCCGCCGAGAAAAATCCAAAATGGTGGCCACGGGCGGTTCAGTGCATCGGCATGATTTTTTAACGCTATCGAGGCCAGTCCTGGCACCAAGGATGCCATGATGATGCGGAAATATATTGTCGTTCGATCACTGACTAACTCGGGTTGTCCTAACGCATCCATGTGTGTTGACACCCACCATGCGAGAGCGAACAACACCAGTCCGAGCACGCTGGCCAGAAATAATCCGTGACGGCAGCTTTCACGAGCAGCCGTCGGATTGTCCGCACCACATGCGTTAGAAGTGAAAACTGAGATACCGGTTAGAGCGCCGATTCCAAAGACGAATGGCACGTGAAACAAAGAGTTGGCGAAAGTGAGCGCCGCCAGCTCGGTCACGCCGAGTTGGCCGATCATCAACGTATCGGCCACGCCGAGCAGCATTTGACTGAGCTGACCGATCATCAAGGGCAGTGCCAGCCGCAGTGTCAGGCGGGACTCTAGAATCCATTTCATGCGTTGGGCCTTGTCTTGCGCCAAAGTCGTGGGTTGTCGATGAGATTCCTGATTGTGATGATGGTTTGGTTTTTTAAATGCTTCGCCACAAATCCTTCTGGATTACCAGTTGTCATCAACCCGCAATCGCGCAGTTGCTTTGTCGGACTGCCAGAATGAGCCACTATTTCAGGACATCGTTTGCGCTTGAAAACACCCTGTGGATGAGCAGAGTCGGACATCGCTCAATCATCATCCACCCCCTCCATGAAATCTGTATACGTTTTGTTGGCGCTGCTAGTTTCCGCGCTGCACGCTGCTGCGGCCCCCTCCACCTTAAAGGTGATTGCTGAAATCAAGGGGTTTTCGAGTCCGGAAAGCATCGCTTGGGATGGCAGTCATTATTACGTCTCGAACGTCGGCAAGGAACTCAAGCCGATGGAAAAAGACGGCGATGGATTCATCAGCCGCATGGATGCCAAAGGCGAAATCTTGCAGCTCGACTTCATTGGCAAACTCAATGCTCCCAAAGGAATGATTGTGATAGAGAAAACGCTCTATGTTTGTGATGTCGATGTGCTGCTTGGCTTTGATCTGATCACGCGGGTCTTACCATGCATGATGGAAGGCCGCGTGTTAATTATGAGCTTGGAAGACGAAGGTTAATCTCACCGGAATGAGCGAGTTGAGCAACAAACACGACATGTTAGTGGCGGCTCCCGAGCGCTGGGATGAAGCTTGTTTCGCCGTTCCCGCTGTGCGCGCGCTCGTCGCGTCCGGATTGGGAGTTGGGGTTGTTTGCACGGAAGAACAGCAGGAATTTTGGCGCACTCTATCAGGCGTGGATGTGATCGGTTTCCCTGTGAAAATTAAAGCTAAAGTCATCGCAGAATTGATCGATCCAGAGTGGAAAGCATCACTCGTCTGGGAGCCGGGCATGATCGCGGAAGCCGCACTATTAGCTGGCATTCCGAGACGTCTGGGACCTAACCATCGCAAGTTAAAAAAACTCATCACTCACACACTCGGGATTTCTCTTGGCCCGCTGGATCACCGAGTGCGTTATTATCTATCTGCCGTCGAAGAAATGGGAATCTACACTGCTAAGTCAGAGTTTTTCCTGCCCGCTACCCTCGGCATCGAACCAGTGCCTCGTACGGTGCTGCTCTGTCCAGACTCTGACTTCGGCCCGAGCCACGAATGGAATCTCAATGGTTGGTTAGAAATTTCCGCGAAGCTCGTCGATCTAAATTTCCGCATCACTGTGGCCGGGGTCCATTGTGGCAGAGGACTCGGCGAGTCACTGGCCGGCAAACTCGGTGAATCCGTCGAGTTTTTCCATGCATCACCGCTCGTCGGCGCGTTGCCGTTGTTAGCCGTGCATGGCCTTTGCATCGCCGCCGATGGCTCTCTGCCCCACCTCGCTTCGCATGTAGGAGCGACCTGCGTCACGCTTTTCGGGCCGAATGATCCGGTATGGAAACGTCCGCTCGGCAAGCGTCACGCGTTTGTCCACCGCCATGCTGAGTGCTCGCCCTGCTTGCTGGCAAAATGCCCGCTCGACCTGCGTTGCCAGAACGAGTTGACCACAGAACGTGTTTGGTCGGCGGTGTTGGGAAAACTCGGTTGATTTGATTTGCCACGCTCATGGGTTCTTGATTCCCGGAAGTTCCCCCTCCAGACTTGCGCCCATGTCCGTTCCCGCTGCTACTCCAATGATGGCCCAATACCTCGCCATGCGGAAATCTTTGCCTGCGGACGTGATTCTTTTCTATCGGCTAGGCGACTTTTACGAAATGTTTTTCGAGGACGCAAAAACCGCCGCGCCCATCCTCAATGTGGCCCTCACCAAACGCGGTGGCACCCCGATGTGCGGCATCCCCTATCACGCGGCGCAGGGATACATCGCCCGCCTCCTCAAAGCGAACAAACGCGTCGCCATCGCCGAGCAAACTTCCGAACCGAAACCCGGCAAACTCGTCGAACGCGAAATCGCCCGCATTCTATCACCTGGATCGATTGATGATCTCACGCTGCTAGACGACCAGCGGCCGAACTATCTCGCCGCCGTTTTTCGTCATGGAAAAACTGCCGGCCTCGCCTGTGTGGACCACACCACCGGTGAGTTCACCATTGCCGAGTTTGCAGATAACGGCCAACTCACTGATGAAATTTCCCGCATTTCTCCCTCAGAATTGCTCATTCCTGATCACCAAACCGCCGAGTTTGGCACGCTGACTAACTGCATGGCTTATGATGGTTATGCTTTTCTACCAGAACACGCCACCCAGCTGCTCAAGGATCATTTCAGCGTTCATTCGCTCGATGGTTTTGGCTGCGCAAATTTGCATTCTGCTAGCGGTGCCGCGGGTGCGGTTCTTCACTATCTGATTCACCAACTCCGCCGCCCATGCGATCACCTTCGTCCTCCTCGCGTCCGGGAAAGTGCTGACCACGTTCTCATCGATGCTGCATCGCAGCGCAATCTCGATCTCGTCGAGTCTCGCTCCGGCAAACAGCACACGTTGTTAGCCGTGCTCGACCGCACCGCCACCCCGATGGGTGCGCGGCTGCTGCGCGACTGGATTTTACATCCACTCCGCGATCTAGCAACTCTCACCACTCGCCAAGATATCATCGCCGCATTTCTAGCGGAGCCTTTCCTGCTGTCGAAATGCAGCGAGTCTCTCAAAGGCATCCGCGACATCGAACGCACCACTTCCCGGCTCTCACAAAACTCCGGCAACGCCCGCGATCTCCAGTCGCTCGCCATTTCGCTCTCGCACATTCCAGCGCTCAAGGAAGACGTTTCTTCGCTGGGGGGGATAGGCTTCCAGCCTGTCTCGGAAGGTGGGCTTCCAGCCCGTCTCTCTTCGTCTCCACAGCAGGCTGGAAGCCCGCTTTCCAAGTCGGACGAGACGTCCAACCTCCTCACCCATCTCCACGATTTTTCCGACCTAACCGCCATTCTATCGATTGCCCTCGCTGACGAACCACCAGCCAATCTCCGCGATGGTGGCATCATCCGCGACGGTTGGTCGCCCGAACTCGACGAACTCCGCAATGCCTCGCGAGGCGGCAAAGATTGGATCGCCCGTCTGCAAGAAGACGAACGCAAACGCACCGGCATCGATTCGCTCAAAATCAAATTCAACAACGTCTTTGGTTATTTTATCGAAATCACCACCAGCCATCTAGCAAAAGTTCCAGACGATTACACTCGCAAGCAAACCATGTCCAATGCCGAGCGCTACATCACTCCGGCGCTCAAGGAAATGGAAAACAAAGTGCTCGGTGCCGAAGAACGTTCCAAGCAACTCGAAGCCGAACTTTTTTCTCAACTCCGCAGCCAAGTCATCACCCACTTGCCACGTCTCCAACAGACTGCCGCCGCCGTCGCGGAAATCGACGTGCTCTGCGCGCTTGCGGAAGTCGCACAGTTCCACCGCCACTGCCGACCAATCCTCAATCACGGCAATGGTTTTTTCGTCGCCAATGGCCGCCACCCAGTGCTCGAACAAACCCTAACCGACACAAAGTTTGTTCCTAACGACACCGAGCTCGATCCCGAAACCGCGCGCCTGCAAATTCTCACTGGTCCTAACATGGCCGGAAAATCGACCTACATCCGTCAGATCGCACTCATCGCCGTGATGGCGCAAATCGGGGCCTACGTTCCAGCTGAATCGGCGACGCTGGGCTTGGTGGATCGCATTTTCTGCCGCGTCGGCGCTAGCGATGATCTCTCGCGCGGCCAATCCACCTTCATGGTCGAAATGAGCGAAACCGCCCTAATCCTCAACCATGCCACCGATCAATCGCTCGTCATTCTCGATGAAATTGGTCGCGGCACCGCCACCTTTGATGGCCTGTCCATCGCGTGGGCCGTCGCGGAACACCTGCACGACACCATCGGCTGCCGCACGCTTTTTGCCACGCACTATCACGAACTCACCGATCTCGCGAACACCAAACAAGCCGTCGCTAACTACAATGTCGCAGTTAGAGAGTGGAATGAAGAAATCATTTTCCTGCACAAAATCCTCCCGGGTGCCGCAGACAAGTCGTATGGCATCCAAGTCGCCCGGCTCGCAGGATTGCCCAAAGTTGTGGTCGAGCGCGCCAAGTCCATTCTCTCCCATCTCGAACTCCACTCGGTAAAACCCGAGCAGAAAAAACAAGGCCCCAAGGCAAAAAACACCGTGCAAGATCAGGACACACTGCCGAAACCCAACGCCCCGCAGATGGACTTGTTTGCGGATTTTTGATGGTGCTTTCAGCGGCCTACAACGAAATCGGCTGATTTAAATATGCCTTCAATGCATGCGAATCTCGTCAGCGCACATCGGCATAAATAAAGAGTCGGGGCGGCCAGATTCGAACTGACGACTTCCTGCTCCCAAAGCAGGCGCTCTACCAGGCTGAGCTACGCCCCGCGACGCGCGGACCCTTGTGCATTCTGCGAACCGAATCAAGATTTTCTTCACAGAATCTTTAAAATGGCCTGCTCACTTGACAGGTGAGGGCTCGGCTCCGATGCTGACGGCCACGACAGGGGTGTTCTTCGATCGACGAACCGAGATTTTCCACGCGCGGAAAAGACCCTTCGAACCTGACGCGGATCATGCCGCCGTAGGAAGTCGAAACTTTGTTTCCCTGCCCCCGGCCGTGCCTGATTTGCACGGCTTTTTTGTCCCTGAATTACACAATTTTCCACCATGATCCGACCCGAAGAATCCGCCGATCTCGCCGCCACCGCCGCCACTGAAGCTCACGATGCATCACGCGCCCCGCTTCCCGCATCCACCCGCGTCTATGTGGAAAGCGTGATCCATCCAGCAGTGCGCGTGCCGATGCGTGAGATCACTCTATCAGAAACGAAATCGTTCAATGGCCGCATCGAGGTCAATGAGCCGGTGCGAGTGTATGATTGTTCGGGTCCGTGGGGAGATCCGGCATTTGCGGGAACTGCGGAACAAGGACTGCCAGCGCTGCGCCGAGAGTGGATTCTAACACGCGGTGATGTCGAAGCCTACGATGGTCGCCCCGTTTTGCCGCAGGACAATGGTTACCTCACTGAGAAACACGCAGAATACGCGTCGCAATCTGAGAAAGCTAACCGCTTTGTCGAGTTTCCTGGACTCACTGCTGAGCGCCGTCAGCCGCTGCGCTCCACGGGCAAACCGGTCACGCAACTCCACTACGCTCGTCAGGGAATCATCACTCCGGAAATGGAATTCATCGCCATCCGCGAAAATATGAAAATCTCAAATCTCAAATCTCAGATTTCCGATTGGAAGGACGACATCGTGCGCAACGATCTCGGAAAACAACACGCGGGTTCGCAGCAAACGCCGGAGAGTCCCTACACGCCTAACATCTTCCGCCGTTTCCCGCAGCGCATCCCAGCCGAGATGACTCCGGAGTTTGTCCGCAGTGAAGTGGCCGCAGGCCGCGCGATCATCCCGTCTAACATCAATCACCCGGAACTCGAACCGATGATCATCGGCCGGAATTTCCTCGTGAAAATCAACGCGAATATCGGAAATTCCGCCGTCGCTAGCAGCATCGAAGAAGAAGTCGAAAAAATGCGTTGGGCCACCAAGTGGGGCGCAGACACGGTGATGGATCTTTCTACCGGAAAAAACATCCACGCCACCCGCGAGTGGATTTTGAGAAACTCGCCAGTCCCGATCGGCACGGTGCCAATCTATCAGGCGCTCGAAAAAGTGAATGGCAAAGCCGAAGATCTCACTTGGGAACTCTATCGAGACACCTTGATCGAACAAGCCGAGCAAGGCGTCGATTATTTCACCATCCACGCCGGCGTGCTGCTGCGTTTCGTGCCGATGACCGCCAGCCGAATGACAGGAATTGTGAGTCGTGGCGGCTCGATCATGGCGAAGTGGTGTCTCGCACATCACAAGGAAAACTTTCTCTACACGCATTGGGACGAAATATGTGATATCTGCGCCGCCTACGACGTGAGTTTTTCCATCGGAGATGGACTGCGTCCCGGCTCGGTGGCGGATGCAAATGACAAAGCTCAGTTCGGCGAGTTAGAAGTGCAAGGTGAACTCACCACCCGCGCATGGGCCAAGGGCGTGCAAGTCATGAACGAAGGCCCCGGCCACGTGCCGATGCACATGATCGAGGAAAACATGGCAAAACAACTCGAATGGTGTCACGAGGCACCGTTTTACACCCTCGGGCCGCTCACCACCGATATCGCTCCCGGTTACGACCACATCACCAGCGGCATCGGTGCCGCCATGATCGGTTGGTATGGCTGCGCGATGTTATGTTATGTCACGCCCAAGGAACACCTCGGATTACCTAACAAGGAAGACGTCAAGGTCGGCGTCATCACCTACAAACTCGCCGCCCACGCCGCCGACCTCGCCAAGGGTCATCCCGGCGCGCAATACCGCGACAACGCGCTTTCTAAAGCCCGCTTCGAGTTTCGCTGGCAAGACCAATTCAATCTTGGCCTCGACCCAGAAACAGCGCGCGAGTTTCACGATGAAACGCTACCCCAAGACGGCGCGAAAACCGCCCACTTCTGCTCGATGTGCGGCCCGCATTTTTGCTCGATGAAAATTTCCGAAGACGTCCGCCAATACGCCGCCGAACAAGGCATCGCCGAGGAAGAAGCGCTAACAAAAGGCATGGCGGAGAAATCCAAGGAGTTTGCCGAAGCGGGTGCGGAGGTTTACGTGCCTGCCTAAGGAGTGGCGACAATCCTGTCGCCACAACTCCAGATTTTACAAAAATCCCTATTCAGGTATCCTTAGATCATGAAAACAAACCTGCCGGAACCGGAAATCATCATCCGCAATGTGAGAACCTTGTTTGAATACTTGGAAGGAAACTACACTCTGGATGAATTCCTGGAGTGCTTTCCATCCGTTACCCGAGAAATGGCGCACAACGTTTTGGCTCGTTCCGAAGAGGCATTTCTAGCACCGGTATGAAAATCCTGCATCTTATTGAAGACTGGTTTGGGCATGTCCACAAAATGAGAGACTCATTCGGTCTCAAACCGGGTAGCAGCAAGGGCAAGCGCTTCTAGCAAATGGGTTAGGCCTCTCGGATTCACAGAATAGCACCGGTCTTCGCAGGGCAACATCCTTCGCCAGCACCGATTTCGTGTCGCTTATCATCCACCCCAACATCGCTGCCACCACGCATAATGCGGTTGAGGCACAGCAGGTCGGAATCGAGCGAATCGGAAGATGGACTGGAGCAATTGACCCATTCGTTCATCGGCAATTCCGTTTCGCTCCTGCCACAGGATCAGGATTTCAAGAGTGCCGAGGGTTTCGAAGTTCGGGTTCCGCTTATTGGCACGACGGATCGCTCTTTCGTCATCGATGGCGATGGGATGGCCGCGGCTTTCCGCCAAAGCGAAGCACATCGCCTCACCATCACCGGCTCCTAGCAGCGCGGCGTAATCGATCAGGAGTTCGAACTCCGAATCGGTTTGCGGTTCGATTCGTTCAAGTATTCCAGCCGTGAAGAACGGCTCCAGGTCGATGGCCAGCTCTTCGCCGGTTTCGCGATCACGTAGGACCTTCACCTCGCGGATGACATCCGGGCAGACTTTGAACTCCATCCCGCAACCGGAAAGGATTTCCCCTGCAGCTCCGGAGGCGACGAGGTTGATCAGCACGGAGGCATCGGTGATGAGGATCGTTCCCATGGTTGCAGGGTTTGAAATCAGACCGAGAGAAGCAGTTGATTGGGATCGAGATCGATCCGCTCGAATCCGTCATCGGCATGACCATCTGCCTGGCTGCGGAGTACTTCGAGTTCATCCCGGACGGCCACGCGGTCCATGCGGAACAGCGCCGCGAGTTCCGACTCGGTCATTTCGCTATTGGCCGCATCGTAGGCATTCCGTGCCATCATCCGGTAGCGGAACGGCAGCACTGGCTGACGCGCGGTCAAAGGAAGTCCAAGCGTGGTGCGCGCTTTGTCGGGTTGAAAGTGGTTGGCCCGGAGACTGTCCCAAGTCCCGGCAGGCAGTCGTTTCAACTCTTCCAAGCGGCGGAAAATCGCTTCGGCGGAAACCCGGAATTGGTGAGCCACAGTCAGCACATCGGCAGCAGTCACGCCCTTGCCGTGTGCAGAGACCATCTCGGACAGCAAGCGATTCACGCCGGTGCGGGGCATGAGGAAGTTCTTGGCGAAGGAGTCGGCGAATTTTTCGGCGGCGGTTCTTCCCCATGGCGCACCATTCCAAAGGCTGACGTCGGCTGCATGCCGGGTCGAAAGAAAGTGCCCGAATTCATGGGCCAGCGACCACACACCGCGAGGTGCGGGATGGAGACGATTGATGGCGATGCAGCCTCCCAAATCTTCTGAATAGGCATAGATGCCGCCAATCACGGATGGCAGATCAAGGTAGAAGACGCGCAAGCCCACGGATTCCTCAAGAACCGACCGCAGGTCATGAATCGGGCCATCGCCAAGGCCCAGCCGGGTCCGTTCTTCTGCTGCGACCTCTTCACCGCGCATCTCGGGCGTGATTCCCGGCCCTTCGTAGGAATAGGGCACCGGATGACGGTGAACCATTGGAAGTGCGGTGCGCTCTTCCAATTCGGCATAGTCGCGGGCTAAGCTTTCGAGCTTGGACACCGCATCACGAATCTCGGATTCTTTGAGATTCAGTTCGCGTGGCGGCATCCGGAACTGGGGCACCAACGGAACCGGGGCTGGTTTCTCGCTCATCCAATTCGACAGCGGACGTCCGTACAAGGAGGCCAGCGTCACGAGTTCTTTCGCAGTGATCCGGCGATCCCCTTTTTCAATGGCTACCAGCGTCGTGCGGGCGACTCCGAGCTGAGCTGCGGCGTCATTCTGGGTCAATCCACGATCGGTGCGGGCGCTCTTCAGCTTTTCCCCGAGAATTCGTGGGTCGATTTTTTGTAGAACATTTTCCATGGGGTGAATGTAGTCCAGTTTAGGCGGCGAGATGTGCGGTTTGTTGCTGGGTCGGCAAGATACCTGAGAGACAATCGACCGTCGCTTGAACCAACTCTCTGTATCCAGAAATAGGATTGTCGCCTAGAATCTCTCGGGCCAATCCTGCGGTGCCAAATTGCGTAGCTGTAGCGATATCCGAGCCGTTTTTGATCTCGATGTAGGTTCGCCCGTGGTATTTCACACGGCGCTTAAAGTCGGCTCCGTCAGTTGGCATGGGTGATATTTGACAAAAAAATATGTTTTGTCAAATATTATTCTGACAATGTCAGGCTTTGGTTTGGATGGTTTTTCACGAACGGCCAACAACCCACAAACTCGCCGCCCACGCCGCCGACCTCGCTAAAATCACGAAATGATAGGAAAAGCCAATAGATATTATATATGACAACTCGCACTTTCAGGATGAAGGGATTCATTTTCGCAACTCTCAAGTTTTCGTGAACTTTAGGCAAAAGTGGTCCACCTTGACCCAGCCGAGAGCCTCCGCTAATTCAGGTGATATTCAGGAACATCCTTCTCGTCGAATTTCAGCTTTCCAGCCTTTTCCATTCGAGCAATCACCGCTAGCACCTCCGGTCCATCGACCGTTTTTTTGATCAAATTGGCGACTTTTGCGATGAGCGCCTTTCTCTTTTTCGGCTGGGCCTGTGGATGCTCTTTGAAATCCTTCAGAACTCGCTCCATCCACGCTTCTTCGGGATCCATTTTGTCTGGCGCTTTTTCTGCCACCTTTTTGGTAACGGTCTTCTTTGCCACCTTTTTCACTGCCACCTTCTTCGCCAAAGTCTTTTCCAAGGTCGGTTCATTCGTCGGAGGCTTTTTCCCCGGCCAGCTGAATGTGAGATCGGCACAACTCGCGTGGCGATACACATGAATGTGTCGAACTCGCAGATGCTCGATCAGCGAGTCAAAGCCTCCATCATTTGAGATGATGTGAAAATACGCAGTGGGATCCGCAAGCGCCGCGCGGCCGAGATAATACGCAAGTGCGAAATCTAGCGCGTTCTTCCCCGAGGACTTTAACTTCACCAACTGCACGGATGATGAATGCGCCATCAACTTCTCTACCAGATCGCTATCCAGCTTCGTTTGTTTTGCTCCAACCATCAGCGTAAAGATAACCGCCTTGGCACCAATCAAGCTGAGATCGACCTGATGGACATTTTCAAAATCCACAAATACATGGTTCATCGCAGGTGCGAGTGGTGTTAGGGTTGTCATGGCTTCTTGGCTGCTAGAATAATAAAAATACAGTCATGTATCAATAGCTTTTTTGTGACTGCGGGGACTGGTTTCATAGATGCTACCTAGAAACGGACGATCATCGGGAGTGTTTCCTTTTCAGCAAGGCTTTCGGTTCCTAGCGACATTGTGTTGTGTCGATAATTTAACGCAATAACTCTCACGTCTTAAAGCTGATCTTGTTTCGCATCAATAACTATTGGCCCAGTTTGCCGGAACGCTTTCCAACCCATGGCATCGAACAAAACCATAAAAACCTGTTTGACTACCTCGTGAAAATGATCGCATGTCAAGCGGGTCAGTATGAAATCAGGACCATCCATTAATCCTAGCCTGGGTAGGCGTTTGGCCAATTGTTTGATTTTATTTAATGAGTTCTTGTCTGATTGATCGTCAGTGCCGTGAACAAGATGAACACGCACAATGCGGAAGTCATCGAGATCGCGCCAAATCGAATTTCCACTGTCTAGCAATTGAAGATAACGGCATAAGAATTTGCTGACTTTCTCAACAAAACTCCCGTCAAAGTCTTTCCATTCCAAGGGCAATTTGTTATGCGATTTTACTGTTGAACAGAAGCTTTTTAGTTCTTGTTCTAGCAGTATATAGAGGCGTGCCATCTCCGCTGCTCGAAGCGCCTGAACTTCCACCTCATGGTGGTTACCCTGACTACTAATAATAGAACATATTTCATCGTATGCATCTTTGGAGTCGATTGGAAATTCGCACAACTCTTCAATGGTCCTCCTCTGAACATCGACAAGCTGACCTTCAAGCCCGGAAAATAACCTCTTGATCAGGCTGAGTTGGTAAACGGTTTTTACACCCCGTGGATCGAAATTAAAAATCATACATTAAGCTGAGTTGCAGACAAATGTTCCTCACAAGAAAAATGAATAGGAATGAATTTCCTTCTCCGCACTCTTGGGCATTTGGATCGTTTTGTTGACGTCAACAAAATGTTCGGAAACGTCATGGCCGGTGATTTCGCAGGCGGTTTTTGCCTTCACGATGACGAGCTGGAAGTTCCGCCACTCTGTGTATCCGAGCAAATGCTGAATGTCGCGGGCGAGCCAGTATTCGATGCCTGTTTCAGTCTGTTGGGCGTGGGCCTCAAAGTTTCCAGTGAGGCTGTGGATGAGGTCGGAGTTCATGCTTCGAGGAGTTCGGTGATGTTTTCCGCGATCTTTGCTTCAAGCCCCCGGGCTTCGGCGTTGAGTTCGGGAGAATCCGGCGCGGGCATGACGGCAATCTAGCGAAACCGGGCGCGACGGGGAAGCTGAAATTCCAAAGATTTTTCCTATCGGTTTTCTGATTCTACAAAGGAGAATGAAAACCACGAAAATCACGAAATGATACGAAAAGCCAATAGATATTATATATGACAACTCTCAAGTTTTCGTCAACTTTCGTGTCTTTGGTGGTTTCTATCTCGGAATCTAGGCTGATAGGTTAGGCGGATACAATCTGCCGCGGTTAGAAGTTCCGCTCGCCGTGTTTGGCAGGTGCTTTCAAAAAAGCAGAAATCACTCGTTTTTCAGCTCCCCGCACAGCAGGCATGATTTCCCGTCGCAGCCGCGGGCGCTGCAATGTTCGCGTCCGTAGAAGATGATTTGCAGGTGGAGGCGGTTCCAGCTTTCACGTGGGAAAAGTTTTTTCAAATCGCGCTCGGTTTGTTCGACATTTTTTCCTGATGTGAGTTTCCAGCGGGTCGCGAGGCGGTGGATGTGCGTGTCCACCGGAAACGCCGGCACGCCGAACGCTTGGGCCATCACCACGGACGCGGTTTTGTGGCCGACGCCGGGCAGGGCTTCGAGCGCCTCGAAATCCGCTGGCACCTCGCCTCCGTGTTGTTCTACCAAAATTCGGGAAAGTCCGGAAATCGCAGCCGACTTGCGCGGCGACAAACCGCACGGGCGGATGATCGCCTGAATTTCCTCGACTGGCACGGCCATCATATCGCGGGGATTATCGGCCAGCGCGAACAATGCGGGCGTGACTAAATTGACTCGGACATCGGTGCATTGCGCGGAAAGCAGCACCGCGATCAGCAGGGTGAAGGCATCCGTGTGATCGAGTGGGATCGGCGTTTCTGGATAGAGTTCGTGGAGGCGGCGCAGCAGGTGGTTTGCGCGTTGGGGCTTGGTCATGCGGCGAGTGTTTCCTGTGAAATGCTGGATGGCAGGAAAAAATCCTGATTTTTTGAAATTTGTGTGATTGTCGGATTGACAAGGTGCGTCGGGTGACTAGATTGCGCCCCCCGAGCCGCCCGGCGGTTCAGATCAAGAATCTTTAACGAGGCCACAGCCATGAGCAAACGCACCTATCAACCTTCGAAGCGCACCCGCAAAAATCAATTCGGATTTCGCGCACGCATGGCCACCAAATCCGGCCGCGACATTCTGCGCCGCCGCCGCCAAAAAGGCCGCAAGCGCCTCATTCCTAAGGGTGTCGAGCTCCAATACAGCCGTCACACGAATCAGCACAATTCCTGAGTTTCCGCATTCACGCGGCTCAGGGTGCCCTCAGCATCTCCGCCATGCGACTCCCGCGGAAATCCACCATGAAACACCGGGCGGACTTCGCTCGGGTGAAAAACACCGGTCAGGCGAAAGCCGGCCGGTTCGTTATTTTGAGTACGTTGGCAGATCCGGCACTCAGCTCGCTCAGCCCGGGGTTCATCACCACCAAGCGCAGCGGCATGGCCCACGACCGCAATCTTCTCCGCCGCAGGTTCCGCTCGTTTGTTCAGGCGCACGCGCCAAAATTCGTCGAAATCCGCCGTTTTCTCGTCACCATCGCGCGGCCCGGTGCCTCGCAAGCGAGTTTTGCCGAACTCGAGGCCGATTGGCTCCGCCAAGCCCGACGACTCGGGCTTTTTCCCAAAACTGAAGAAAAACCGTGATCGCGAGAATCCTCAGTTTTACCATTCGACTGGTGATCCATCTTTACCAGCGGATCCTCAGTCCCATGTTGAAAGTCGTGGCTGGACAGGGCGCCGGATGCCGATATTCGCCGACTTGTTCGCATTATTTCCTCGGAGCGGTCGAGACTCATGGACCATTCCGCGGCTCATGGATTGGAATTTGTCGGATTTTCCGCTGTCATCCATGGGGCGGCAGTGGTTATGACCCTGTTCCGCCGCCGTCCTGCGCGGACTCCCAGTCCCACGACTGTTCCTGCCACCGCCAATCTCCGAATCACTAACATTCTTCACCCCACCATCCATGTACGATCGTAAAACTTGGGCCGCACTCGTCATTTGTGGCGCCCTGCTCGCCGTCAATCTCTACTATTCCAGCAAGAACCAACAGGCGGAGCTTGCGAAAAGACAACGCCAAGAAGCGCTGCAGAAATCCATTCCGCCGGTCCCGGCCCCCGCCAAGGAAACCACGGCGGAACTCACCGTGGAAACGCCACCGCCGCCCACCGAGGAGGAATTTGTCACCCTGAAAAACGACGAAATCGAATTCACCCTGACCAACATCGGCGGCGGCATCAAATCCGCAGAATTCCAACATGAATTCGCCGTCGGTAGCAAAAATCAAGACAAGGACAGCCGCGTCAAAACGAACCGCTTCGGCTCCGGACCGATCGGTGCCATCGCTGGCGCGGGTGAATCGTTAGAAAATGTTCCTTACGCCTACAAAGCGGACGAATCGATCGACGGAAAAAAGGCCGTCTATATCGCCAAGCATTCGTCAGGACTCATCGCGAAAAAAACTTATACTCTCATTGAGTCGGATAAACCCGGTGCGCCTTATCTGTTAAATTTCGATCTCACTCTTGAAAACGCCGCAGCCAACGCGCTGAACCTCAACCAATGGAGCATCTTCCTCGGTGAGGCCACCCCGCTTTATCAAGCGGAAACACCGGATCAAACTGGCTGCTTCTGGACGGAGAATGGTAGCATGAATTTCAGGGATAAATCATTTAAGGCCTGGTGGTTTCTGCCCGCCAAGTCTTCATTGAGGGAACATTGTGATTCACCCGTGCAATTCGCTGGCGTGACTAACCAGTTTTTTGCCACCGCGCTCCAGCCGAAAAATCCCGTCGCCACTACACTCTGGGCGAAGTCCACGCAAGTCACACTGCCCGGCCAATCAGCACCCGTCTCATCCGTGCGCGCCGGTCTTCATTTGCCTTCCTACACTCTCACGCCCAAGGAACTCAAAACCTTCAACTATCACATTTTCATCGGCCCCAAACACAATCCATTGCTCCGCAAGATGGAAAAAAACTGGGGCGAAGGCTGGGGTGACTTGATGCAATACGGCTGGTTCTGGTTTGTTTCCCGCCCGCTCAACGCCTTGCTCAATTTCTATCACGGATGGATCGATGGCATCGCCAAACACTGGGCATGGGGCCTCGCCATCATTCTGCTCACCATCACCGTGCGCATCATCATCTGGCCACTCCACGCGAAATCGACTCACACGATGAAGCGCATGGCCAAGCTGAAACCAGAAATGGAAAAGCTGAAGGAAAAATTCGGCGACGATCCTAATAAGCTCAATACGGAAACGATGGGGCTCTATCGGAAATACGGCATCAACCCGCTCGGCGGCTGTCTGCCGATGTTTATCCAGATTCCCATCTTCTTCGGTTTCTATCGGATGTTGCAATATGCTGTCGAGCTCCGCGGCCAAGGTTTCCTCTGGGTGAACGACCTCTCGCAGCCTGACACGCTCGCCTACGTCGCTGGTGTGCCGATCAATTTGCTGCCTGTGGTCATGGCGATTTCCAGTTTCCTGCAAATCAAAATGACCCCGATGTCTGGCGACAAGATGCAGCAGCGCATCATCATGTTCATGCCGTTCATGTTTTTCTTCTTCTGTTATAATTTCGCCTCCGCTCTAGCACTTTACTGGACCACTCAGAACATCTTCTCGATCGGCCAAACATGGCTGATGAACAAGGTTCCCGAACCCGAACTCAAGCCGGTCAAAGGCGGCAGTAAGTCGTGGGTCCAACGCATGGGCGAACGCCAAGCGGAACTGCAAAAAACCCGCCAGCAAGCCGCTCCCGGCAACCTGCGTGATGTCACACCCGACAAGAAAAAACGCCCACCCCGCACCGGCGGTTGAGCGTCTGATTTTTTGTTTCCATCGTGGTGGATACCACGGCAGGGATGCTTCTCCGAAGCGTCCGGTGGGGGATGGTATTACCCAAAAGAGAGGGCAGTTTTTCACTACAGTCGATCGTTTTGAACCGTCTAACGAATGCGCGGGGCTGTGGTCCATTCAAGCCTCCCCCCACCGGACCGCTCGGCGATCGGTCCCAGCCACCTTCGTATAAATGCAATGGAGCGAACCACCTAACTTCAGCCTTTCTGCATCGCCATCAGCGATTCAATTTCCGCGGCTTCTATCGGGATATCGGCCATGAGATCGATGTTGCTGTCTTTGCCGATAAGGAAATCATTTTCTATCCGGATGCCGATATTTTCTTCGCGGATGTAGATGCCCGGTTCGATGGTGAAGACCATGCCCTCGGCAAATGGTTGGTGCGGCGGACTCACGTCATGCACGTCCAGCCCGAGATGATGGGACGTGCCGTGCATGAAATATTTTTTCACCAGCGCCTTGTCGGGTCCCTGCGATGCAGCCTCCTTCGCGGTGAATAGTCCGAGTTTTACTAACTCTCCTTCCATGATTTCCACCACTGCTTTCTGATATTCCATCGGCGTATTGCCGGGGCGTAAAAGTTTGTTAGCTGCGCGGAAGACGCGCAGCACCGCATCATACACTTGACGCTGGCGTTTGCTGAATTTGCCATTCACCGGGATGGTGCGGGTGAGATCGGAATTCCAGCCAGCGTATTCGGCAGCCACATCTAGCAAGATCAAATCGCCATCTTTGCAGGTGCTGTGATTCTCCAGATAATGAAGCACGCAGGCGTTTTTTCCGGAGCCGATGATCGGCGCGTAGGCAAAACCACGTGAGCCACTGCGGACGAATTCGTGAAGCAGCTCGGCCTCGATTTCCCACTCGCCGACACCGGGTTTGATAAATCCTAACAATCTGCGGAATCCCGCGCCGGTGATCTCACAGGCCTTGCGGATCATGCGGATTTCCTCGCTGTCTTTGATCATGCGCAGCCGATGCATCAATGGTGCTAACCGTTCGTAGCGGTGCAGCGGGTAGCGCAATTGGCAGTCTTTGATAAAACGCGCGTTGCGGGTCTCCACCACCATGCTCGCTCGCAGATGCTCATTGGTTGCTAGATAAATGTGTTCCATCTGCGGCACCATCCGGTGCAGAAAACTTTCAAACGAATGGCTCCATTCGATGCGTTCGATGCCGGTAATCCTGCCCGCTTTTTCCTTGGTGAGTTTTTCACCCTCCCAGATCGCAATATGCTCGTTGGTTTCACGGATGAAAAGAATCTCGCGTTCCTTCGGGTCCACTGCGTCGGGCATCAAAACTAACACAGTTTCCTCCTGATCGACTCCAGTCAGATAGAAAAGATCGCTGTTTTGCTTGAATGCCATCGTGCCATCCGCATTGGTCGGATAGATGTCATTGGCATGGAGCACCGCGATGCTGCTAGGCTTGAGCAGGCTGCGGAGATTCCGGCGGTTGTGGATGAACAACTCGGAAGCGATCGGTTCGTGACGCATGATGCGATTCCAAGCCATCGCTCGCCTCAGGGCAATCAGGATTTTTGACAAATCCAGGCGTCAAGCGTCACACCGGGCCGCGATCCACGTCGATGCGGAACGGGCGACCGCGCAGGCGCGCATTGCGAGTGCGTTCGAGCACCTGATCGATCAAGCCTTCCGGTATATCAACTAACGAATGTTTTGGAAACAAAGTGATGCGACCGAGGCAGCCGTCTGGAAGACCAGCTTCGCGATATAACATGCCGACGATTTCCTTGGCCATCACGCCGTGGGTTTTGCCTAGCGAGAGAAACATGCGGGTCATGCCTTGTTCCTGCGGGATCGGTCCGCGTTCAAATTTCGGCCCGGATTTTGGTCCGCGGTCATCACCGGAATCATCGCGTGGTGCGCGTGGTTCACGGCTTTTTTCGCGGCGTGCTGGACGTTCTGGTTCGCGGTCTTCTTCGATCAACAGGCCTTCGCGCCCACTCGCCTCGCGCAGTAGCGTGACCAACGCACCTGCAATGTCAGTGGGTGTGTGACCTTGTTCCAACAATCTATCAATGCTGTCCTGATAGGCATCGAATTTGCCAGACTCCAAGCGTTCTTTGAGTGAATCAAAAATCAAATCGGCACGCCGGCCTTCGACTTGCTCCACCGATGGGATGCGCTCGCGGCGGACCACTTGACGGGTGAAGCGTTCGATCGTCTGCATCCGATAGATGTCGCGGCCATACACAAAACTCACCGCGCGGCCCGAGCGTCCGGCGCGGCCGGTGCGACCGATGCGGTGCACGTAGTCTTCTGGATCAGTCGGTAGGTCGTAGTTGAAGACGATATCGATTTCATCAATATCAAGTCCACGAGCAGCGACGTCAGTAGCAACTAACAGTTCAACAGTGCCTTCGCGGAATCGTTTCAGCACGCGTTCGCGCATCATCTGCGTCATGTCGCCGTGGAGGCGATCTGCGGCGTAACCGCGGTTGACTAGATCTTCTGTGCATTCGTCCACCGAGCGCTTGGTATTGCAGAACACCAAGGCGAGGCGCGGCGGATTCATGTCGAGAATGCGGGAAAGCACCTCGACTTTCGAGCGTTGGCGGACTTCGAAATACGATTGTTCGACGGTCGAGACAGTGCGGGCTTTTTGTTGGATTTCGACGATTTGCGGTTCTTTGCCAAAACTGCGGATCAAACGAGAAACGCCGGGACTCATCGTGGCCGAGAAAAACAAAGTCTGCCGATCCGGGGGCAGCGCGGCGAGCAACTCGTCCATTTCATCCTTGAAACCCATGTCGAGCATGCGGTCGGCCTCATCAAGAATCGCCATTTTCACCCGTGAGGCATCGAAACTGCCGCGACGCAGGTGATCTAGCAAGCGACCTGGCGTACCGACCACGACTTGTGCGCCGTCACGCAATGCGCGGAGTTGGCGGTCCATCGGTGCGCCGCCGTAAACCGGAGTGGCGTGGAGGCCGCGCATTTTTGCACCCAAGCGGTGGACTTCCTCGCAGACTTGCACCGCGAGTTCGCGAGTGGGGCAGAGAATCAAAACCTGTGTCCACGGCGATTTCACGTCCACTTTTGCCAACGCGGGCAGCGTGAAAGCCGCCGTCTTGCCAGAACCCGTAGCGGATAGACCGACGATATCCTTGCCCTCTAACGCGGGCGGAATGCTCAACGCCTGAATCGGCGACGGACGCTCGTAACCGAGAGTTTCAATAGCGGCAAGCAACGCGTCCGGCAGGCCGAGTTCGGAAAAAGGAGGTGTGTCCATATAATATGCGTGGTCAAAAACCGGCTGCAAGATGGTTTTCCGCAGCGGGGGAAAAGGCTATCGCTGATTTTCGGCGCATTACAAGCACCGAACGGAAAAAGCATGAACTCATTCGGCTCATTTGCCTGCTTTTGGCGATTCCCTTTGCCTTTTAAGCACAATTTTGCAATCAACGGGAAGAGTTACTTAACCTTTCCGTATTATTCGGACGGGTTATGGAATTCTGAGTTTCCTGAATGGCAACCGACAGAAAACAGCTGGTGAAATTGACATGGAAGCGCTTTCGGAGCGCGCTCCACATGCTCGTACGGTCCCAACAAGGGCCGAAGGCGATGATGTTTACGATCACATTGGTGCTGCTGATGTTCGCGATCAATGGCTTGAATGTAGTCAACAGCTATGTCGGGCGGGATTTCATGTCGTCCATTGAGAATAAAGATCTAACTGTGTTTCAGTCCAAGGCTTTGCTCTATTCTGGCGTGTTCTTGGTTTCAACGGTGGTTCTGGTGTTTTACCGATTCACCGAGGAAAGACTGGGAATTCTTTGGCGCGAACAACTGACGTGGAGACTAACAGAAGCATATCTGAGCGAGCGGACTTACTATCGCTTGGACTCTGCTACCGGTGTCGCCAATCCCGATCAGCGGATCGCGGAGGACGTGCGGGCCTTCACCACCACCACGCTCTCTTTTATCCTGTTGATCCTCAACGGCACGCTCACTGCCGTATCTTTTTCGGGAGTTTTGTGGTCGATCAGCCCGACCTTGTTTGGCGTCGCGGTGATCTATGCGGTCTGCGGCACGGCGATGACAATTCTGCTAGGTAAACCGCTGATCCGCCTGAACTATCACCAGCTGGATATGGAAGCAAACTTCCGCTCCGATCTCATTCATGTCCGGGAAAACTCTGAGTCTATCGCACTGGCACACCGCGAAGGACGCTTCAAGGCACGTCTGAAATCACGGCTTGAAGAATTGACCACGAATTTTCGACGCCTCATCCGCATCAATCGCAATCTGGGATTTTTCACTAACGCATACAACTATTTCATCCAGATCTTGCCGGCATTGATGATCGCGCCGATGTTTATCGCTGGGCAAATCGAGTTTGGCGTGATCACGCAATCGACCATGGCGTTCGCTACATTGTTAGGTGCTTTTTCGCTGATCGTTACCCAGTTTCAATCGATCTCGGCATTCACTGCGGTGACTGCTAGACTCCACCTGCTCAGTGAGGCAATCGAGGAATCACACCGCACTAGGCCCTGTTCGATCCTGACCGAGATGGACCCGGAGCGGGTCATCTATCAAAACGTGACCTTGCATTCAGCGGACAACACACGATTGTTAGTCGATGGTCTCAATCTTGAAATCAGCAAAGGTTCGCGCTGGTTATTCTCAGGCGCGGATGATGCACCGAAGGTCGCTCTGTTCCGCGCCACGGCGAATGTCTGGGATTGCGGCAGCGGGAAAATCATCTGTCCCGGTCTGGATGACATTCTGTTTCTGCCAGAGAGACCTTATCTGCCACCCGGCGCACTGCGTGATGCCCTCTTGCGCACCGGCATGGAAGCGGTGACCCGCGACGAGGAAATCATGGTGGTGTTAAAACGATTAGATTTAGAAACAGTAGTAGAACGCGTTGGCGGCCTGAGCGCCGAATGTGACTGGGACGACATGTTCTCCATCGGTGAACAACACATGCTCTCGATCGCACGGATTTTTCTAGCGAAACCCGCGTTTGTTTTTCTCGACCGTCCGGGCAGTTCGTTGCCTAAATCACAAATCGCCATCATTCTCGACATGCTCGCCGAGCAAGAGATTGGGGTAGTAGTGCTTGCTAAAAATGGCGAAGCCAGGCTGCTTTATGATTCCTGTTTGGAAATCAAAGCGGATGGAAAATGGACGGTTCATCACGATTCAAATTCCCGAGCGAGCACGGATTTTGCCGAGCTGCGCGACTTGAGTTGCTAATTTCTCACCATCGGTTTATCCCAGTTTCATGAAAACCAAATCATCGGTCGTTTTTCCAGCGCGCATTGTCAGCCCTTCCGGCATGAGCGTGGAAATAAATGCCAACGGTTCGATCCGGCGCATCGACCATGGCGAGATCATGCTCAACCTATTTCTCGGCAATGAACTCGATGGAGGGCCTGCTAATATCTTTCTCCGGCAACTCAGCGGTGTGCGCGCGTCGATTCCATTGTTAGGCCCCCAAAGCCCCGCCATTTTCGAGATCGACGAAACAGGATTCTCAGCAACTGGACGCTGGAATGAACTAATTTTCCGCGTAAAATTTAGTCTAGCAGAATCTGCCACAGCTTGGTTCTGGCATGTGGAGGTAGAAAATGACGGCGCGACCGATGTGACCTGTGATCTGCTGTTAGCTCAGGATCTTGCGCTGGCGCATTACGGCGCGATCCGGCTCAACGAATATTACGTGAGTCAATATGTGGACCACCTCGCGCTCTATCATGATGCACGAGGTGTCTGTGTGGCATCGCGCCAGAACCAATCAATGGGCGGGCACTGTCCGTGGTCGGTGATCAGCTCATTGCGGCGCGGCGTGTCATTTGCCACCGACGCAATGCAGTTCCACGGTCTTGCCACGCGTGCAGGTGGCACCGCGACCGCACTTGCCGATGGCTTGCCGGGCAAGCGCCTACAACACGAACATTCGCTCGCCGCAATTCAAGACGAAGCGTTCACTCTGCATCCGGGGGAAAAAAAACACTGCGGATTTTTCGCTTGGTTTCTAGCGGATAAGCTGGATGCAACTAACGAGGCAGACAAGAAGTGGATCGATGCAGCATTGTTGTTGCCCGAAGCCGCATGTCCAAAGTGGAATCCTAACAAGCATGCCAAACATCAAGCGACAAGCTTGTTTGCCACGGCGCCATGGCTCGATGCGCTGGATCTCGATGAAGCTGAAATTCGACGTTTTTTCAGCGATGAAATCCGCCATGAGGAGCGTGAAAACGGCGAGTTGCTGTCGTTTTTCTACAAGGCCAGCCACCACGTCGCGCTGAAGGCGAAGGAACGAAAGGTGCTGCGGCCTCACGGCAATTTGCTACGCAGTGGAGGATCACTCGTTCCCGATGAAGTCGCTCTAACATCCACTGCATGGATGGGCGGAGTGTTCCACTCGATGGTCACCCAAGGACATGTGAGCATCAATCGATTTCTATCCACCTGTCACAGTTATCTTGGCTTATTCCGCAGCCACGGTCAGCGGGTGTTTATTAAAACCAATGGCGGTTGGAGTTTGTTAGGTGTTTCATCAGCCTTTGAAATGGCCCCCGGTTCATGCCGCTGGATCTACAAACATGCAGGCGGTGTGATCGAGATCGTTTCCACCGCGCCGGATGACCGACATGAGCTGGGACTGGTGATTTCGGTGCTTGAGGGAAATTCCGCTAGATTTCTCATCAGCCATCACATCGCGATGAATGGTGACGACGGCAGCGCATCCATGCCCGCGGTGTTTGAAGCGGATGGAAATGGCGTTTTTGTTCGCGCTGTGCCGGATAGTGATGTGGGCCGGCGTTTCCCGGAGGGAGGATTTCGCATCACTCCATCAGTTGATACATTGTTAGATAATATTGGTGGCGATGAATGTTTGTTCGCGGATGGCGTCAGCCGCCACCAACCATTCATCTGCTTCACCACTGCGCCTTGTCTAGCAGTTGAGTTAAAAATTACCGGCCATCTCGTGCCCGACTCCGCCGCGCATCAAGAAGGATTTTGGGATTCGCTCGTTTCACATCTGGAAATCACCGCTCCCACGGGTGCATTGCAGGCTCCTGCAGTCGGTAGAATCTCCGTGATGCTGCCATGGTTTGTGCAAAATGCTCTCGTGCATTACCTTTCACCGCGCGGGTTAGAACAATACTCTGGCGGCGGCTGGGGCACTCGTGATGTCTGCCAAGGTCCAGTGGAATTGCTGTTAGCGCTCGGGCATTTCGGTGTGGTGCGAGATTTGCTGCTGCGTGTGTTCCGTCAACAGAATGCCAACGGCGACTGGCCGCAGTGGTTCATGTTTTTCGAACGTGAGCGAAATATCCGACCCGGCGACTCGCATGGTGATATTGTTTATTGGCCAGTGTTAGCTCTGGCTCAATACCTCGTTGCAACCGGTGACGCGACAGTGCTGGAAGAAACGCTGCCGTTTTTCCATGCAGATGGCGATTCCGCAGCTCAGCATGTGAGCGTAGCGTTGCATGTCGAACGTGCGCTCAATCTAATTCTAACGAGAGTGATTCCCGGAAGCAACCTCGCATCCTACGGCCACGGCGACTGGAATGACTCGTTACAGCCCGTGAAAGCTGACATGCGTGAACGGCTTTGCAGTTCGTGGACGGTGACGCTCAACTACCAGACATTCACCTCACTGGCGGAAGCTTATCAGAGAATCGGACAGCATGATCGTTCCGTGAATCTAGCAGCAATGGCCAACAATATTCTCGATGAGTTCCAACGCGTCCTCATCATGGACGAGGTGGTGACGGGTTTTGCATATTTCCATGAAACCGGGAAAACCGATTTCCTGCTTCATCCGAGAGACCAAATCACTGGGCTTTCCTACAGTTTACTGCCGATGATTCACGCAATCATCAATGACATGTTCACCCCAAGCCAAGCAGAGAATCACCTCGCATTGATTCGTAAATATCTGCTAGGGCCGGATGGCGCGCATTTGTTTGACCGACCGATGGTGTATCGAGGTGGACCGCAAACCTATTTCCAACGAGCAGAGAGTGCGAGTTTCTTTGGCCGCGAGATCGGCATTATGTATCAACATGCCCACCTGCGGTATTGCGAGGCGCTCGCACGTTTCGGCGATGCAGAAGCATTTTTCCACGCGCTTTGTCAGGCGATTCCTGTTGGAATACGGGAAATTGTACCGAGTGCCACATTGCGTCAGTCGAATTGTTATTATTCGAGTTCGGACCCGGCATTTGCCGATCGTTACGAAGCATTCGAACATTATGATCGAGTGAACTCTGAAGAAGTCCAGTTAGAAGGCGGCTGGCGCGTCTATTCCAGCGGCGCGGGCATCAGTGTGCGCCTGCTCAAGCATTGTTTCCTCGGCATTCATGAGACGGTTTCACATATCGTGTTAGACCCGGTGATTCCGGTTGGTTTGGACGGATTGAAAACTGTGATTCGTTTGTCCGGGCGAAAAGTTGAAGTAATCTATCGAATACGTGCCAACGGTTGCGGCCCGCTCTCCATCAATCTCAATGGCGCGGATCTCGATTTTGTCAGAGAAAGCAACGCGTATCGTGCGGGAGGGGTGCGCGTGATGATGAGTGATGTGATCGAAGGGCTCACCGCAGAACACAACCTGCTCACCGTTTGGGTGGACTGAGCCGTAAAAAACCACCAGCCATTTAACTTCTGGAAAGTCTAGCAGACAAAAGTTTTTCTACGTGTTTTGCTAGCATATCGGCTTCCAGATTCACGGCTTGGCCAATGCGCACGGCGTGAAGATTAGTATTTTCCCAAGTATGTGGCGTGATCCAGAAAGTCGCCTCGTTTGCAGTGAGTTCGGCGATGGTGAGTGATATGCCGTCAATGGCAATTGAGCCTTTGTCCACACAGAGGCGGTGAATTTCTGGTGGCAAACTAACCGCTACGATATGATCTTGGCCACTGGCTTCGAGGCGGGTGAATTTTCCGGTGGCGTCCACGTGGCCCTGCACAAAATGTCCGCCGAAACGGCTGCCGACCATCATCGCACGTTCGAGATTGACGCATGAACCAGCGACCAACTCGCCAAGCGAGGTGACGCGCAGAGTTTGGGCTAACAAATCAAATGATGTGCCGCTGGAAGATAGATCTGCCACGGTTAGGCAGCAGCCGTTGATGGCCACTGAGTCGCCCAAGGCGAGTTCGGAAGCGAAGGGAATCTTCAGGGTGAGGCGCGCCTGTTCTCCTTTGGATTGGAGAGAGATGACATCGCCAATTGCTTCGACAAGACCAGTGAACATATGGGTGATGAGTTAAGGATGAGATTGGATGACGGGTGGATTTTCTGGTGCAGAGGTTTCCACGTTTGGGAAAATAACAAAACAGAGATAGACGATGATTGTAGGAACCAATGCGCCAAGAAATAAACCGAGCGGAGAAATGCCATTCTTAAAATATTTTGATAGAATGCTTTGGCCCGCTGGATTGGGTGCATTTGCGATCACGGTGAGTCCACCGCCAGTCACTGCACCGGCGACGACGGCATGTTTTGCGCCGATCGAAATATCTTGAACTTGAGCGGCAAGATAGGTGATGGCCGCATTGTCATTAAAGGCAGTTAGGACCGTTGCGCCGAACATCAAAGCTTGGTCATCCAGTGCGGTAATCACTGGAGCGATCCACCATGCTTGACAGCCGCCATGAATCACCAGGCCCGCGAGAAAGAAGCCGACTAACAATGGAGTGCGCAACGAAATCGGATTTTGGTGATGGCCGGTGGCGGTGGTGAAGGCGATGAAAAACATGAATCCGCCGATAAATAACACGGGGAAATGCGCAGCATAAACCGTCCATGCGAGAAATATTAGATGCACGCAGGTGATCCACGCAGGGATTGGGTTTTCTCGGTCCTGCCAAGCGGTGGTTTCCACGATGCCATCTTCTTTGCCATCTGCTCTGTCGGATAGACGGAACAACTGCTTGCGAAACCAAAGGAAATACAATCCGCTAGAAATGAAGATGCCAATCATCGCTTTCCAGCCGAAATGGAAAAGCATGAACGGCGTGTCCCATCCCCATTTCCCGGCGACCATGAGCACCGGCGGCGCGGCAAAATGGGTGAGTGTTCCGCCAACTGAAATATTTACAAACAAAAGACCTAGCGTGGCGTAGGCCAGTTTTGCGGGCGGATGAAAGCGATAGAATTTTCTTGCTAGAAGCAAAGCGCCAATCGTCATCGCGGCGGGCTCGGTGATAAACGAGCCGAGAATGGGCGCAATAATCAACACGCTCAGCCACCAAGCGGAAGGCGTGCCCTTGCCGAGAGCTGCGGCTTTTGACATCATCACCTCAGCAAATCGCAACACTGGTCTGCTGGCCGCGATGGCCATGATGATCACCACGAAAAGCGGTTCGACATATATCCTGTCCTTGGCAACATAGAGCTTAAAGTCTAACCACGAATGGAACCATACCGCGGCCCCGGCCAGCGCGATCACCCAAAGACCAAACACCGCCTCCACCTCGCCGAGAAAATGGAATACGGTTGCTTTGAACGAAACCTCGGGAACGCCATCGGGGTGGAGTTCATCACGGACACCACGTTTCCGCAGTGCTTTGCGGTGTTCGCGCTCGTAGCGATGCGCAAGCTTGATGAACGAACTGGCAGCGAAGGTGTGAACAATCGCTAGCAGAAATATCACGCTAGCAGCGACATTGAATGGTTCTTCCGCCGCGCGGGACTTGAGGGTTTCTATCACCGTCGCAGCAGAATTTTGATAGATTTCCAATGGTTTTGGAAATGCCGCGTATTGCGTTGTCCCGTCTGCCAGTTTCGGATAGGCGGGCGTAGGTTCTGCGGCAAATGATGACGAGGAAATCATCAGCCAGATGGCAGTCAGATATGGGAAAACTTGATTCATCTGTCGTGGCGACGAGGTTTTATGACGGCAACCCCGATGCGGCAAGGGGGAACTGAAGGACTCAGATTCAATGCGGCATCTCCATTTCCTTCAACCATGGCTCGCGTCGGAACCATGATTCTTGGCGTTTCGCGTATTGGCGGGTTGCGGCGTTGATAAGTTCCTCGCAAGTCGCGCGGTCGATTTCTCCGGCAATGAGGGCGCGGATCTCACGGAAACCAATGGCTTTTTCGCAATTAGAGGAAATCATTTCGAGCGCGGCAACTTCATTGATCGCACCGCCATCGAGCATCGCTCGGGTGCGCAGCGCGATGCGGGCATGGAGGTCCGGGCGCATTCGGCGGATGAGAATGCCGCGCAGACTGGCAGAAATTTCACGGGTTTTACTTTCCCATTGATCGCGGAAATCGGACGCCTTTTTTCCTGTCAGCAAACAAATTTCTAAAGCACGCGAAACGAATCGGCGGTTCTGCAGCGCGGTGCGTGCCGCCTCCACAGGATCGAGGCGTTGCAGTTCTGCCACTAGATCATCCAATGATCTCGCGTCGAGTTCTGCCCGCAGCTTTGCATCACCAGTCGGCAACGGAGCTGGTCCATGAGTTAGAAACTTCAGATAGAGTCCTGAGCCACCAGTGATGATTGGAGTTTTGCCACGACTTAGGATTTCGTTTATCACTGGAAGAGCAAGCCGCATGTAAGTTCCGGCATCTGCGGCAGCGGTTGGCTCTAACACACCGAAAAGATGATGCGGGACTCGCGCGCGTTCCTCCGATGATGGTGCAGCGCTAACAATTTCTAATCCTCGATAAAGTTGGAAGGCATCTGCATTGACGATCTCGCCATCCAGTTTCTCGGCCATCTCCAGCGCCAGCGCGGATTTTCCCGATGCCGTAGGCCCACAGACGTAGAGAGCTATGGGGTCAGTCCCCGCAGTCTCACAAATTCTTGAGTTCATTCAATCGTTTTACCAGTTTTTTATTACGTTTCAGCTCACCCAGCATACGGCTGACCGATCCCGGATGGCCCATTCCCAGGCGTTGCCCCATCCACTCGCGGCTCACGGTCGTTTTTTGGGCCAGCAATCCAGCCAACAACGCCTTGCGCTCATCCCCCTTGCGCAAGGCTTCCAATTCTTTGCTGCCGACAGGCAAACCCAACTCCGGCGCATAGCGCGAAATCAGCACCTCGGCATCTCTCTCGCCGTGATCCCGCCAACTCTCCGCCGTGCCCTTGCGCGGTCTTTTTCTTTTCCCGCTCTTCAGATTCTCTATCAGATCCAGTAACTGATCCTTGAATCTATCCTCACCCAAATACCACCCACGCTTCATCGCGGCCTGAGCCTTCTCGCCGATTTCCCCTCCCTCTTCCGCTCTCGCCTCCAGCCATGCCACATAGGCGCGCCTGCCCCTGCCATCCTTGGCCAGCTCGAAGGATTGCAGCACGCGGTCCATCTCTAGCCATTCCGGCCCCGTGCCCCGCGCGTACGCCGACAGACTGCTCCAACGGTAGTCTGTTAGTTTGCCGTGCTGTCCACCGGCCAGCCCCGCGCGGGCGGGATTGAGATGAATGTAATCCGCCACGATGCGGAAATAGTAACGATCCGCATCGCTCCCGCTCACCGGCACCGATTTGTAGCGGCCTTGAAACAGATGTCCGTTGCGCCCTCGGGCTCGGTTCCAGCCTTGGCTGAAAACGCCGAGCAACCATTTCATGCCCGCCACCAGATTCGCTTGGGGAGTCTGCAGAAGCAGGTGAAAGTGGTTGCCCATCAGCACCCAGGCATGCACCCGCCAGCCGCAACTGCCGCAAGCTTCTCCCAGCCGATGGAGGAAAATCTCGCAATCATCCTTGTTTTCAAAAATCGTCTTACCCCCGTCTCCGCGAGCCATCACGTGATAAACTGCTCCGGGATATTGAAAACGTAACGATCTCGCCATGCCCAAATCCTGCCCTCCGTGATAGCAGCCGTCAAGAAATTTGTGAGACTGCGGGGACTGACCCCAGAGACTCCATAACTGCTCCGTAACAGTTTAGCCGATTTCAGGGTTCGATTGTTCGAGTTGGCGTCGATTTTTTGGCTTCTCCCATATTTTCTGCTTTTCTTTTGCTTTTAACAGGCGTATTAATACGCCTGTTAAATTCCTGCATCAATCGATATCAATATGGCGACAAGCAAATGGCACCTCCAGCAGAAGAAGCAACGGCTTGAGCGTGAGATCCTTTCCAATCTGGATTTCGTGGTGGGCACCGTGACCTCTCAAGGCCCCCGCGGCGGATATTCGCTCACCACCAAGGAAGACGGGAAGACCCGATCCAAATACATCCGCAATGCCATGCTCGGCGAAGTGCGGAAAATGACCCGCCGCCACCAGAAGCTCAAAGACCTCCTCAAGGAACTCGCCGTACTCAACTGGGAGCTGCTCAAAGCCAATCATCAACCCTGATGTCCCGATTCAAGGAGGCACCGCGCGACTTCAGCTGCCCCTACCGGCACTGCTGTCCCGAGATGGCGGGGCAGTCCAGCTCCTGGGTCTTTGGCGAATACCAACGCGCTCAAACTCGCGAACACGAACACTGGCGCTTGCGCGATCAAATGGCGGAGGAAATCGCTGGACTGGAAAAAACCATCCGCGAGCAGAACGCGGAAATCGACCGTCTCAGAGCCGAGAACAAGCGTCTTCACCAATGCCGGTTCAAACCGCGCAGCAAGAACAGCAAGGTCACCCCTAACCCGACTTGGCGGACTGGCGGACTAATTCAGCGATTTTCAACCCTATGATGCGCT
>ENA-OFCF01000073-OFCF01000073.1-metagenomes-genome-assembly--contig:-NODE-73-length-48453-cov-4.794971_pt1 | contig 48453 bp, 45 predicted proteins | sample MGYA00153387_OFCF01 | MGnify analysis MGYA00153387 | reverse complement strand
CTGGCTTCGACGGGGGTAGCAAAATTATTTGGCGCATGCCGAGGGGGCGACTTTCCTCGTTAATCCAGTAGCAAAATTTAGTTGCCAACGACGACAACTACGCTTTAGCCGCTTAAGGCTTCGCCATGAACCCACTTGTGTCTGTACTCGTGGATGTAGTGTCATTATTACAGAATCGTTTACGGTGGCGACCCGCCAACCGAACACTAAATTTAGCGGGTATGTCTAACGGTGTGCCTCGCACGTTGTGTTGCCGTTAGCCGAGAACGAACAACGAGCTAAGCATGTAGTGCTGGAAATGGCGCACTTTCGGACGCGGGTTCAACTCCCGCCACCTCCACCAAACAACGAACCCTGCGCAAGTGGGGTTTTTTGTTAACCTTATTTAATGTGCAGGATACCCAAGAACAAGTAGCTAAAAATTGAAAGCGCGATATCGCACTGAACTAATATTACTGAATAGTTACTGTGGATTTGCCCCTGTAAGGCATCACACAATGTGATGTCAATAATGGCAATTCGAGGTCACTATGAACACACAATACAAAGACAATACAGACGATTACAGCAGCAGATCTGATCGCACCAATATGATTACGGGTTTATTCAATGACAGAGATAGTGCAGAAAGAGCCTATAACTCAATCACTGACCGTGGTTACAACAAAGACGATGTCAATTTGGTTATGTCCGATGCTACACGTAAAAAACATTTTTCAACCGGTATCGGTACTGAAACTGAACTTGACAATAAAGCCACTGAAGGTGCGGGCATCGGCAGCGCCATAGGCGGCACACTTGGCGCAGTTGCTGCAGCAATTTTTGCTGTTGGAACCACACTTGCCATTCCTGGCTTGGGCTTGGTCATTGCAGGCCCTGCAGCTGCCGCAATTGCGGGCTTAGGTGCCGGTGGTTTGACAGGCGGTGTTGTTGGAGCGCTAATTGGCATGGGCATTCCTGAAGAACGCGTCAAACATTATCAAACAGGTATAGATGAAGGCGGTATCTTGATGGGTGTAAAAGCTCGTTCAGATGAAGATGCCGATTATTTTGAAAATGAATGGAAAGCCAACGATGGTAAATACATTTACCGTTGAAAATTCAAATTGGTAGCTGCTGAATTTAAATAATTGACACATTACTACTGCTTTATGCGCGGCCCTGGAGTCAAATCAGGCATCAGGGTCGTCATCTAGTAGATGGAAATGCGTATTCAAAAGTAGAGTAGTTAAAAACCCACATGGAGTTAATCAAAATGAAAATTGAACTGCAAAAAAATGCTGATTTGAAAAAAGTAGCTGATTTGATTGCTGGTATAAATATTGCCCTGTTGACCACAGTTAATGAAGACAATGCGCTGGTAATGCGCCCCATGTCGCCCCTGCAAATGGATTCAAATGGCGGTATCTGGTTTTTTACCAGTTTGCACTCTGTAAAAATAAAGCAGTTACACCGTGCCAATTTAAGTTTCAGCAGTGAACAAGATTCAACTTATGTATCATTGTCAGGCCATGGTGAAATTCATAACGACCGACAGAAAATAAATGATCTATGGACACCATTTGCAAGACCATGGTTTCCCGACGGGCCTGAATCACCTGACCTAGCATTACTCCTGTTCGCACCGGATACTGCCGAATTTTGGGACGGTCCAAATAACAAAATGTTACGCATGTTCAATATCGCAACCTCAATTGTGGCTAGCAAACCTATTGGTCTTGGCGAGCATGATTTATTTACCCATCTATCTAAATAATTGTAATGTTGGTGCTTGCATAATTAAAATGGGTGGAAAGTTGGACTTGTAAAAGTGTATGCCCGTAATTAAATTATTAAAAATAGCTTGATGCATGCTTATCCATGTTTGAAGAAAAATAGTAGCTGTGATGTGCTACTCTTTGGGCATAGCCACCACATTGCATGGAGTTTGTTATGCCCACCATTTGCCCCATCGCCATTGCCGTTGGTTGCCGAAAATGCCCTATCTACAAGGTTTGCCCAGTCAGTTCCATCATTGGCGACCAAGCACCGCGCAAACCTGAGCAATCGCTATCGCGCTCTGCCCCGAAAAAGGTTTCGAAACGCACGCAGAAGAAACGCTCGATTAGATAATTGCATTCATCAAAAGGCAACAAAAGGAATGGATTATCTCCGTCACTTTAATTCGCGATAAAACGAATTTGCACCTTCGACAAAGCAATCAGCAAGCGTCTTTCGTCACGACTTTCCCATGAATCAAAAACAATTGTTTCAATTGGTCGCCACAAAGCGACCCAAGCCAATATTAGCAGGCCTTCAGCCAGCACCTCCCCAAAACTGCCTTCTAGGGATTTGACCCAAGTCCGCAAAAACAAGGCAATCACCAGAATTATTGATCCAGCAATCAGAGCCATATGCCCTAATCTGCGTTTGCGGCGATGCCTTTTTTCTGCTTGCTCGGAAGCCAGCAGGAAATGTGCGTGGATGCCGGAAGCAATGTCATCCAACGACTTTTCGAGCATGGCAGGGCCATAAATATTGATGCTCAAATTATGCACAGAGGCATGTTCACCTGCACACTCCCGCAAATATGAATCAGCATTCCGGTCCAGTGTTTTAGCATGGAATGGGGCCGGATCCAGGCTATCGAATAGTTGCTCCAGACTTTGAATACGCAACTCAATTTTCGCCATTACCACCCCCTCCTCTATTTAATGACAGCTTACTCGCACCGAAGAATTATTTTTAACTGGAAGGATGTAGCTACCTCTGCCCCTAATTTTCAACCGTTCGGCACAATCAATATTTTGCCGTCGCGTTCGCCAGCTGCTGCCGCACCAACCGCTTCTTTAATTTGATCCACGGTGAAGGTGGCTTGAATGCGGGATTTTAATTTGCCGCTAGCAATAAGCTGAGCGATTTCGCCGAATACAGCCATGCGTTGTTCAGGGCTGGCTTTTTGAAACCATTTTGCTAGCCAAAAGCCACGCAGAGTCACATCGCGGAATACAAACGAAGCCGGTGATACTTGGCATGGTTCGCCACTCATCATGCCGTAGTTCACCAACACACCGCCTTCGCTTAAACAGTTCGCTAGGTTATCGGTTGAAGTGCCGCCAACGGCATCAATTGCCAACCTAATCTTTGCGCCGCCGGTTGCTTCGGCCACACGCTTAGCCAAACTTGGGCCATCCACCAGCACCACATCGCCGCCTATTTCTAAAACGCCAGCAACTGCCGATTCACGGCGCACAATGTTCACGGTTTTAAAACCGCGCACTTTAGCCAGTTGTATTAAGTATGAGCCCACACCCGAATTGGCCACATTTTGAATCACCCATTCGCCCGCTTCAAGCTTCACGAATTCGCTCAACATTAGTGAGGCAGTTGGCGGGTTCACGGTCATCATCGCCAATTGCAAAGGGTCAGCATCGTTTGGCAAGGGCATCAAAGTTTTCGCCTCGGCCACAATGTGCGTTGACCAACTGCCACAACCGACTGGCAGCAAAACCGTTTGCCCAACAGCTGGGCCTTTGGTATCCGGCCCAAACGCGACTATTTTCCCCACACCTTCATTGCCGCCCACTGCTGGCAACGGCGGCAACATGCCATATAACCCAGTCAAGGTCAGCACATCGGAAGGATTAATCGGTGCCGCCAGCACTTCAACTAAGGCTTGCCCAGCAATCAATTCGGGCAAGCTAAATTCAACGGCTTCGATGGAGGCTTGCGGATTGGAGCCGCGTTCGGTGTATTGGGCACGTTTCATGAGCATTTCTCGGTTTACTAACATTAAAAATAGTCTAGCATGTGTGTTACTAAATCAAAGTTAATGCTGCACACAGCTACCGTTCACTTAAAAAAGACAACACAGGTTTTATTCTTTAAGCCTAAGTATTTGAGAATTTCACGATGCACAGCAAATTATTTCTGCCCAGCAAAATTTGTGTGCGTTGCGAACGCCCATTTGTATGGCGCAAAAAATGGCAGCGGGATTGGCCGCAGGTCAAATATTGCTCAGAGCGTTGCAAACGCCAAACCGAGACCAAAGCATGAAAACACTCCGTCTAATTTTGGGCGATCAACTTAATCCACAACATCCTTGGTTTGCATCAACCCATCCTGACGTGCTGTACGTTTTAATGGAAATGCGCCAAGAAACCGATTACGTGTTGCATCACGCACAGAAAATCATAGCCATCTTCGCTGGCATGCGCGATTTTGCTAAACAATTACGCGCAAGTGGTCACCGCGTACACTACTTCAGCATTGATGATCCTAGCAATACGCAGCAGCTAACCCAAAATCTAGACGCGCTGATTACCGAACAAAGCTTTAGCTGTGTTGAATGGCAAAGTCCCGATGAATACCGGCTTGATAGTCAACTCAATGCGTGGTTCAGCAGCAGCGGCTTGTTAGGTGGCGAAGTGGATAGTGGGCATTTCCTGAGCAGCAGGCTTGAAGCTGGCAAGCTATTTGCAGGACGTGCGCAATGGCGAATGGAAACTTTCTATCGGAAAATGCGCTTAAGACATGGGGTTTTATTGGATGAATTTGGTGAACCGGTTGGTGGGCAATGGAATTTCGATGCCGAAAATCGTAAGCCTTGGCGCGGTGATCCACCTGAGCCAAATGACCCGCGCCCACATCACAACCACACGGCGCTTTGGCAGAGTATTACAGGAGCTGGCGTGGCGTCCTTCGGCAAGCCTAGCGCGGCCGATTTTCGCTGGCCATTAAACCGAGCCGAAGCCTTACAGCAAGTGGCGTTTTTCATCAGCGTAGTATTGCCGCATTTTGGTGATTTTCAAGATGCGATGAGCACCAAGGCGACACGCTTGTTTCACTCGCAGCTTAGTTTTGCGCTAAACGTGAAGATGCTGAACCCGCGCGAAGTTATTGATGCTGCCGAGAATGCTTGGCGCAACGGTCATGCTCCACTGGCGGCTGTGGAAGGATTCATTCGGCAAATATTGGGTTGGCGTGAATACATTCGTGGTGTGTATTGGGCACATATGCCAGGCTATGAAAATAATAATGTGTTAAACCATACTACTCCACTACCAGAATGGTTTTGGAGCGGTGAAACTCGGATGCGTTGCCTAGCTGATAGTATTGGCAATTCGCTGGAGCATGCGCATGCGCACCATATCCAACGCTTGATGATCATAGGCAATTTTGCTCTGCTGGCCGGTCTTGATCCACAGCATCTACACCGCTGGTATTTAGGTATTTATATTGATGCCTTCGAATGGGTTGAGCTACCCAACACCTTAGGCATGAGCCAATTTGCAGATGGCGGACTACTTGCTAGCAAGCCGTATGTTTCAAGTGCAGCATATATTCATAAAATGGGCGATTATTGCAAAGGTTGCGCATACCGAAGAGATCAGCGCATTGGTGAAAGTGCCTGCCCCTTCAATGCACTGTACTGGGATTTTCACTTGCGCCATGCAGATAAATTATCACGCAATCCGCGTATAGGCATGGTGTATAGGAATATCGCTAAGATGGATATCTTGGAAATTGATGCGATTAAAACGCAAGCCGAATCCATTCGCTCGCGTCTGCAACATCTTTAACATAACGTAAGCCAAAATCAGCGTGGAATTACCATGACCGTTAAGCGCCCAGTGCAAACCAGCTTGCCATTGGCTTCGTCAGTAATATCCACTTGCCAAAGATGCGTGCGCCTTCCGGCATGTACCAGCTTGCCCATGGCGCGCACAAAACCGCTGCGCACACCATTAACATGATTGGCATTAATCTCAATGCCAACCGGCTGTTCTTTTTCCAAATCAATCAACAGCATCGAGCCCATCGAAGCAATACTTTCAATCAGTGCCGCACTGGCTCCACCATGCAACAAGCCAGCAGGCTGATGGGTGCGATGATCAACCGGCATACGTGCCACTAGATAATCTTCGCCTAGCTCAACACATTCAATGCCAAGCAAGCCTGTGAGTGTATTTTGATGAAATGCATTAATTTGCGAAAGCGGTATTTGTTTAAGTGCCATTAGGTTTTTCCTGAAATAAATTCGTTTACATGTTGTGTAATAAGTACTGTTCAACATCATCATAGTTGCCGCAAAACACAATTCGATCCGACTTTTTGTTAAGTTGATACTGATACATGGGATCGTAATACTCTTTCAGTAATGAACGAATCCAAAGCATGTGTTGCTCAGAATTTCCTTGCTGATGACTAACTAACGCGCTTTGCATTTGCAGATGCACTTGCTGATAACGCCAGCCACCAAGTCGGCGTTTCAAGCTGGCTAAGGAAGCTTGAAGTTCTTCTGCGAAAGCAATAAAGCCTTGTTCAGCGCCCACAAATTCCTGCCATTCCTGCAACTTATGCAAAATATAATTTTGATAGGTATGCTGCACACGTTGCTCTAGCGGGGTTTCAATCATAGCAATTGGTGCCTGCTGCATTGCACCAAGCAAGGCTTCTGGCAACACATTGCGGCCTATCAAATGGCTTTCATCTTCAAGCACAATGGCTTGCTGTTTTGAAACATGCCGCCGTTTTAGTAGCTCAATGGCAACAGCATTTTCGAAGCCAATTTGGCTAGGTTGCCCATGCACTCGCTTACCAAAAGCACTGCCGCGATGATTGGCTAAGCCTTCCAAATCAACTGCCTGCGCAATACCTTGCAACAACTGTGTTTTGGCACAGCCGGTTTGCCCTGACAAAACCAACACCGGACCCTGCTGCAAAGAAATAGGCAATGCCTGCAAAAGGTATTGGCGCATGGCTTTATAGCCGCCGATAACCCGCGGATAGTTGCAGCCTGCTTCGCGCAACCATTGCTGGCTAATCTGCGAACGCAGTCCACCACGAAAACAATACAGATAGCCGTTGGGGTGTTGTTGTGCAAAATTCTTCCACGAATCGATTAGCGCATCTTTAGCCTCGCCTTGAACCAACTCGTGGCCAAGAGCGATAGCTGATTGTTGGCCATTTTTTTTGTACTCGATGCCAATCAGCGCGCGCAGTTCATCGCTCATTAGCGGCAGATTAACTGCATTCAGAAAACTACCTTGTGCAAATTCAATTGGCGCACGCGTATCGATTAACGGCGTATCGTTTAAAAATAATTCTGCATAATTTTCTGTGTCAATTCGATCTTGCATAAAACTAGACGACCTCAACCCAAGGCCCACTCTGTCGTGTTTGCAGCTCACCAATGCACTTTGGCTCAATGCCGGCATCAAGCAATAGTTGCTCTACTTGCGTTGTGGAATTGGCTTCGACAGCAATCAATAAGCCACCACTGGTTTGTGGGTCGCACAGCAAAGCCCGTTGCTCATCGCTTAGCGCGCCAAGCTTTTGTTCATAGCTGTCGAAATTCCGACCTGTGCCACCGGGCACACAGCCTAAGCCAATATAGTTTTTAACCGGCGCCAGAAATGGAATAGCACTGTATTGAAGTTTTGCCTGTACATTACTGCCTTCGCACATTTCCAATAAATGCCCAAGTAAGCCGAAGCCAGTTACATCAGTCATCGCTTTCACGCCATCGAGTGTTGCAACTATTGCGCCAACAGTATTGAGCTGACACATCACATCACGGGCTAGAAATTCATGCTCGAGTAATAATTTCTTTTGTTTTTGCGCGGTGGTTAAAATTCCTACGCCCAAGGGCTTTGTTAAATATAAAACGCAGCCGGCAGTTGCAGTATTGTTTTGCTTTAGCTGATGTTTAGCCACTTGACCAGTGACCGCTAAACCAAAGATTGGCTCGGGCGAATCAATGCTATGCCCGCCCGCCAAAGGAATACCGGCATCGCTGCAGGCTTGTCGGCCACCATCCACCACGCGTTGCGCGAGTTCGGCTGGCAAAGTATTCACCGGCCAACCTAAAATAGCGATGGCCATTAACGGTGTGCCGCCCATCGCATAAATATCGCTGATGGCATTGGTAGCAGCAATACGGCCAAAATCAAAGGCATCATCGGTAATCGGCATAAAGAAATCGGTAGTGCTCAAAATCACTTGGCCATTGCCTAAATCATAGGCGGCGGCATCGTCTTTACTACTATGGCCAACCAACAAATTCGGGTTAGGTGCAATAGTAAGCTTGCTAGCCAAAATGGTATCCAGCACTTGTGGTGATATTTTACAGCCGCAACCCGCGCCGTGGCTGTATTCGGTGAGGCGGATAACTGGATTTTCCATGGCTATAAATGTCTATTTGAATACACTTATCATAGCAAATTAAACAGCCATGACTTCTGGCACGTGAGCTTTGCCACTAGCACGCCGATAATGCTTTCATTGCCAATAAAAAATTCAGTACATGAAACCCATTTTCCTCGTTTTGAACGCCCTTGCCTTGGCCATCCCTTCCGCCTTGTGTGCACAATCGACTGCACCGCTGACGATTCCTCACATCACCGGTGAAATGAAAGCCGATGGCAAGCTGGATGAGCCGTTCTGGCAACAGGCTGCTGTTACCGAGTTGCTGTTTGAAGTAGGGCCAGGCGAAAACCTGCCGGCGGCTGTGAAAACTAAAGTATATATTGTTGATTCCGGAAAAAGCCTACGCGTAGCATTTCGTGCTGAAGACCCTGATCCGAAAAAAATCGTTGCTGTGTTGCGCGATCGCGACAGCGCCTATCAAGATGATTTTGTTGGCCTGAAACTTGACACTTTCGATACCCAACAGCGTGCCTTCGAATTTTTCGTCAGCGCCCGCGGCGTTCAGATGGACTTAACGTTCGATGAAAATAATAATAATGAAGACGATTCTTGGGATGCCATCTGGGATTCCGCTGCACTGATTGACGCACAGGGTTACAGTGTTGAGTTCGAGATTCCTTACTCAAGCCTTAAATTCAAGCATAATACCGGGCCGCAGCAATGGAATGCGCAGTTCTTGCGCATCCGCCCACGCGAAAGCCGCTTCGTGTATTCTAATTTCAAAGACGACCGCAACAACAAATGCAGCCTATGCCAGCAAAGTAAAATCGTGGGTTTTGAATATGCCGATCCGGGCAAAAATATTTTAGTGAATCCAACGCTCACCATTGGCAACGCACAATCGCGCAATGGTCCAAATGATGATTTTTCCAGCACAGGCACCGACATCAATGTTGGCCTGGATGTTAGTTGGTCGCCAACGCCGAATAATACCCTGAGTGCAACATTCAACCCAGACTTCTCACAGATTGAAATTGATGGCGCGCAATTAAACGTAAACACCACATTTGCCTTGTTTTATCAGGAAAAACGCCCGTTCTTTCTAGAAAGTGCCGACTACTTCAATTCACCATCCAACTTAGTTTATACCCGCAACGTTGCCGACCCAGACTACGGCCTGCGTTTCACAGGCCGCACCGGTGAACACACCTATGGCCTGTTTGGCGCTAGCGATACGCAAACCAATGTGTTGCGCCCTAGCCCATTCGGCTCAAGCCTTGGCGTGATTGAAGGCGAATCCACTGATTTCGTTGGCGCATACCGATACAGCCTGACTGACACCTCAAATATTGGCACGCTGATTACTTACCGAAGCGGCAAGGATTACAGCAATACACTCTCATCCATTGATGGCAAATGGGAGAAAGGCGCGCACACACTAACCGGACAATGGATGCGCTCTGAAACAGATGACGCATTGGGCTATCAATCAACACCATTTACTGGCAACGCCTATTTTGCGGCATATAACTACAGAGACAGAGAAAAATCTTTCAATGTAAGGCAGTCGCGCTTCGAACCAAGCTTCCGTGCCGATATGGGCTTCATCGGGCGAGTTGACTATGAACAAACCGTGGTAGGCGGTGCTTACCGTTGGTATCCGAAAAACAGTTTCTTCAATAGCATTTCAATCAATGGCGATTGGGATATCACCCATCAAGTCAGTGTTGAACGTGTGATGGAGCGTGAACTTGAGCTCGAAATTGGCGCTCAGGGCAAAAAGCAAAGTTATATGCAGGCTGGTGGTGGCAAACGTGAGCGATTTTGGAACGGTGTGAACTATGACGAAACATTTTATTCTCTGTACGGGGAATTTACTCCGCTAAAATCCTGGAAGTTTTCGCTGTATTACCGCGGCGGCGACCAAATCGATTTCCGCAACAATGATATTGGCAAAATTCAAACGTTCGAGCCTGGCGTTAATGGCACCATTAACGACAACATCAGCTTAAATTTTAGCTATATCGATGAAGCGCTTAAGCGCGATGGCGGCACCGTGTATCACGCCAAACTGCTGGACTCACGGCTTTCTTGGCAATTCAATTTGCGCCAGCGCTTGCGGCTTGCTGTGCAATATGGCACAACCAATCTCGACATGAGCCTAGACAAAAACTATAGCCCCGGCGATGCAACATCAGCGAGCTACAGCGACATCGGCACGCAGTTAGTGTATTCGTATAAAATCAACCCGCGTTCGGTTTTTTATGCCGGCTACAGCGATAATTACTTCGGTAGCAACCAGGACAATATCAAAACCGACACCTTCCAAACGGCGCGAAGCTTATTCCTAAAATTCGGCTATGCTTGGCAGCCTTAAAGAAATAAGGGGCCATGCCACGTCGCCCACGTCTTGAACTGCCAGGCATTCCCATGCACATCACACATCGCGGCAATAACCGCTGTGCGGTATTTCTCGATGACCAAGATTTTAGCCATTACCTGCAGTCACTCAGTGACGCACTTGCGTTAGAAAACATACAATTGCATGCATACGCACTGATGAGCAATCATGTGCATCTTTTGATAACCGCTGTCTCGCCCGGGCAATTTTCGCGCGCCACCGCCGCCACCTGCGCCATCAATGCCCAATTCATAATTGCGCGAGCCGGTGTTGCCTAGGCTGTCGGTACTGGTAATGGTAAATACCGCGACTTCTATCGCTTGCGGTTGCCCAAAAATTTTGTTTCCAGTTAATGAAAGCCCCAGGGGCAATGTACCCGATGTCACTGCAAAGGTATACGGTGAGGTACCGCCACTGACGCTTAAGGTCTGGTTATACAGAATGTCAAAGACGCCATTGGGCAATGCGCTCGGACTGAGCGTAAGTGTTACTCCAGTGCCGCTGGCCGGGGGGCGTGCCAGTGGCTGGAGGATTGACCACAACTCCTTCAAGATCGGCCAGCAAGGCATAGTCGTTGCAGTTCAATAAGCCGAAGTTAGTGGCGGTTAGTGCGATGGCCGGCGTGCCAATCTCACTCAATTGGTTCTTGGTGTTATAGCCATAGTTGTATTGGCGTGTACCAAGGCGTGCCATAGCAATATCGTCCATGCTGTCGTATTGATACTGGGCACTGACCCAAGGCTGATTCGGCGCGCTGGCTTTGATGAGGCGATTGCGGACATCGTAGCTAAAGCACCGCCAGCGGGTGCGATGGTAATTTGGTTGATTCGAGTGAACGATTCTAGATTTAATTTACTCTGGCCCCTTTGTTGCTTTGATTCCTATAGAAATATAAAAGAGATGAGAACTAATACTAATAAAATTATCTGAAAAACTACCTTTTTTTTAATAGCGAAAAAAAATGACAGTGCAATTATTAATGCCGATATTCCAAATTCAACTATCGACAATGAAAGATAATGGTTCGCAGAAAGATACCTCCAACTCGCCACTTCTGTTCCAAATCGATATCCGCTCGGATGTAATATGAATTCGAATATCGCTATAGATGACACGATAAATATAATGGTTGATGTTGAGAGTATTAGGTAATTTAAAATTTTACTTTTCATTTTTAACTCCTTCATACCTAACCCGTAACAACATACCTTTACCCCCATTTTCCTTTAAAGCTTGAACAAAGTCCGACATGTTTTTTGTCAAGTCGATACAGCCTGCAGAGCCGGGGCTTGAGCCTCCATGAATGCTAAATCCATCTCTTCCCATAGTATTGGTTGTGTTTGCTGGATCGAGCCAAATCCTATTTGACCCCCAAGCACTTTCTCCGCCGGGCCACTCACCTCTTCCAAACACTCCTAGGATAGAACTCTTGGCATCGATTGACTGAGCTTGGCCTTGATTTACCATATAAACACCCTCAGGTATTGGCCCTTTGTCTGTCATGTTTTGGTATTGTGCCTCTTGATAGCCATTACGACCTGATACGGCGCTCCAAGACTTTATTACTCTCCCATTAGTATCTATTAAGCTTAATTTTTTACCATCAAATTCTAAATGCTCATTATTTTTGATAGTAGTTTCTATCCTCTCGTTATTACAACCACCAACCCCACACCCATGCGGAGCCCGCCCATCCGGATCCGTATACCTAACCGGATTATTCAACGCATAGTTATATCGGTTGAAGTGATTGATGAAGTCCTCTTCCGGCCCGACTGGATCGGGCGTTAAGAACCTTCCCAGCTCTGCGTCCATGTAACGTTGTTGCATGTAGGTTAAACCGGTGGCCACATCGGTAGCATGCCCAGTAAAGCCCGGGCCAGCGTCCAGCTGCATGTCGCTCGGTTCGCCGTATGGCGTGTAGCGCTCCACGCGGGTTACCGTTCCACTTGCGTTGGTTTCCGCCACCGGGCTGCCCAAGAAGTCGGTGTGGATCGTCGTTGTGCTTGCCGCGCCGCTGTTGCTGCCGGTGCTGAAAGAAGCCCGCCGCCAGCGTGTGCGGCGAGTGGGTGAATTCAGGCTGGCGAGTGCAGATTTAATTTACTCTGGCCCCTTTTTTGATTGTTTTGATAAATGCATGGTGCCATTACTAGAACTAATCTGCAATTTACCCAACATATCCATGCCCAGCAGATTCACGTCTTTATTATTTTGCGTTGTTGAAACCACTGCGTTTTCAACAACAAATGGCCCAAATTGTAAGCGCGGAATAACGCCGATACAGCCATTAACCTGTCCATTGGCGGTATTGAAGGTGGCTGGCTGGCAGTCTTTAATGCCTGCTTGCATAGCAATATTGTAGGCAATAAAAGTGCGGGTTGCACCGGTGTCTAGTAAGAAATTCACTGCTGTTTTATTTACGGAACCGCGAATGTAATAATGGCCGTCAGAGGCTTGTTGCAAATCCACCGAGCCATCGTTCAACACAGTTTGTTGCGTTTGGTCCGGCGCAATAACGGCTTCATTGCGAACGAATACCGTGAATTGCTCTGGTTTTCCGCCATTTGATTGCATACTAAGCAAAGACGGCGTATCGGTATGAAAGCGAATGCTTTGCTGCAATTTTTGTATTGATCCATCTTTAAAGCCGAGCGCAAAGCTGCACCACTGTTTACCCACCGAAAACATCAGCTCATAGTTGCCTGAAGCAATACTGGTTGTAATTGTACTTTTTGAATGTACATAAATTGATTGCAGCGGCGTTGCTGAATTGGGCGCGGTAAGCATCACCAACATATCAAAACTGTGTTGATTGCTGATTTCAAGCATTAAGCGCCCGGCAACACTGACCGCAGTTTTCTTTGTACTTTGCGTGCTGCCGTTTGATGGCGCTATAGCATCACAACTGGGTGAATTATTTTCACTGCGTTTAGCTTGTTGCGTGGTAATCACCTCAAGCGGCTTGCTGAGAGTTGTTTGTGGTTTTGAAGTACGCATTACACCCCAAAAAACCAAGACAGCGAACGCCAAGATGCCAACATGCATCCAAGCTAGCGTGGGCGAAGGTGTTGTTGCAGCTTTCTTTGCTTTTCGATCGAGCTGCGGAATCGAGTTCTCGGTGTCGATAATGTGTAATTTTTTTGGCTGAACATCAAACTCCGGAAGCGATTGATCAATAGCTATTGAAAGCGCGTTCAATAACTTGCTACCATCATGCTTTGAACGCCATTGCCCGCCGCGCACGCTGTATTCAGCCGATAGCATTTCGCTGGCCAGCCAAATCAAACCCTTGGCTGGATTTACATTCAACACAATGCGTTTGCGATTTTCAAACTCAATGCGGTATACATGTGCACTTCGCGTCAGCACCATCGACCGGCCTTTGGACTGCAACAGGCCGATGATGTGATCTAAGATTTCTGCACTATCGTCTTGTTGCATAAAAGCAGCCAAATGGGCGAGACACTCACATTCTAATACAGATGCCTATTTTTAATGCAATGCGTATTGGACTATAATGAGCACGGAAATTTATTGATTTTATGCAAAAACCCCAGCAAAATAGCATTCAACATGAAATTAGTGGCAAACTGGAATGCGGCTTGTTTAGTAGCGTTCGATTTAGCGATAAAGGCGTTTTGAAATTGCCACAGTAATTTAAGCGGATACTATGAATCTTACCCAAAAAACAACCCTGCTCCTAGCATTTACTTTGTGTTCGCAAAACGCATTTGCCTGGGGAGCCACCGCTCACCGCAGCATTGGCTTAATTGCCGAACAGCATATGAATTCGGCCGCTTTGAAAAAAGCGCATGCCATTTTAGGCAGTCGGAGTTTGGCGGCTGTATCGAATTGGCCTGATGAAATCCGCTCAGTGCCAAAAACTTACGGCTACACCTTTGATTGGCACTACACCACCTGGCAAGATGAGGACGAGCGCTTTCATGCCGGTCTTGAAAATAAAGCCAGTGGTTTTCTGCTTAGCCAAGTCAATCAACAATTAGCAGTGCTCAAAAATCCAGCCGCAAGCCAATCCGATAAAGCCTTCGCATTGAAGTTCGTAGTGCACCTCTTGGGCGATTTGCATCAACCCTTGCATGTGGGTGGCGGCAATGACAAAGGCGGCAATGCCTGCCGAGTCACGTGGCATGGCAAGCCCACCAATTTGCATGCTGTGTGGGACAGCGAAATGATTGAGAGAAGTAATCTTAGTTATACCGAACTGGCTGAGTTTTCTAGCCAAACTCGAACATCGCAACAAACTAAACAATGGCAATCTAGTTCAATTGAGGCCTGGGCACAGGAATCAAAAATGTTGCGCCGTAAAATTTACCCAGCTGAAGTGCAAGCGCCCAATGCACCGGTAACGTATTTAACCTATTGCCAAGACAATATTGCCCCCGAGGCAATGCCGAAATTAGGTTACGAATACAGCTACCAGTTCGACCAAATAGTTCGTGATCGTATATATCAGGCCGGAGTGCGCTTAGCTAAAGTATTAAACGAATCTTTGTAAATCACGTTTTACGCATCACCTGTTTGAACAGTTCAGTCTGCGTTAAATGATGCAACCAAGTCTGTAACTTTTCAACGGGTAATGCATCAAAATAGGCTTGATTAACTTTAGCAAACTGCCGAATAAATGGCAGTAGCGCATAGTCGGCCAAACTTGGCTGGCTGCCAAGAAAATAAGCATCCATGGCAAGCGCTGAATTCCATTGAACTATCCATTGCGTTGCGGCTTGCTGATGTTCAATTGCAGAATATTCGGGATGGCGCTCCGGGTATTTATAGCGATTGAGCGCTTGCTTAAATGGCCCATCATTTTCTGCAATGTGCTGCATACTAATCGCCCTATCCGCGTCGGTTTTAGGCAATACTTCGGCTGAACCAGACTGCTGCAATGCCCACAGCATAATGTCTAAACTCTGCTCAATCAATCGGCCATCTGCAAGCAGCAAAACCGGCACAGTGGCTTTGGGTGACAACTGCAACAGCCGCTCTGGTTTATTGTTCAAATCCACTTCCAGTGTGTTGTAATCAACCCGCGCTAAAGCCAAGGCAAGCCTAGCGCGAATTGCGTATGGGCAACGCCTGAAAGTGAACAGCAATGGCTTATTGGAAGGCATGTTACTTCAAGAACAATCGATACAGTGTGTTCTGGCTTTCATCAATATAGGGGTAACCCAGCCCTACCAAAAATTGTTTGAACGCTTGTCGCTCATTTTGCGGAACTTGCAGGCCCACCAAAATACGGCCATAGTCGGCGCCTTGGTTTCGGTAATGGAATAAGCTGATGTTCCAGCTCGGATTCATTGCGCTCAGAAACCCCATTAATGCGCCCGGCCGTTCGGGGAATTCGAAACGATACAACAACTCATGCTCGGCCAGTGCCGAACGCCCACCTACCAAGTGCCGAATATGTTCTTTGGCCATTTCATCGCCAGTGATATCGAGTGTGGCATAGCCATTTTTCTCGAATAACTGCGCCACTTTCGCTGACTCGCCCTTGGCTTTGGTGCCGAGCCCAACAAAGATATGTGCATGCTGTGTATCGGAGATTCGATAATTAAATTCAGTGACATTACGCGGCCCAACCAATTGGCAGAATTTTTTGAATGCGCCGCGAACCTCAGGAATGGTCACTGCAAACAAAGCTTCGCGTTCTTCACCCACTTCAGCGCGTTCAGCAATAAAGCGCAGGCGATCAAAGTTCATATTGGCGCCGCAGGTTATCGCAACAAAATTCTTGCCCTTGCAGCGATGCGTATCGATATAGTTTTTCAAGCCAGCCACCGCTAGCGCGCCTGCAGGTTCCAAAATTGAACGAGTGTCTTGAAACACATCTTTCATGGCAGCGCAGACTGCATCGGTGCCTACTAGTACATAATCATCGACCAAGGCTTTGCATAAACGAAAGGTTTCTACACCCACTTGCTTCACTGCAGTGCCATCGGAAAACAGGCCAACTTCTTTTAAAATGATGCGCTTGCCCGCTTTAACTGAGCGAGTCATCGCATCAGAATCCTGCATTTGCACGCCGATCACTTTAATCTCCGGGCGCACCGCTTTGATGTATGTTGCAACACCGGAAATTAAGCCGCCACCACCAATCGCGACGAACACCGCATCAATCGGTCCTTGATGCTGACGCAGTATTTCCATGGCAATTGTGCCCTGCCCGGCAATCACATCAGGGTCATCAAACGGATGCACAAAACACAGGCCGCGTTTTTTCTCGAGCAAGCGCGCGTGTGCATACGCATCAGAATAGCTTTCGCCAAACAGCAACACTTCTGCACCAAACGCTAAAACAGCATCAATCTTCACCTGTGGCGTAGTGGTTGGCATCACAATCACCGCGTTGCAATGCAATTTCTTAGCGGCCAATGCAACACCCTGCGCATGATTACCTGCCGAGGCGCAGATGACGCCACGTTTTAGTTGCTGCGCGGATAACTGCACCATTTTGTTGTATGCACCACGCAATTTGAATGAAAATACCGGCTGGCTATCTTCTCGCTTCAAGTAAATCTGATTGGCTAAACGCTGCGAAAGGTTTTTCGCCAGACTAAGTTCGGTTTCAATTGCCACATCGTATACTTGCGCAGTGAGAATCTTCTGCAGATATTGTTGCGGATTTAAACGCTTGGATTGGGATTTGCTAGGAGTTTTTAGTGGCATAAAAACAGCTTCATTGAGTAAAATGCGTTGATAATTCACTCTATCATGAAAATTCATCCGCTTTAAACCAAAAATCCCGCAAAATGGAACACTACTACCTTGCACAGCAACTTAGTCTCATGAAAGTACGTTTTTTACAGGCAATCTCAGAACTTCCGGCCGAACAATGGAATGCCCTAACCGGCACAGATTACCCTTTTTTGCGCCACGAATTTCTGCGTGCATTGGAACAATCCGGCTGCGTCTCGTCAGCACAAGGCTGGCAGCCGCATCACTTAGTTATCGAAAATGTGCAAGGCATTGTTGCACTAATGCCCTTGTATCTGAAACAACATTCGTATGGCGAATTTGTGTTTGATCACGCCTGGGCTAATGCCTATTACCAGCATGGTTTGCCGTATTATCCGAAACTAGTGAATGCCATTCCTTTTACACCTTGCTCTGGGCCGCGTATTGCATTCCAAGGCATTGAAGCCGCCGAATTAGCGCCTGTTATTTCCAATGCCTTGCAGCAAGAAACAGAGCGCTTAGAGGCATCGAGCTGGCATTGCTTATTCTCAGAACAATCGCAATCCGCTTTTTGGCAAGCCACCGATGCCGAGCAACGTACAGCCTGCCATTTTCATTGGTTTAATAATAGCTATGCCGATTTCGATGCTTTTCTTCAAGCCTGCCAGCCCCGCAAACGCAAAGAATTAAAGCGCGAACGAAAGAAGGTGCTTGAACAAGGCATTACGCTCATTCGCATTGAAGGCGAGCAAATAACTGCTGCGCATATTTCACAATTTTATTTATTTTACCAACTCACCAACGCCAAATACAATGGCCATGGTGGATATTTAAGTGAGGACTTCTTCCATCAATTATTAAGCACAATGCCAGAGCAAATGCTGATGGTATTTGCCTACCATGATGGGCAATGCATTGCCGGTGCACTCAATTTCTTTTCCTCAACAACCCTATTTGGCCGCTATTGGGGCTGTTTGCAGGAACGCGATTTCCTGCATTTCGAAACCTGCTTTTATCAAGGCATTGAATTTTGTATTGAAAAAGGCCTATCGGTATTTGACCCCGGCGCGCAAGGCGAGCATAAGATTAAACGCGGCTTTGTGCCAATTCTCACTGAATCCTATCATTGGCTTGCACATCCGCAATTTCGCCAAGCTGTGCAGCGCTTTCTAGTCAGCGAAAAACAGGCTGTTCTAAATTATCAGCAAGAAATGCTAGCTTTACTGCCATTTAGATCAACGGAAATCGATCAGTAAAATCAGAGTGACCGTTTGAATAAACCCAGCGTGCGTTTCCAAGCTAAGTCCGCCGCCTTTTTGTTGTATCGCGCGGTGTTGGTATCGTTATGAAACGCGTGCTGTACGCCTTCATAACTGAAACTTTCAAAAACAATTTTATTCACGCTAAGTGCTGTTTCAAATGTTGCGCGAGTCGCATTGATGCGCTCGTCTTCTCCAGCATAATGCAATAGCACTTGCGCTGTTATCTGCGAGACCAGCAACAGATTCGGCGCCATACCGTAAAAACTAACGGCGGCAGATAATTCAGGTGCGAACACTGCCAATTGATTTGCCATGGCTCCACCCCAGCAAAAACCAACGCAACCCAACTTTCCATTGCTGCTTGGCATAGCCTTAAGATGCGCCAAAGCAGCACGTCCGTTGGCAACCGATTGCACTGAGTCAAGTTTGCCGAACAGTGCCCGTGCTTCATCCTCATTGCTTGGCGTACCGCCCAGCGGGCTTAGAAAATCTAAAGCCAGTGCGTTATAACCTGCCAAGGCCACGCGCCGAGCAACGTCTTGAATGTGCGCATTTAAGCCACGGTTTTCATGAATGACCAAAACCGAGCCGAGTGGTTTTTTATTGCCCGCTGGTTTTACTAAATACGCTTTCAGCGGGCCTGTTGGCCCGGCAAACTCAATGTGCTGAGCACTGAGTCGCTTATCTTTTTCATCAATTAAAGCCGCTTGCGCATAATTATTTTCAAGGATAGGCAATAAAGCATAAGCAGCGGCTGAGCTGCCGAGCAAAATGGCCAAGCGCGCAATGAAATCGCGGCGCGGCAAGGGTGCGTGCGTGTACTCATCGTATAAATCGATGACTTCCTGATTGACTGGCGGTACTGTATGGTTCATGTTTCACCTCGTTGAATGTGGGCAATGAAATCAGCACCGACCGATTTAACATGCATAATTTGCATAATTAACTAGACTTCTTCACAAGGCCTTGAAAATACTGCGCCAGTTTCTCCGCTTTAGGTGCGGAAACCGCCTGAATATAGGGCTGATCTGGGTTACGTGCAGCATAGTCGTCGTGGTATTTTTCAGCCGGATAAAACACCTGATCAGGCTCAAGTGTGGTGGCTATGGGAGCAAAGAAAATATCTGCTTCGGCTAGTTGCTGCATATATGACTTGGCTAGCCTCTGCTGGTTATCGTCTTGTGGAAAAATTGCCGAGCGGTATTGCGTGCCCACATCATTGCCTTGCCGATTAAGCTGGGTGGCATCGTGCGCTATGGCAAAGAACACTTGCAACAACTGCCCGAACGAAATCTGCTTGGGATCATAATCGATTTTTATTACTTCGGCGTGGCCGGTTACGCCGGTGCACACTGCTTCATAATTAGCGCGTTCCGCACGCCCGCCAGCATATCCAGGCTTTACTGATAAAACGCCTTGAAGTTGAGTGAAAACCGCTTCTGTACACCAAAAACAACCGCCAGCTAACACAGCAACGCCGCCATCTTGCAGCTCAGCGATGGTTTCAGTAGGCAATGGAACTTGTTGTGGTGAAACGCGTAGATTGAGACCGGGGATAGCGCAAACCGTCATGATGATAGGCTCCGATGAAGTATTAATACATGGTACAGCACTCGCCATATGAGTTATTCGAAATCTTGCATTTTAATTGTAAGAATTGAGTACTAAAAGCGACTAATCTGCATGGGTTAACAATTTTCATCAACTCATCACCTGAATTAGCACTACTATATCTGTTGTCTGTTAATTTCTATTTCAGTTCATTGATATTTACTTATGCCGCGCTTACGCTCAGGAGTTTCCGATGACAAAACATTCCCCGATTATCCTGCCATCCGAAATCACTCCCGAGTCTGTTTACCTGCGCAGGCGCGAGTTAATTGGCGCTAGCCTTGCATTGCCCCTGCTCAGCATGGCAGGCTGCACTGAAGCCAAAGAGCCAGCGCGTGTAAGTAAATCTACTGACAGCCCAACTGGCTTCAATACCTTAGATGTGAAAACACGTTTTGAGGATGTGACCAGCTACAACAATTTCTATGAATTTGGCACCGATAAAACCGACCCTGGTAAAAACGCGCACAGCTTGATTACCAAACCATGGGTTGTTGTGGTTGGCGGACAAGCAGACGTGACTGGCAGTTTTCAATTAGATGATTTCCTGAAAGGCCACGCTAGTCAAGACCGCACCTATCGACTGCGTTGTGTTGAGGGCTGGTCAATGGTGATTCCATGGCAAGGGATTCCTTTGGCTAACATTATTAAGCGCTTCAAGCCTAATTCGAAAGCGAAATATGTGGCATTCACCACCAAAGCCGATCGCCGGCAAATGCCCGGCATGGCTTATAACAGCATCGATTGGCCGTATCGTGAAGGTCTGCGGATTGACGAGGCGATGAATCCGCTGGCCATTCTAGCCACCGGACTGTATGGCAAAGCCATGCCAAAACAAAACGGTGCGCCGCTGCGTTTGGTGGTGCCGTGGAAGTATGGCTTCAAGAGCATTAAATCCATTGTGCGCATCGATTTTCTTGAGAAAATGCCGCCAACCAGCTGGAATATGCTGCAGCCGGAAGAATACGGATTCTTCTCGAATGTGAACCCAGCTGTTGATCACCCACGTTGGAGCCAAGCCAGCGAGCGGCGCATTGCCGGCAATGGCAATGCATTATTCGCCAATCGCATCGCAACCTTGCCATTCAATGGTTATGCAGCGCAAGTGGCTGGTCTGTATAAAGGTATGGATCTTCGCAAATGGTTTTAAAGCGGATTGACTGGACATGGTTCAGCTTAAAATTCGCCGCACATGTCTTGGCGCTATTTCCAGTCAGCCTGTTGGTTTATCAAGCGCTGAATAATCAACTCGGTGCTGACCCTGTTGCCGAATTGACTCGCGGCACTGGCGAATGGGCCCTGCGTCTGCTGTTACTGAGTTTGGCAATGACACCGTTGCGGCTGATCTTGAAAAAATCTTGGCCAATTCGCTTCCGGCGCCTGATTGGGCTGTATGCATTTTTTTACGCCTGTCTGCATTTCTCTGTATATCTATTCTTAGACCTTGGTAGTTATTGGTCGCAGATTGGCGCTGATATTATTAAGCGACCCTTCATTACGGTTGGCTTCACAGCATGGCTATTATTGATTCCACTAGCGGTTACGTCCAATCAATGGATGATGCGCAAACTGAAGAAAAACTGGCTGAAGCTACACAAACTGGTGTATGTCATCGGCATTCTTGGTGTGGTGCATTATTATTGGCTGGTGAAATCGGATGTGCGCGAGCCGCTTATGTATGCTGGCATTTTATTGTTATTATTTGGTATTCGTTTCTGGTATCGAGTCAAAGCAAGTAAACAACTCCGCAAAGTATAAAATGATAATCAAGCTTTACCACAACCCAGCATGCAGCAAATCCCGCGAAACACTCGCACTTATTCGTAATGCAGGCCCCGGATTTGTGAACTACTTCTGGAGGATTTCCCGGGCGCTGTTCAAAAACTCCTTCTTCCGCTGTTCATTTTCATCAAGCAACAGGTTGTCGGTGCTGTAAGGAACGGCAATGCCTTCGGCCATGCCCGGCTGTTGCGCAACCGCAGCCAGCCAGCGCTGAAGATGTTGCAGACCATCGATAGAAACGCCCGACCATTTGTGCGTGCGCACCCAACACCAATTGGCTATATCAGCAATGGAGTAATCACCGGCAAGCCACTCATTGGCTGACAACCGCGTATTTAATACCTCGAATAAACGTCGAGATTCATTTTGATAACGGTCGATTGCCGGTTGAATCTTCTCCGGAAAGTAGCGGTAAAAAACATTTGCTTGGCCCATCATCGGTCCGACGCCGCCCATTTGAAACATCAACCATTGAATGACCGTAGCCCTGCCCTTGAAATCTTCAGGCAATAATTTGCCGGCCTTCTCGGCGAGATAGATCATGATTGCACCGGACTCAAATAAACTGAAATCGCCGTTGTCTCTGTCAATGATCGCCGGTATGCGGCCGTTAGGGTTGATTGCAAGGAATCCGGGGGATTTCTGTTCTTGCTTGCCGAGATCAATGGGGTGCACAGAGTACTCGAAACCCAAGGCTTCCAGGGTACAGGAAACCTTATGTCCGTTCGGTGTTGCAGCTGTATATAAATCAATCATGGTGGCAAATTCTCTAGGATTGGATTTGTATCTATATTATCCCTCTCATTGCCGCCAATCAATGTCACATCGGCAATTCATTCGGCCGTAAGTCCCAAACCAAAACCTCAGCTTGTTCGCCATTGGCAAAACTGAGGTTCGATTCGTTGCGAACACGCGCACCATCACCAGAAGATAATTTCACACCATTCACTTGTAAGCTGCCGCTTGCTACTTGTATATATGCGAAACGGTTCGGTGCAAGCGTTAATTCAGCAGATTCATTGCCGTCAAACAACCCAGCATACACGCGCACATCTTGATAAACGTTTAATGAACCTTCGGCAGAATCCGGTGAAATAATCAAGCGAAGTTTGCCACGCTTTTCAGCGTTGTCAAAATGCACCTCCTGATAGCGCGGTTGCACAGCCTTTTTATTGGGCATAATCCAGATTTGCAGCAAGTGCACCAACTCATCCTTGGAATGATTAAATTCGCTATGCCGAATACCGGTGCCGGCGCTCATCATCTGCACATCACCTGGGCGGATCACCGAACCAGTGCCCATTGAATCTTTATGCTCCAGCGCACCTTCAAGGATATAAGTGAATATTTCCATATCTTGATGTGGGTGTGTGCCGAAGCCCATGCCCGCCTCTATCACATCGTCGTTAATCACCAACAGGTCAGAAAAACCCTGCTGAGTAGCGTCACGGTATTGGCCGAACGAGAATGTGTGATGCGTATCCAGCCAGCCAAAATTCAAATGGCCACGGTCTTTTGCATTACGAATCTCAAGCATGATGTACTCCTCGTTTATTAATTTAATACATTGTCCATGACTTACCTTTTCTGATAAAGTGGGATTTACTTAATTGATTGTTTCATTTATGCAACAATGCTAAATAACCTAAACGACATTGCCCTATTCGTTGCCGTAGTGAAAGCTAAAAGCTTTCGCAAAGCTGCCGAAACGCTGGATATGCCAACCTCCACGCTGTCTCGGCGAATTAGCACTTTGGAAAAAAGCATTGGTATTCGGCTGTTGCACCGCACAACTCGGCAAGTTGAATTAACCGAACTAGGCCGCAGTTACTTTGAACGCTGCCAGCACATCATTGAACAAGCGCAAAGTGCGCATGAACAACTCAGCAACGCAGCAGAATCGCCAACAGGCTTATTGCGGCTATCGATGGTGGAAGAATTCGCGGCCGATTATATTATTCCGCACATTGCAGAGTTCCATCGTTTGCATCCAGGTATTCGTTTTGAGTTCGATATCAATGCAAGGCGCGCCAATTTGGTGTCCGATTCAGTGGACATCGCCTTTCGTATGGGGCCAGTGAGCGATTCAGGTTTAATTGCTCGTAGAATCTCAACCTTTAAGCTTGGGCTATATGCCTCTTCCGCCTACGTAAAACGTGCTCCTAAGTTGAAAATACCAAGTGATTTGGCAGCGCACCAATGCTTGCAGTTATCCAATATGGATTGGACCCTTGGCAAAGCCGGCCAACGTGTGATGCATAAATTCAAAGCGGCCACTTTTTCGGCTAATAGCATGAACCTACTCAAACACTGTGTGCTGCAAGATTTTGGTATTGCAATGTTGTCAGAGGAAATGATGCGCGAGCAACTAAGCCATGCAAAAGTCGTTCGGGTTTTGCCGGATTGGTGTCCGCCAGAAGTGCCAGTGTATGCACTCACTGAAACACGGCTATTGCCAGCAAAGACACGGGTTTTTCTTGAATTTATCGCGGAACAACTGAATCAAAAAAATAATTGAAGGTTACTTATGAATTTTAAACCATGCATGCTGTCTGTTTTATTACTTGCCACATTGCCTTGCACAGCTGGCACTGAATTTACGGGTGATAACATTAACAATATTCCAGTAATACGCAAACTGGATGTCAGTGATTTAGCTGCAGGGAAAATTCACCGTTTCTTTCTGCAAGGTGCTGAAAATGGCGTTGGGCAACATTGGCTTGTTCCTGTTTTGGTTGCCAAAGGCGCTAAGCCGGGCAAACGCCTTGGCTTGCAAGCCGGCGTGCATGGCGATGAATTGAATGGCACACGCGCTATCCATCAGCTGTTCGAGCAACTGGATGCAACGCAGATGAGCGGCAGCGTGATTGCGGTGATTGGCGCAAATAGCACTGGCCTGTTAGCCAATAGCCGCTATTACCAATTGCAGCACGATAGTGGTGGTGGAATCGACTTCAACCGCATTTGGCCTGGCAAAGAAAATGGCAATGCAGCTGAACAACAGGTGTTCCGTTTATTCAATGGTGTATGGCTTGGCAATGTTGATGCCGCAATAGACTTACATACACAAAGCACCGGCACAGCGTACCCACTGTATATTTATGCCGATTACCGTGTGTTGGGTGTGCGCGAAATGGCCGAGCTAATTCCCGCCGATATAATCAAGATTGACCCTGGCGAACCTGGCGCCGCCGAGCAAGCTTTCAATGAGGCTGGCATTGCATCTATCACTTTAGAAATTGGTGCGCCAAAATCGTATCAGCCTGAATTGATTTCGCGCAGTCTTATCGGTATAAATAATATCCTGAAACAATACAAAATACTGCCGGGAAAAATTGGTCTCACCGCCAAAAAGCAAGGCAGTTTTATTGGCAATGAAACGCTCAGTATACGTGCTCAGCAAGGCGGCTTTGCCGAAGTGTTGGTTAGCCTTAAACAAACCGTTAAAACCGGGCAACTGCTCGCTGTGCAGCGCAATGGCTTTGGCGATATTGTTGCGCGCTACAACGCGCCTTGGGATGGCCGCGTTGCATCAATAAGTACTGACCCGCTTCGCGAGCCAGGTAGCATGGTAGTGCGTCTTATACGCATGAACACGGAAGCTTCATGCAAAGATGGCTGTTGATTTAAATCAAGCGTCCAGCACAGTCCAGCGCGAATATGCAACGTCTAGTTCAGCCTGTGCTTTTTCCATCGCTTGATTATGTGCAGTAATTTTTTCTGGGCTTTGTAAAAAGAAATCAGACTGCTGCATTTGCTCAGCTTGCTTAGCTAACAAATTTTCTAATTGCTCAATAGTGACTGGCAATGCTTCAAGTTCGCGTTGCTCTTTGAACGATAATTTTTTCTTTGTGGCAATCACCACGCTTTGACTTGGCACTGATTTATTGACTGGCATGCTTCTGCCAACCGAAACCGTTTTAGTTACAACAGGCCGTTTCTGGCGTTGGTAATCGCTATAGCCACCCACATATTCTTCAATCACACCATCGCCCACCATCACCATGCACGAGGTAGCCACGGCATCAATGAAATCACGATCATGGCTTACCAACAACAAGGTGCCTTGGTAGTTATCGAGTAACTCTTCAAGTAGCTCGAGTGTTTCCACATCAAGATCATTGGTCGGTTCATCCATCACCAATAAATTTGATGGTTGTGCAAATAACTTCGCCAACAGTAAGCGATTGCGTTCACCACCCGACAAACGGGTGATGGGTGCACGCGCTCTGTCTGGCGTGAACAGAAAATCTTGCAGATAGCCGAGCACATGTTTGCGGCCACCATTAATTTCGATGAATTCCTGACCTTCAGATACGTTATCCAGCGCGTTCCAATCTTCACGCAAGGTATTGCGATATTGATCGAAATACGCCACTTCCAAGCGCGTGCCCTGCTCCACATCACCCGATTGCGGGCTGAGTTGGCCAAGTAGAAGCTTGATGAAGGTGGATTTGCCACTGCCGTTCGGGCCTATCAAAGCCAAACGATCGCCGCGTTGAATTCGTGTTGAAAAATCCTTAATCAATACTTTATCGCCAAAACCAAAACTAATATTTTTCACTTCCAGCACACGTTTGCCAGAGCTTTCGGCTTGAGCAGCTTGCATATTCACATTACCGACTTTTTCACGGCGCACCGAACGCTCGCGACGCATACTTTCCAAGCGGCGCACACGGCCTTCATCGCGGGTTCGGCGTGCTTTAATGCCTTGCCTAATCCAAATTTCTTCTTGCGCCAAAAACTTATCGAAACGTGTATTATTCACGGTTTCGTCGTTCAAGCGCTCCGCCAAGCGGCGTTGATAATTTTCCCAATCGCCAGGCCATGAGGTCACCGAACCACGGTCAATTTCCACAATACGCGTCGCTAAATTCTTCAAGAAACGCCGGTCATGGGTAATAAATACCAAGCAACCAACCCATTGCTTTAATGTCGTTTCCAGCCAATCAATAGCTTCAATATCGAGATGGTTGGTTGGTTCATCAAGCAGTAACACATCCGGCGCCGCCACCAAAGCACGCGCCAACAACACACGACGCTTCATGCCGCCCGATAAACTGGCAAAATCAACCTCAGCATCCAGCGCCATGCGCTCCAAGGTTTCCAATACTTTTTGATCCAAATTCCAGCCATCACTGGCTTCAATGCGCGCCTGCACATCGGCTAATGCATTGGCGTCAAACACCGCATCATGGCTTAAATGATGATACAGCGCTAAGTCTTCGCCCAATGTTCCGAGGCCCGTTGCCACCACATCGAAAATCGTACCGTGCAGATCGTTCGGCACTTCTTGTTCAAGGCGTGCAATACGAAGCCCTTCCTGGCGCATAATCTGGCCATCATCGGGCAACAGTGCACCTTCAATCAAGCGCAGTAAGGTTGACTTGCCGGCACCATTGCGACCAATTAACGCAATGCGCTCACCCGCATCAAGGCTAAGTTGCACACGTTGCAGTAATAATGGGCCGCCGACACTGAAATCGACTTGGTTGAGACTGAGCAAAGGCATAGGATTTTCGAGATTTTTTGGACCTTCCATTGTACGTGCAGCGTCTCCACATAGCCAGCTTGTAGCGCTTCTGCGAAAGGCTGCCATTCACAGTGATTTGGTTTAAAGCGCCGAAGTAGGCGATAATACGCGCATGCCTGACATTCTGCTGTCCACTCTTAACGCCCGATACAGCCACGCTTCGCTAGGTTTGCGCTGTTTGCGCGCCAATTTGGGCGGACTGCACCAGCGCTCGGCCATCAAAGAATTCGTGATTGGGCAGAAAACCGAAGAAATTGCCGAAGCTATTCTGAATGAAGCGCCAAAAATTCTTGGTTTGGGTGTGTACATTTGGAATTGCGAAGAAAGCTTGAAACTGGTGCTAATGCTAAAAGCCATTCGCCCCGATTTAATCATTGTGCTTGGAGGCCCTGAAGTGAGCTACGAGAGCGGTGAACAGCAAATTTGTAAAGTTGCCGATTACACCATCACTGGTTGGGGCGATATCAGTTTTGGCCAACTGTGTGCTGAAATTTTTGCTGAAAGCGCACCGGAAGCAAGAATCATTCCGGGCATTCAAGCCAAACTGCCAGACTTAGCCTCGCCTTATTCCGAATACACCGACGAAGACATTGCACAACGGCATTTGTATGTGGAGGCCTCGCGCGGTTGCCCGTTCAAATGTGAATTTTGTTTGTCGGCCTTGGATAAAACTGCCTGGCCATTCCCGCTTGATGCGTTTCTGGCTGATCTTGAAATGCTTTGGCAGAAAGGCGCGCGGCAATTCAAATTTGTTGATCGTACATTTAATCTGAAAGTGGAAACCTCGCTTAAGATTATGGATTTCTTTCTGGATAAGATTGCAGAAAATCCCGATGACATGCCATTCGCACATTTTGAATTAATTCCTGATCATTTACCTGAAAAACTTAAAGAAGCGATTGTGCGTTTCCCTGAAGGCACACTGCAATTTGAAATCGGCATTCAAACCTTCAATATAGAAGTTCAACAGCGTATTTCCCGCAAACAGAAAAATGAATTAGCCAGAGACAACATACTCTGGCTTGGAGAGCATTCTGGCGCGCATTTACACGTTGATTTAATTGCCGGATTGCCCGGTGAAACGGTGGACAGTTTTGCTGAAGGCTTTAATCGTTTAGTTGCACTAAACCCACACGAGATTCAATTCGGCATTTTAAAGCGCCTGCGTGGCGCGCCAATAGCTCGACACACGCAAGACTTCGAATTACGCTTCAACCCAGCACCACCATACAATATTTTATCCACCAATTGCATTGATTTTTCTGAAATGCAGCAGCTATCGCGCTTTTCGCGCTACTGGGATATTTTGGCCAACTCCGGGCGCTACACACAAACCATGCAGGTGATTCTTGCTGATTCAGCCTTCCATCATTTTTATGATTTAACACAGTGGCTGTATCAAAAAACACGGCAAACGCACGCCATCGCCCACGAGCGCATGGTGCATCTGGTACATGAATACTTGATAGATTCGCGTAAGCTGGATGCAAAACTGGTGGCTGACGCGCTTATTTCTGATTACCGCGGCACTGGCGGCCGTAGCCGCTTAAAATTTGAAGATGAGAAAGCGCTATTGCCTCTACCGCGTCCACAAAAACACAAAAAACACACGCCCGACCGGCAATCACGTCATATTGCAACATCTTTGTAGGGCGGGTCTTGACCCACATATTCGACGAGAGGGCCTAGTACCCGCCCCTTCAATCATCGACAGTTACATGAGCTACCGCGAGATTAGAAACGTTTGCCGAGCATAATCGAATACACCATCGGATCGACAGTGGCGGTACCGATATCGGCACCATTAAGACGGACGTCGGCGTCAATGTCCATCCAGCGTGCATCGGCAACAATATCCCATTTATTCGATAGCGCAAAACGCAGGCCAGCCTGTGCAGCCAAGCCAAAGCTGTTGCCTACTTTCAATTGATGGCCAGTCAACGGGCCCGTCGCTTTATCTACAAATGTCCACGTGTAATTTAAACCAGCTCCAACAAACGGGCTGACTTTGCCTTCGGCATTGAAATAATATTGAACGCTAAGGGTTGGCGGCAAGTGCTTGGTTTCGCCCACTTTGCCTAAACCAGCCAAGCTAACATCATGCGTAAATGGCGTGGAGGCGAGCAATTCCACGGCCATGTTTGGCATGAAAAAATAACCCGCAGTCAAACCCAGTTGGGTATTGCTACTCATGCTGGAATCCAAACCAGCCAACTTGCCGGTATCGGATTTTGGATTGACGCTGCTGGCACCGCCACGAATAAACCAATCACTTGCTGATGCATATTGCGCGCTCATGGACGCGACTAATAGTAAAGCAACAGTACTTTTTTTCATTACACTCTCCATGGTTAAAATCATGGATTTATTATCTCGTGTTAAAAAAATGTAATATTGACTTGAATCAAATCAGTGCAAGTCTTCAATCGCATCTTGGCAAAAAAGTCACCTAATAATCGCGGCTCACTTACCGTCCTTATACACCTCACCGCCCTTCATCACAAAATCCACGTGTTCCAACACGCTAACATCATCCAGCGGATTGCCTTTCACAGCGATGATATCGGCAAAACGGCCTGCTTCAATAACACCCACATCGCTACGCCCTAAAGCCTCAGACGCATTGATGGTGGCTGATTGAATGGCTTGCGCTGGTGACATGCCATATTTAACCATCCAACGAAATTGCTTGCCGTTGTCGCCATGCGGATGCACACCTGAATCAGTGCCATACACCATTTTCACTCCAGCTTTGTGCGCTTTGCGAAAGCCTTCGCGCTGCACATCAGCTACTTCGCGATCTTTACGCAAATTGTCTTCAAGTACACCATTTTTCTTGCCCTCAGATTGCGTATATTCGGTGTTATAAATATCCATCGATAGCCATGTGCCATATTTTTTCGCTAGAGAAATACCTTCATCATCAATCAGGCTGGCATGTTCAATGGTATCAATGCCGGCACGAATAGCATCTTTAATTCCGGATGCGCCATGTGCATGAGCGGCAACTTTTAAGCCATACATATGTGCATCATCGGCGATGGCTTTCATGTCTTGCAAGCTCATCTGCTGCTGGCCTGGCTCGGTATTACGCGAAAATACACCACCGGTGGCACAAATTTTAATAACCTGCGCGCCGTATTTGCGAATTTCACGTACTGATTTTCGGCCTTGCTCAGGTGAGTCGGCGTTATACGGGCTTTTCTGATCCATTGATGGTGGAAAAAATGTTGAGTCACAATGCCCCCCGGTTGCGCCAAAGGCATAGCCAGCGGGAACAATGCGTGGCCCAGGTACTTTACCCTCTGATATTGCTTGAGCTAAACCCACGTCATTCCACGCATCTGAACCCACATTGCGAATGGTGGTGAAACCCGCTTGCAAAGTTTTCAGCGCATTCGGCACCGCAATCATCGACCAAAAACGATCACTGAATTGCAATGAATTATAGCCGCCGTAAACCGGGTCAGAATCGATATGGGTGTGCATATCGATTAGGCCGGGCAAGAGTGTCATGCCTTTAAGTTCAATCACCTTTGCGCCAAGCGGCAATGCACCACCTGAGCTCACCGAAACAATGCGATCATTCTTAATATGAACAACTGGATTTACAATCATTGTGCCGCTCTTGGCATCAAACAGCCGCTCAGCAACAAGCACAGTGCCGGAATCTGTTGTTGGCATTTGCGCCGTGGCGTTCATGCTAAATGCCATAAGTGGCAAAGCAGCGAAAGCGAGTTGCAATTTTTTCATGGTTTACTTACGCCTATAAAATTAATATGATTTGTGCAAAATACAACGCTTATAACTCAACACGATTTCGGCCTAATTGCTTGGCTCGATACATGGCCGCATCAGCTCGCGCTACCCAATGTTCGCAAGACTCGCCGTGCATAATACTGGCAATCCCTAAAGATACAGTCACCTTGTCCATGCCAGGTTTCGTGCTGTACTCTGTGGTATGCCGAATTTTTTCTGCAATAGCCGCAGCTTCTTCAGGCTTGGCATTTTTAACTAACATTAAGAATTCTTCCCCGCCATATCTAAAAAAGCGATCATTTTGACGGGTATTTTGTTTTATCGAATCAGCAAATGAGCTCAGCACAAAGTCGCCTTTATCATGGCCATACAAATCATTAACCTGTTTGAAATGATCAATATCCATTAGAATTACGGCCATGGGCGTGCTTTTGCGAGCATGTTCTTCAATCGCCATATGCAATTCTTGCTCCATCACACGCCGGTTAAATGCGCCAGTTAGTGGGTCCACCATGGCTAAATGTTCAAGGCGCTGGCGTTGCTGGCTATATTGCTGGGCGATGATAAAACTCAATAGCGCGAGCAGAAATCCGGTTGCAAGGAACGACCACATCTGCGCAGCATCAGCAAAGCTTTTTCCGGTGACCGCCAACAAAATCATGATAAAAATAGTAAAAATCGTGGCGAAACGCAGATTTTTGGTCAGAAAGAAATTAGCCACAATAGCTACATACATCCAAAACAAACCCACTACACCAAGCATTTCAGAGCTCATCAATGCACCGAAGCCTCCGACAACAACTAAGACTTGGCCAGTGCGCTCAGTCTTACCAAATTTCCATCCATACACAATAATACCGGTGATGATTGTAACAATACAGGTATCAAGAATACCAACTGCTGTAGCGCCAGTTAGAAATCGGTAAACCGCAAATGGGGTAATGATGGCAGCGGAAAAAAAACCGTACAGCAGTACGATTTTAAGCTGAAAATCAGTTGTAGCTAAGCGCTTAAACATATACCCCCCATGCTAGTATCAGCGAGATACAAAGCTGCATCCGACGGGCATCAGCTTGGTAATGACATCAACTTAATGTATTTATTTTTTCTTGACTAAAGCATAAATAAATAATAAAACAATAGCGCCAATAACGGCAGCAATAAAACTGGCGGGCTCGCCTTCTTTATACCAATTTAAGGTTTTCCCAATAAACCCAGCCGCAAATGACCCAGCAATACCTAAAACACTGGTCATAATAATGCCCATTTTATCGTCGCCTGGTTTTAATGCACGGGCAATTAAGCCAACAATAAAACCAATTACTATCATCCATAACCAACTCATAATTAAACCCCCAATCTGGTTAAAAGAAATTACAGTCTGATTAGTATATGCAGACATCCTATCTAATCAAATATAAGCCTGCAAAGCAAGCAAAGCGGTGTATTTTTTACATCAATACTATGCCTGTCTGATAGCAATACTGATGAAACCATTGGCCAATTCTGCACTGTGCACAATGAATTGATAAGAAGTGTTGTCAATAGTGGCCTGACTTTCCATTAAATCAGGTGAATGCACGCGATAATGCCGAAAATTCGCCGGTTGCGGTGCCGGGCACGCTTTGTAAATTGCTTCATTCGCCGTCCAGAGGCGCTGCAAGGTTTTCGCTTTATCGGGCTCAGGCAGTTGCTGCCAAAACGCCAGTGTCGGGCCAGATAGAATGCGATCGGCCATCTCAAAGGGAGGCGTTCTGTTCAACTGCAAATCAATACCAATTCCCGAAACGGCAATTGAAGCAACCGCAACGGCATTGCCCTCGCTATGACTTAACGAGCAAAACGCGCTTGGCCAGGCAATAGTTGATGTATCAGCATCGTGATTAATACAAGCAAGCACATCTTTTAAAGCAAACCGGCCAAGAATATATTCCACTTTACGCTTTTCAGAACCTAACTCACGCATGCGGTTTTTTTCATCGAATGTGAGTGTCTCAATATCCTCAAGAACATTCTGGTGTGCAATAAAAATCGGCGCAGTACAAACCGCGCCGAAGTAGGCTTGCAATGCAGATTGGTTTAGCTCAATCAACATAAACCGTTTTGATGTTCATAAACTCGTGAATGCCGTGTTCAGCCAGCTCTCGGCCAAAGCCTGATGTTTTGGTGCCACCAAATGGCAAACGACAATCTGAGCGCACCAAGGAATTAACGAATACTGCACCGGCTTGAATTTTACGTGCCAGTGCTTCGCCCTTGACTTTATCTTCGGTCCAAATGCTTGCTGCTAAACCAAATTCGGTGTCGTTGGCAATCCGGATTGCATCTGCATCGCTATTTGCATAAATTATGCTTGCCACTGGGCCAAATAACTCTTCGCTGTATGCAAGCACTCCTGGTACCACATTGTCTAGAATTGTAGCTGGATAATCACACACACCAGGCCCTTTCTCGCCACCAATGAGCAGTGTAGCTCCCGCAGCAACACTAGCTAGAACTTGCCTGTGCACTTCGTCGCGTGCGTCAGGGCGAACCATAGGCGCAAGATTTGTTTCATCGTTATTCGGATCACCCACCACCAGCTTAGACGCCGCTTCAACAAATTGCGTTACAAATTCTTTAGCTATGCCGGGTGTCAGGATAAAGCGCTTAGCAGCAATGCAGGTTTGCCCACCATTGCCGAATCGCGAAGCAATAGCAATCGGTATCGCTTTGCTTAAGTCGGCATCATCAAGCACCACAAACGGATCGCTTCCACCTAGCTCCATCACACATTTTTTTAAGTTATTACCCGCATTAGAAGCCACCGATTTACCAGCGCGCTCACTGCCGGTTAAGGTGATTGCATGCACACGTGGATCGGCAATAATTTGTGCTGCATCTTTGTTATTGATATGCAACACACCAAAAACACCTTCGGGAATTCCCGCCAAACGAATCATTTCAGCGATGATATCGGCACATTGCGGCACATTAGTTGCGTGCTTCAGCAAGGCAACATTGCCAGCCATCAAGCCAGGCGCTAGAAAACGAAACACTTGCCATATGGGAAAATTCCACGGCATCACGGCAAACACACAGCCTATGGGCTCATAGCTTACAAAGCTGTGCGTTGCTTCGGTGGCAATGTCTTTATCGTGCATATAAACCTGTGCTTGCTTGGCATAATATTCGCAAGCACCCGCCGATTTTTCAATTTCACCCAATGCTTCGCGGCGCAACTTGCCCATTTCGGCAGTCATGGTGCTAGCAATTCGCTCGCGGTGTTCGCGTAGCAAAGCCGCTACTTTATTAATGTATGCAGCACGTTCGGTAAATGAAAGTGTTGACCAAACGGGATAGGCGTTTGCCGATGCGGCTAACGTGGTTTCAATCTGCTCAGGCGTGAAGTATTCATAGCGGTAATTGACCGCGCCAGTCCAAGGATTTATATTTTCAACAGTCATGGTATTTTCAGTTAATTAAGTTGTAGTGCAAGTTGTACATCGCGTTGACGGCGTTTTTCGGTGCGCCACATTGACCACCAAGCAATCAATGCCGCAAACATAACCATTAAGATCATGAGCGAAGCTAGCGCATTTATTTTTGGGCTAACGCCCATGCGCACTGATGAGAATATTTTCATCGGCAAGGTGGTTGATGATGGCCCGGAGGTAAAGCTAGAAATAACCAAATCATCTAAAGACAATGTAAACGCCATCAACCAGCCAGATAGCAAGGCTGGCGATATGATTGGCAAGGTAATCACAAAAAATACTTTTAAGCGATTAGCGCCTAAATCCATTGCTGCCTCTTCTAGCGAGCGATCTAATTCACTCAAACGCGAGGAGATGATAATCGTTACAAACGACATGGTGAAGGTTACATGGGCAATCCACATGGTGCTAATGCCGCGTTGTTGAAAAATGCCAAACCATTCGCCCAGCGATACGAACAACAAAAGCAAGGATAAACCGGTAATCACTTCCGGCATCACCAATGGCGCGGTAATCAAGGCGCTGAATAATGTTTTGCCTCTGAAACTTCTGAAACGGGTCATTACCATGGCAGCCATAGTGCCCAAAACAACGGCACTGCATGCTGTTGCGAAAGCGAGCTTGATGCTCACTTTTGCCGCATCAATCATTTGCTGATCTTTGAATAATTCGAAATACCACTTGGTTGAAAAGCCAGCCCAAACAGTGACCAATTTCGATTCATTAAAGGAATACACAATCAAACTAATAATAGGAATATATAGAAACATAAAGCCCATGATGAGCATTAGCATGCTGAGATTGAACGAGCGATTAACTTTACTCATGCCAGTTTCGACTCCAATTCACGTGCTTGTGCTCGATGGAAAATAATGATTGGTACTAATAAAATTAGCAACATAACAATAGACACCGCAGAAGCCACTGGCCAATCGCGGTTATTAAAGAATTCTTGCCATAAAATTCGGCCAATCATTAATGTATCTGGGCCACCAAGCATTTCCGGAATAACGAACTCACCAACCACTGGAATCATCACCAACATTGAACCGGCGATTATGCCTGCTTTTGACAATGGTAAAGTGATTTTAAGAAATGCCTTCCACGGCTTTGCACCTAAGTCGCTGGCAGCTTCAAGCAAACGCAAATCCAGCTTCACCAAGTTTGCATACAGAGGCAAAATCATAAATGGCAGATAGGCATACACAATGCCGATATACACGGCAATCGGCGTATGCATAATCGCTAAAGGTTGATCGATGATGCCAGTCCACAGTAGGAAATTATTCATCAAGCCATTATTTTTTAAAATGCCAATCCAGGCATAGATACGAATCAAGAATGATGTCCAAGACGGCAAAATCACCATAATTAAGGCGATATTACGCGTTGACGTATCCATACGGGCTATTGCATAAGCCATCGGATAACCAATCAGCAAACACAGCAATGTTGAAATCACTGCTATTTTGATTGAGCTTAAATAGGCGTTAACGTAAAGGCTATCTTGAATGAGATATAGATAATTCTTTGGGTTGATATCAAGGCTTAAGGAGCCATCCACCCAGTTAAACACTGGTGTGTATGGAGGCATTGCAATGGCTGCTTGCGAAAAAGAAATCTTAAAGGCGATAGCCAATGGTATGGCGAAAAAAACTAACAGCCAGATATACGGCACCGCAATAACCAACCAGCGCGAGCCCGGCAATTTCAATGAAAGCCCCTTGCTCATGAGGTTAACACCACTCCGGAATTGTCAGCCCAGCTCAGCCAAACGGTGTCGTTCCAAGTAAAGCGCTCTGAAGCCCAGCGTTTCATATTAACGAAATTACACAGCACTTTCGAACCACTAGGCAAACGCACGTGATACACAGAATGCGAACCAAAGTATGCAATTTCTTCAATCACACCTTGCGCTTTGTTGTATTTTTGTTCTGGTTCGTCTTTACTGATATTCACTTTTTCAGGGCGAATTGCAAAAGCTACTTTCATACCATCGTAACCGGTGATGCCATGACCAACATAAATCAGATTTTCTAAGCCTTGCGTACGGATAGTCACATAATCTTTTTCGTCTTCTTCCACTTTGCCATCAAACAAATTTACCGAACCAATAAACTCGGCGGTGTAGCGTGAATTGGGCTGCTCATAGATTTCATCGGGCGTGCCAATCTGACAAATTTTCCCTGCATCCATCACTGCAATGCGGTGCGCCATAGTCATGGCTTCTTCTTGGTCATGGGTAACCATCACGCAGGTTACGCCTAAGCGTTCAACAATATTGACTAATTCAATTTGCATCTGCGAACGCAGTTTTTTATCCAATGCGCCCATCGGCTCATCTAATAATAATAATTTTGGGCTTTTAGCCAGTGAACGCGCTAATGCCACGCGTTGTTGTTGCCCGCCGGAAAGCTGATGCGGCTTACGTTTTGCAAGCTTGGACATTTGCACCAAACCGAGCATTTCATCAACACGAGCTGCAATATCTTTTTTATTCATACCATCTTGAATTAAACCAAACGCCACATTCTGCTCAACTGTCATATGCGGGAACAAAGCATACGATTGAAACATCATGTTTATCGGGCGTTCAAAAGGCGCTAAGCCAACAATATCTTCGCCATCTAACATCACCGAGCCCCTGGTTGGGCGCTCAAAGCCTGCTAGCATGCGCAATAAAGTTGATTTACCACAGCCAGAAGCACCGAGCAGTGCGAAAATTTCACCTTTACGGATACTGAAGCTCACATCATCAACAGCCACAAACCCTTCGAATTCCTTGCGAATTCCTTCGATGCGAACATAGTTTTCAGTTTTGACTTTTTCAGGTTTTAACGACGACGCTACGATAGGTTGCACGGCTGCATTCATTACGATGAGTTCCAAAAAAAGGGCAAGCCATTTGGCCTGCCCTTGTGGTTTTATTGGCCAGTTTTTACGCTGGTCCAAATACGGTTGAATAAACGATCAACAGGTGCAGGCAACACCGCTAAATTAAACAAGCCTTTTTTCGCTTCAGGTGTTGGATATACGCCTGTATTTGCCAACAATTCGGGATCAAGTAGTGTTAAAGATGCTTTATTTGCACTGGCATAAGCCACATAGTTGGAAATTTCGGCAGCAATTTCTGGGCGCAAAATAAAATTAATGAACAGATGTGCATTATTCGGATGTTTTGCATCTTTCGGAATCGCCATCATATCAAACCACATTGCAGTACCTTCTTTTGGAATCACATAGGCGATTTCTACGCCATTTTTTGATTCTTCAGCACGTGCTGCAGCTTGGAAAATATCACCCGACCAGCCAACAACCACACAGGCATCACCATTGGCAAGTGCATTGATATATTCAGACGAATGGAACTGAGTGATGGAAGGACGCAATTCTTTCAACCTTGCTTCTGCTTTGGCAATAACGGCTTCGTCAAAGCTATTTGGCTGTTCTCCTAAATAATTTAAAATCGGTGGAATAATTTCTGAGGGTGAATCAAGAAAATACACGCCGCACGCTTTCAACTTAGCCAAGTTTTCAGGTTTAAATACCAAGTCATAGCTGTCTACGACATAATCTTTACCCATAATTTCTTGGATTTTTTTAACGTTGTATCCAATACCGGTAGTGCCCCAAAGATAATTCACCGAATGGGTATTGCCAGCATCAAGCTTGGCAATATTGGCTTGAATTTCAGGATCTAAATTTACCAAATTAGGCAATTTAGATTTATCAAGCGGCATAAACACACCGGCTTGAATTTGACGCGCTAGGAAGGTTAAGGACGGCACCACAACATCGTAGCCAGTATTGCCGGTGACTAATTTTGTTTCAAGAACTTCATTGCTATCGAATACGTCATAGGTAACTTTAATGCCAGTTTCTTTTTCAAATTTCGCCATCGTATCAGGCGCGATGTAATCAGACCAGTTGTAGATGTTAAGGACTTTTTCTTCTACAGCAGCTGCTGCAGTTGAAGCACTATCGCTCTCTTTTTTGCCGCATGATGTAAGCATCAATGCAGTGACTGCTAAGCCAAGTAATTTCAACTTCATAATAATTATTCTCTCTTAAAGTGTATGAAACAACCTCTTGCCATTGCTGGCAAGCCCCCAACGACTGCTTAAGCCAAAGACTCTGCAGTTTCATTCAAAGACTTCCATGCCTTTTCAAACAATTCATCAATTTCAAGGCGGCTAATCACCAACGGCGGCGATATAAGCATCGAGTCGTAGGTTGCCCGAAGAATTAAACCATTCTTCAAGGCAATATTACGACATAAACTGCCTACATTTCCACGTTCAGCAAAAAATTTACGCTCGGCCTTATTTGGCACTAATTCCAAAGCGCCAAGCATGCCAGCGCCACGCACCTCACCAACCAACTTATGCTCCCCGAGCATTTTCAATCGCTCAGCTAAATACGGGCCGGTATCGTTCTTGCAGGTTTCAACAATTTTCTCATCTTGCAAAATTCGAATATTTTCTAAAGCAACTACCGCGCAAACGGGGTGGCCTGAATAGGTGTAGCCATGTGCCAGTTCGCCGCCTTTATCACGCAGCACATTGGCAATGCGATCATTGAACAGCACCGCGCCCATTGGAATGTAGCCAGAGGTAAGGCCTTTGGCAGTGGTCATGATGTCGGGAGTGAATCCGAAATACTGCGCACCAAACCATTCGCCGGTTCGGCCATAGCCACAAATCACTTCGTCGGCGCACAGTAAAATATCGTACTTGCGGCAGATACGTTCCACCTCCGGCCAATAGGTGCGTGGTGGAACATACACGCCAATCGCGCCCATAATAGGCTCACCAATAAACGCTGCAACACGCTCAGGGCCAAGCTCCAGAATTTTCTCTTCTAAGCGGCGCGCGGCCACTAAGCCATATTCGTCTTCAGAATATTCGCCGCCATCAGCAAAAAAGAACGGTGGTTCAATGTGATGAATATCTGGGATGGGCAAGCCGCCCTGCGCATGCATGCCTTTCATACCGCCCAAGCTAGCGCCAGCAACGGTTGAACCGTGATAGCCGTTGTAGCGACCAATCACAATATTCTTTGTTGGTTGATCTTGCACTGCCCAAAAATGCCGAACCATACGCAGCACGGTATCGTTGCCTTCCGAACCCGAGTTCGAAAAGAACACATGATTCAAATCAGCCGGCGAGAGCTCAGCCAATTTGGCGGCTAAATGAATGGCAGGTTCGGTGGTGCATTGAAAGAAGGTGTTGTAGTACGCCAATTGCTCCATCTGCTTGGCAGCCACTTCGCCCATTGATTTTCGACCATAGCCAATATTCACGCACCATAATCCAGCGAACGCATCCAGCATTTTATTGCCCTCTGCATCCCACACATAACAGCCCTCACCTTTGGTTAAAATGCGCGTGCCTTTTTTAGCCAGCTCGGCGTTATCGTTGAACGGGTGAATATGATGCGCGGCATCAAGTTGTTGCAAGTGCTGATAGGAGTTGGTCATGGTGTTCACTTATACGTTGAGTAACAGGAACTCACGTTCCCAAGAACTGATGACACGGAAAAATGTTTCGTATTCTTTACGCTTGATGCACACATACGCTTTACAAAAACGTTCACCAAGAATTTCGCCGAGTGCTTTTGAGCTTTCAAGGAATTCCAGAGAATCCTGCATCGATTTCGGCAAATCAAAACCGCTGCTATGCGTTGAACCGGAAGTTGGCTCGGTAGGTTGCAGTTTTTGTTCAATGCCCAATAAGCCACAGGCCAACGTTGCTGCAATGGCTAAATATGGATTGGCATCGGAGCCGGCAAAGCGACTCTCAACGCGCATGTTTTCTGGGCTATCGTAAGGAACACGCAGGCCGCAGGTGCGGTTGTCGTAACCCCATTGCACATTTTTCGGCGACACTTCACCGTAAATCAAACGCCGGTAAGAGTTTACGTTCGGTGCGAAAAACGCCATGGCTTCAGGAATATAGCGCTGCAAGCCACCAAGGTAGTTCATGAACAATTCGCTGTGGCGCTCGCCATCTTTGCCAATAAATACATTCTTGCCGGTTTTGGCATCCACAATACTTTGATGAATATGCATCGAGCTGCCGGGTTCGTTTTCCATTGGCTTGGCCAAAAAAGTAGCGTAAATTTCGTGCCGAAGTGCCGCTTCACGCATGGTGCGTTTGAATAAAAACACTTGGTCAGCACGTGAAAGTGGATCAGCATGCAGGAAGTTGATTTCAAGCTGTGCTGCACCCGATTCATGAATCAAGGTGTCCACATCTAATTCCATTGCTTCGCAGTAGTCGTACATCAAATCCAAGATCGGATCGAATTCGTTCACAGCATCAATAGAATACGACTGCCGTGCAGTTTCTTGGCGGCCATTGCGGCCTAACGGCGGTTGCAGCGGAATATCTGGGTCGATATTTTTTTGTACCAAGAAAAACTCCAATTCCGGCGCAATAATCGGCTTTAACCCAAGGGCATCGTAACGCTCGAGTACGCGACGCAACACATTACGTGGCGCTAATTCATGGGCTTTGCCGTCTTTGGTAAAGCAATCATGGATAATCTGCACGGTTGGATCGCTGGCCCAAGGCACAACCCGCACCGTATTCGGATCTGGGCGCAGATACATATCGGAATCGGATGCGCTGACAATCTCTTCGTATTCGTCAATATATTCGCCGGTAACAGTGGTGGCAAAAATACCTTCTGGCAACCGCGTGCCGTAATCGGTAGAGAATTTAGCAGCCGGAATAATTTTTCCGCGGGCGTTGCCGGTAATATCTGGCACCAAACATTCCACTTCGGTAATGCGGTGTTCGCGAAGCCATCGTTTTAAATGATTTTCTTCGCGTTCATTGGCACCCATCGGCTTAGTAGGACTATCTGAGCTTCTGCGCACTTTCTTTGCCGCCACTTTGTTTAGCACGGCTGTTGAAACATTGGTTTTACTACTTACTTTAATAATCCCTGGCGCTTTGCTAGCCTTTGAATTTACCGAAGTTGACGACTTTGCCGGTTTGCTTTTAGGTTTTGGCAGATTTTTTTTCATTGGCTTTTTTATTGGCATAAATTAACTCGTTTTTGGGCTCGTGTTTTGCACGCTTGGCCGAAGGCTTTAAATATATTGTGATAAAAAGGATTTTCGGTGACTTTCCATTCTGGATGCCATTGCAAAGCCAGCAAGAACGTTTGTTCGGAATCTATTCGCACTGCTTCAATTAAGCCATCGGGTGCGGTGGCTTCGGCAATCAAGTTCTTTCCGAGTGTTTTTAGGCCTTGCCCGTGCAAAGAATTGACCATAACAGTGCTTGCACCATCGGCAAATTGCTGCAATAAACCGCCCTCTAACAAATTCAATGGATGTACTGGTGCGTACTGAATATCCAAGCTTTGTGAAGTGTCTTCTTTGTGATTCATCATGCCGGGCACTTCATGCACTTTCTGATGCAAACTGCCGCCCATCGCCACAATCACTTCTTGAAAGCCTCGGCATACTGCAAGCACTGGTACGCCTTTGGCTATGGCTTTAGGAATTAGATTTAAGGTGGTTAAATCGCGCGCGCTATCGTGCAAATTGCCTTCATAGCTTGCTTCATCGGAATAATGATGCGGCTCAATATTGCTCGGCGAGCCAGTTAAAAACAGGCCATCCAAGTGATCGAGCAAGGCATCTAAATCTAAGCCACGGTGCATAGAAGGGATTAGCACAGGCTGCACATTGGCACCATCGAGCAGGCCACGGATATACTTTTCGCCAACAGCCTGAAACGGATGCGGGCCAATTGTTTTACTGTCTGTGGGGATGCCAACAAAAATCATGTGCTTTTCTGCGCAAATATTAAGCGTGAGTAGAGCCTTTACCCTAACCCGACTGTAAAATTTTATCAACAGAAATTTTTCAGCCCCGCAAAAACCCGTATAAGCCCACTTAAGCCACTCATTCAAATAATTAAGAGCAGTTTTTAGCCTATAAAGCTAGCTTAATCCGGTTTTTTAGGGCGCTCAAAGCCCAAAAATGATGAATATTTTTTACACTTTGCAGAAACTCTGCTAGTATTCGGGCATCGTACCTGGAAGCTAAATATGACCAACAACGCCCTAAATCCCGCCGATGCCAAAGTTTTAGCAGATAACAATGACGCCGAACTCATCGACTTAATTCTTCCAGATTCCAATGGCTTACTGCGCGGCAAGCGGATTACCCGTGATGCCTTAGAAAAAATATATGAAGCAGGCGTGTGCTTGCCTATGTCTTTAATGGCCACCGATGTGACCGGAAACACCGTTGAAGAAAGCGGACTAGGCTACGACATTGGTGATGAAGACCGAATTTGCCGCCCTATCCCGGGCACCCTTCGGCCTATTCCTTGGCAAAGCCGCCCAATGCTGCAATGTTTGCTGAGCATGGAAGGCTTTGATGGCAATATGTTCTCTGCCAATCCACGCGAAGTGTTGAAAAATGTGGTGCAAAAGTTCAAAGACCGCGGCTTAACGCCAGTGGTTGCTGTGGAGTTGGAATTCTATCTGCTCGACAAAACTCTGACCGCTGACGGCTGCCCGCAAACCTCAATAAACCCATCGACCGGCACACGCAATACCTCGACGCAAGTCTACTACATGGAAGATCTGAACGATTACCAGAAGTTTACCGACGCGGTATCTGATGCCTGTATTGCGCAGAACATTCCTGCCGACACCGCCGTGGCAGAATACGCACCGGGCCAGTTCGAAATTAACTTAAAACACCGCGACGATGCCGTTAGCGCTTGCGATGATGCGATTTTGCTGAAACGAGTGATTAAATCGGTGGCTGAAAAGCAAAATCTATTGGCCAGCTTTATGGCAAAGCCGTTTGTTGATCAAGCCGGTTCGGGCACACATATTCATGTGTCTTTGCTTGACAAAGACGGCAAGAATATTTTTGCCAGTAGCAAAGAAAAGCCTGCCGAGGCATTAAAACACGCTATTTTCGGGCTACAACAAGTGTCTAAAGACACCATGTTGATGTTTGCACCGCATGCCAACAGCTACCGCCGTTTTGTGTTGAATGCTTTTGTACCGTTGAACGATTGCTGGGGCTATAACAACCGTACCGTGGCATTGCGCATTCCACATTCCGATGAAAAGAATGTGCGTGTTGAGCACCGTATTGCTGGCGCCGATGCCAATCCGTATTTAGTGACGGCTGCTGTGCTAGCTGGCATTTTGCATGGCTTAGACACCAAAGGCGATCCAGGCCCACCGATTGTTGGCAATGCCTACCAACAAACCGAAGCACGCACCCTATTTTGGCGCGATACTATTAATGATTTCATCGCCAGTGATTTTATTAAAAGCACATTCGGTGCAGAATTCCAGCATGTATTTGGCACATTAAAGCAAAAAGAAATGCGCAGTTTTTACACTGAAGTCACTACCCTTGAATACCAATGGTATTTGCGTCAAGTGTAAGCACTGTTTATGCCACAAAACGGACACATCAATTCTTGGTATGCCGCATCGGTGCCTGCGTTTCAAGAACAAGCGCCCATAACCGGCAGCATGCATGCTGACGTCTGTATTTTAGGCGCAGGCATAACTGGATTATGCACCGCTATTGAGCTGGCTGAAGCGGGCTTTAAAGTGATTGTGCTAGAAGCACAACGGGTTGGCTGGGGCGCTTCGGGCCGCAGTGGTGGGCAAGCTATTTTTGGCTTTGGCTGCGATCAAAGCAAAATCACCCAAGCGGTTGGCCTGCAAAGCTCCAAGCGCATGTTTGATTGGTCGATAGAAGGTTTAGATCTGATCAAATCGCGCTGTGCACAATACGCCATTAATTGTGATTGGCGCGATATTCACGCACATGTACCTATTAAAGCGCGGCATATTACCGAGCTGAAAGCTTGGCAAAACGACTTAGCAGAAAACTTCAATTATCCCTTGCAGTGGTGGGAACGTGAACAATTGCAGGCCGTAATGCCGAACAATCGCTATCTTGGCGCACTGGTTGACCCGCGTAGCGGCCATTTGCATCCACTTAAATACACACAAGGCTTAGCTATAGCGGCGCTTGCACTTGGCGTGCAAATTTTTGAATACTCGAAAGTCACGCAATTAGTGCGTGGCGATAAACCGATTTTTAAAACTACCCACGGCGAAGTGCACTGCGATTTTGCGGTGCTGGCCGGCAATGCATACGTGCATGGCATTGCACCGGAACTCGACGACAAAATTATGCCGGTTGGCACCTATATTGGCGCCACTGAGCCCTTAGGCGCTGAGCGCGCGCAGGCTTTAATTAAAAACAATATGGCTGTGGCCGATGTGAATTGGGCCTTGGATTACTTCCGCTTGAGCGCCGATAATCGCTTGTTGTTTGGTGGCCGCGCCTCCTATTCAACACTTCCGCCAGCAAACCTTTCCGGCACCATGCAGCGCCGAATGACGCGGGTTTTCCCAAGCTTGGCAGGCGTTAAAATGGATTACGTGTGGGGCGGCTTTGTGGATATTTCACTGAATCGTGCGCCGCATTGGGGCCGTTTAGGTAGTAATGTGTATTTCGCGCAAGGGTTTTCTGGGCATGGCATTGCCGCCACAGGTCTTGCTGGGCGCATTATGAGCGAGGCCATTAAAGGCCAAGCTGAGCGTTTGGATGTGTTTGCACAGATTACACACCAGAACTTCCCCGGCGGCCGCGCTTTGCGCACGCCGATGCTGGTGGCCGCCATGGCGTGGTTTAAATTGCGCGATGCCTTGTTTTAATTGATAATAGACAGGCACGCTCGAATCCCGCTTTACAAGCCTAGGCTTTCGGCATACTCTGAATTCGCATAGACGCTTGGCGTCCAACCTTTGATTACCATGACTGAAACTTCTGCGCCTGAGGCTATTGAGCCGATTCACGCTCACACGCCCCAACAACAAGAAATGCCCTTGGCTTTGGTTAGAGGCCAGCCGGTGTTGCAAATGCCGCAGGATTTATACATCCCGCCAGATGCCTTGGAAGTGATTCTGGAGAGTTTTGAAGGCCCGTTGGATTTATTGCTGTACCTAATTCGCCGGCAAAACTTGGATATTCTGGATATTCCGGTAGCAGAAATCACCAAACAGTATGTATCGTACATTGGTGCTATTGAAGACATACGCTTTGAGCTTGCCGCTGAATATTTAGTGATGGCGGCCATCTTGGCTGAAATTAAATCGCGTATGTTGCTGCCACGGCCACCCAGCGAAGCTGGCCTTGAAGCCGATCCGCGCGCCGAATTAGTTCGCCGTTTGCAAGAATATGAGCGCTTCAAAAAAGCCGCTGAAGATATTGATAGCATTCCGCGCTTGGAGCGCGATACCTCAGTGGCGCATGCGTTTATGCCCGACCGAATTATTTCCCGCACACCGCCGGAAGTGGATTTAAAAGAAATGCTGATTGCCTTGCGCGATGTGTTCAAACGCGCCGATTTATTCAGCCGGCATGCTATTCGCCGCGAAGCCTTAAGTGTGCGCGAACGGATGAGTACTGTACTCGACCGCTTAAACGACGGCCAATTTCACCGTTTTGAAAGCTTTTTCAATGCCGAAGAAGGCCGCATGGGCGCGGTGGTGAGTTTTTTAGCCATTTTAGAATTAGCCAAAGAGCGCTTGCTCGACATCATTCAAGAAGCACCCTTAGCGACCATTTTTATCCGCAGCAAACAAACCACCGAAGACGAAGCTGAAGGCGTTGACTTTGATGCCATCAGCTCCGAATTTGACAGCCCTACTTCACCAACCTGACCTTTCTTATGAGCGACAACGACCTGCAACTGAACCCTATTATTGAAGCCATTTTATTGGCTTCACCGCAGCCTTTAAGCCTAAAGCAGATGTATGAATTGTTTGTTGAACAAGGCATTAAGCCTGGTTCCATCGAACAAGCCTTAACTGAACTTAAATCCGATTGTGAGCAACGTGGCGTGGAATTGGTGGAAGTTGCCTCTGGCTACCGCTATCAAGTTAAATCCAGCGTTCACCCTTATGTAGCAAGGCTTTGGACTGAACGGCAAAGTAAATATACCCGCGCTACTTTGGAAACATTGGCACTCATTGCCTACCGCCAACCCATCACCCGTGGCGAGATTGAGCAGATCCGTGGCGTTAGCGTGAGCAGTTCTATGATAAAATCTCTTGAAGAGCGCGAATGGATACGCGTTTTAGGACACAGAGATGTCCCCGGTCGCCCTGAATTATTCGGCACGACCAAAACATTTTTAGACTATTTTGGTCTGAAAAGTCTGGATGCCCTGCCACCTTTGGCAGAATTGAAAGAATATCCTGAATTAGAACCGCAATTGTCTTTTGATATTTCCGAGCCCTTCCCGGCACAGGTTTCCGTTGATATGGAACCGTCTGCGGACGCTGATGAATCATCCGAAGCCAGCCCTTCCACCCCAGAGACTCACCCGTCCGAAGCAAGCGTCGAGACGACGACAGACCCAACTCAGACTTAAGGCGACATTCGCCGGAGAACTACACCATGCGCGAGAACACTCGCAAAGTCCTTTCATTGAAAGGCAACGAAGTTGAACCAAAAACCAAAATTTCAGAGCGCCTGCACAAAGTATTAGCCCAAGCTGGCTTAGGCTCACGCCGTTTGCTCGAAGAACGCATTGCACAAGGCGCCATTAAAGTAAATGGCGAAACCGCGCAAACCGGACAGTCGGTTGCTAGCGGCGACCGCATTGAACTAGACGGCAAAGTGTTTGTGGCCACCGCCCTGACCGAACCAAGCTCGATCTTGATTTACAACAAGCCCGAAGGCGAAGTGACCACCCGTGAAGACCCCGAAGGCCGGCCAACCATCTTTGATGCGCTGCCACGTTTAAAAGGCGCGCGCTGGATTGCAGTGGGTCGTTTAGACATCAACACCACTGGCTTATTATTACTCACCACCGATGGCGAATTGGCCAATGCCTTGATGCATCCGTCCAGCAATATTGAACGCGAATATGTGTGCCGTATTCAAGGCGAAGTGCCAGACAACATCATCGACCGTTTATCGCGCGGCGTGGCTTTAGAAGATGGCCCAGCCAAATTCGACAAAATCGAACGCATCGGCGCGCCTGATTCGTCGCACTCCTGGTTTCAAGTGGTGCTCACCGAAGGCCGCAATCGCGAAGTGCGTCGTTTGTGGGAATCGCAAGGCTATCAAGTGAGTCGTTTGAAGCGCGTGCGCTACGGCGATATTTCTCTGCCCCGTTTGCTAAAACGTGGCCAGTGCAGCGAATTAGAACAAACCAAAGTCGATTCATTGCGTACTGTGTTTGGCTTAGACAACAACGCACCGGTACTAACCTTGCAAGCCGTTATTGGACAACGAAAATCGAAACCCACCGAAATTCGGGTCGGCGGCGAACGCAATCAAAATGCTTACGTAACTGGCAACGTCAATGAAGAAGCGCGCGAACTGCGTCGCTTTGATCATGTCCGTGAAGAACGCCCACGTGGCCGCGGACGTCCTGGCGCTGGTGCTGGCCGTCCATCGTTCAGCCGTGATGGCGCACCGCGTGCTCCGCGTGGCGATAAGCCATTCAACAAAAGCCCGCGCGGCCCGCGTAACGACGACAATTTCGGTAATCGCGCCGAAGGCCCGCGTCCTACTTCTAATCGCGGCCCTCACCCGCAAGGCGATCGTCAGCCAGCTGGCGAATTCAAATCGTGGTATGTGCCGGAAGGCGTTGATACCGGTTCACGCGTAGCACCACCACGTGCTGATCGGCCGTTCAATACCCGCGGCCCACGCCCAGAAGGTAATCGCAGTGATCGCCCGCAAGGTGATCGCCCATATGCACCACGCGGCCCACGCCCAGA
>ENA-OFCF01000072-OFCF01000072.1-metagenomes-genome-assembly--contig:-NODE-72-length-50656-cov-8.294974_pt1 | contig 50656 bp, 44 predicted proteins | sample MGYA00153387_OFCF01 | MGnify analysis MGYA00153387 | reverse complement strand
ATCATACAACTTGCTAAAGCTGTTGCAACTAAATCTGTTGGAGAAAATGCTTCGCCTTTTCCATTATTATCTTTAGGCGCATCGGTATAAATTTTTGTATTTGATTGTAAATGAATTGCCTCAGTTCTCAATTCTCCTTTATATAATACTGTGCTGGTTATCATATTTCTTTTTTTCAAATATAAATAAATTATTTTGCCCTTAATTCACAACAAAAAACAAATTATACATAAATAAAAATTATAGCTACTTTTGTTTTATATGTTTATTAAATCATCATATTTTTTCATTTTAATTTTCCTTAGCCAATTTGTTATTGCACAAAGTACAACTCAGGCAATTGCAAGTGGTAACGATCCCAATGTATTGTATCGTAACGAAATGTCATTTGGAATTTTTGCTCACAGCAGAGGCTTTGGAGTTAATTTTATGAGAGCTAAACATGTTACCAGCACCCGAAAACGCTTAATGGAAATTGAAGCACTTAACTTAAAACATCCAAAAGAAATAAAAGTTTCTAATCAAAACGATAATTCAAAACGCTTTGTGTACGGAAAAATAAATAGTATATTATTATTCAGAGCAGGAATAGGCTACCAAACAACAATTTATAAACGTGCTGATCGAAAATCTGTTGAAATTCGGTCTTCCTATTATTTAGGTGGAAATCTTACTTTTGCAAAACCAAATTATATTTTAGTTTACAGGCAAAGCAATCTTGGAACTAAATATCAAGAATCTGTCAGATATGATCCAAACAAACACACAATTGATATATTATGAAAAATTATAACATGCTCATCATCTCCTGTGCCACTCTTGCTTTTGCAGGATCGGCATCAGCGGCGAATGTCATCTGGGGAACAGTGCAAACAGTTTCCTCCTCAACCGATGTAAATACGAGTGGAACCTCGGTGTATGCTAAAGGTTTTGGTTCGAATACGACTGTAAACGGAGTCACATTCGACGCCACTTCCAGTTACTCGGACAACTTTTTTGCTTCGTACACTGGTTTTCTGACCACTGCTACCGTTCCCGTGACATTCATCGGCACCAACAATGCTGAGGGGCAAGCTTATGCGACTTTGCTGGATAGCGGCAGGTATTTTCAAAGTCAGACGATGACGGGGAATTTCACTCTTTCTAACCTCACTGTGGGCCAAGAGTATTTGGTTCAATTTTGGGTCGCAGATTTTAGAACTTTCCCTCTGGCCGACCGCAACGAGACCATCACTGGAGGAGCTAATACTTCCGGTCCGCTGGCATATTTGGACAACGGTGACAACAGTGCAAGTGACGCGAGTTACGTTATTGGAACCTTCATCGCAGATAATACTATGTCGCAACTCTTCACCCTCAATGCAAATCAAGACGTTCTAATTAATGCCGTGCAGCTCAGAGCCATTCCAGAACCCTCCGCTGCTTTGTTAGGCGGTCTTGGGGCGCTGGCGTTGTTGCGTCGCCGCCGTGCTTGAGTGATCGAATCACATTCATTGGAACCTATTTTGAGTCTTTCAAATACACAGATAGTAATTCCTCAAGACGTATTTGCTCCTTAAAACGAGCTACTAGCAGGCGCGACACGGTTATAGGTTTCCGTGTCGCGTCTTGTTTAATTGAGAACACAGTTTAGCCTAACGCTCATATGACCACCGCCGTTTTTCAGAGAGGTATGATTTCACTGCTCCTCAGCATCTGCACGCTGCAGGCCGCTCCACCTGTGTTCACGACTCAGCCACCAGCCCGCGCAGCGCAATACACTGGCGAGACACTTTCTCTCACTGCGGCGGCCACTGGGACGGGTCCGATTACCTATCAGTGGCGGAAGAATGGCGTGGATGTTGCCGGTGCGACTACGGCGGTGCTGGGTTTCACCCCGCTTTCCTTGGGGCAGGAGGGCGATTATCAGGTTATCGCCACCAATGGCTCTGGTTCCACGACGAGTGTCAGCAGCGACTTATCGGTGATTGCGTGTCCGGATCTCGCGACATTTATCAAGCCTCCCGGTGAGGTTTCACGCTACTCGGCATCGGGAAATGCGGTGATCGGCATCAATCAGGGGCGCTATTTCAATCGTCCGATGTATGTAAACAACAACGATACTTTTGTGCTAACCGGTGACAAACCGATGGCAAAAGTGGGTAGCGGCGGCAGTTTGCACGGCAAATTTTTCGTCGGGATCACCCGTGGATCGACCACTCGTTGGCTGCATGATTTCACCACGATCAAGAGTTCATTTCAGCCTTCTCTCACCACATCGCTGGTGACGGATCCGGCGTTTTCTGGACTCTCGGTGAAATTAGAAATGGCCACGCTCACCGGCATTACGGCCTTCACTGCGCGCTGCACCGCGAGCGGTGCGCTGTCTGGCGACAAGTTGGTTTGGGCCTACGGTGGCTCCGGCGAACCCGGTGGAGATCTGCATCGGTCTCTCGATCCCTATCCTCGCGGAAATGCCGCTTTGCTCAATGAATCCTTCACCCCCGCAGAAGCGAACGGAAATTCCGTGCAAATTCGCAGCGGTGCCCTGACGGGAGCTTTCACCGTGTTGCCGAGTTCTGGCTCTAGCAATTACATCTTCGGCCGTTGCAGCGCGGCGTCCTACCGCATCGTGGATGCTGGTGCGTGGGGTAATCCTGCGTCATTAGTCGCCAGCAGTGCGTCGAGTCGTCCTCTGGCTTGCGGAGAGATTTCGCTTTCCACCTCCCCGCTCACGACGTGGTCGTTCACGCGAATGAGCTCGCTCCCGGCCACTTTGCCCGCCGATTCTGAGCCAGGCGCTGCTTTCGCCAAGAGCTTGCTTCGCTCGGCCGAGTTGTGCTCGCGGATCATCATCGATTGCCCTGAGCCGCGCCTCAATGCCGCCGCTGCCTTTGCTGCGGGTGGGATTGATGGTGCTTGGTATGGAAATAAAGGGGTTCACGGCGGGATGTCATGGAATCAACCGTTCGTCGGCTGGCGCAGCACGATTGGATACACCATGCTCGGCTGGCAGGACCGAGTCAAAACGGCGGTGGATTACTACCTGGCGAGGCAAGTCACGACTTCTAGCAATACCAGCACCAACACCCAAAACAACGGCACCATTCCTGCAACTGACTCACGATTCTATGGCAAAGGCTACATCGCGGAGGACCAACATTTTTACGAAATGCAGACCCAGTATTTCGACCAGATTCTACAAGATTGGCGCTCTCGCCCGAACGATGATTCTGCCCACGAAGCGAAACTCCGGGTCGCTCTCGAGCTCCATCTTGAACGTGGCCGCGAGTGTTATGATCCTGATAATGACGGCACTTATGAAAGCATCGTCAACACTTGGCCAACCGACTCGATCTGGTTCAGTGGCGGTGGATGTGTGGATCAAACCGCCTACATGTATCGCGGCCACCGCTTTGCCCGTGATCTTGCGCAACGAGCTGGCGACAACACCAATGTCGCGGTCCACCAAGCGCAGATGACAAAGATCCATACCGCGTTGTTCGCAAAATTATGGGTCACACCGGGCGGCCATCCCGGGCTTTTCCACGAACAGGGCGGTGCCGGACGACTCATCAACAACCCCTGGCTTTACAGCTTATGCCTTCCCATCGAGGCAGGCATGCTCACTTCCGAGCAAGCCGCCACCACGTTGCACTACTCAGAATATGGTCTGGAAAATTTTCCGATGACCACCGGTGGCCGACGCGTCATCACCTCGAATTTCACGCCTAGCATTTGGTCGGTCCGCCCGCTTTGGCCGGGAGATAACTATATGCTATCCAGATCTTACTTCGATTCGGGATTCTCCCGCGATGGCTGGGACGTGCTACGCGGTGCGTTCCTCCACAGTGGATTCAACGATCTCGTGCCAGGTGATTGCTCGGCACTGATCGGCGGAACCGATTTCGGCGATTGCATGAATCCTTTCGTCACTTCGCTTGTCGATGGATTTTTCGGCTACAAACCGGATTTCCCGAATGGAAAAGTCCGCATCGCACCGCAGTTTCCAGCAGACTGGACACAGGCCTCGATCAAGACGCCAGACTTTCGTCTCCGTTATTCGCGCAGTGGAAATGCCACGACACTCGTAGTCCGAGTGCAGCGTGACACGCCGGTGGAAGTGGACATTCCGGTCCGCGCCAGCGGGATTTCTAACGTAATGGTCAATGGCGTCTCGGTGGCCCACACGACACTTCCCGGATTCGGTCACAGCGTTGTCCGCATCGCCGCGTCGGCTACGGCTGGAGTAAATTCGACCATCATGGTCACTACCAGCGATACACTTGCCGAGGTCGAGCCAGTCTCCGTAGAAGGCATCAGCGGCAGCGCGGTGAATCTATCCGTGCCCGGCGCGACTTTGGTCTCGTTCAGCGATCCACTGGGCGCACTGCAAGGCGCGGCCATCGCGAGTGGCGTGATCACTGGTAATTTATCCTCAAATCTTGGCCACCATCGCATCTTCGCGCATGTGACCGTGGGCGGCCTTCCGCAGACCCGGATCTTCAATCTCCATACTCTCAAAAATCCTAACACACCAAGCCCGACTCTCGCCGCAGTGCCCGCCGGAGCCACTTGGGCCACCGTGGATATGTCCACTCATCTCACGGCAAACATCACTAGCATTTACCAACAAAACTACGCATCACCGCGACCCTCCACCGTTTCCACCCGCATCGCCACCGATGGTTACTCGCCTTGGACGTTTTCATTCTGGGGGATCAATAAACCCACCATCGAGATCAACCAAGTCGCTGGCTTGGTCGATCCTGGAAACGCTGGCCGAATCCTCACGCCGCAGGGCGTTCCATTCCGCTGGGGTGGAGCATCGAACAATGTCGCCTTCACTTCGCTATGGGACAACTGGCCGGACTTGGTCACCGTGCCTGTGAATCGATCCGCCGATTCGGCTTGGTTCCTGATCTGTGGCTCCACCACCGTTATGCAGAACCGCATCGCCAATGCCGTCTTGCGTTTGAAATACGCCGACAACGTGGAGGAAACTCTCGAACTCACGCCGCCTTACAATTACTGGAATTTATCCCCGATCCGTGGCCTGCAAATCGTCGATCAATTCGGTGCAGACGATTATACCGCCGACTCCGAGTCCTACATGATTCCCAAGCCCTGGCCGATGACCGTGCAACTCGGCACCAACTGCCGCGCCATGGTCCTCAACCGGAAATTGCGCCCCGGTATCGCCCTGCAAAGTGTCACCCTCGAAGCGCTCTCACAGGAAGTGGTCGTCGGCCTGATGGGTGTGAGTTTGATGAATCCCGTGCAAGCGTCTTCTAACCTCCAGATCACAGATCCTCAACCGGCCCGAGCTGCGGTGGGTAAAAGTGTTTCCTTCACCACAACGATTTCTGGAAATGGCCCGTTCACCATCCAATGGTTCAAAACTGGAAACCCTGGCGCGCTTTCTAACAGCCAAACTCTGGAAATTCCGAATATCACCGCCGCCGATTACAGCTCGTATTTTGTCACGGTCTCCAATGGCAGCCAAACGGTCACCTCCGCTGCAGCAGCACTGCTCGATAAAAGCCCGCTGGCAGGCAAAATCACTTGGAACCCCGCACAGAACATCACCGGCTCCGCTGGCAAAGCCGTGAGCACCTACGATTATGCGAACGGGGCCACGCTCGCCACGACGAACGGAACCAACGACGTCGCCACGGCAGGCACTTTAAAATACGCAGTCAACTTCGCGGGTGTCATCTATCGTGGCTGGCCAACTCGCAGCACGATCAATGGCAATGCATTTGAAACCTGGCGGCAAGTCCCCGTGCAGAACGGCATTTCCCTAGCTCTTTCTGGCTTTGTGAGTGATGCCGATATCATCGGTGGCACCGCAGCCTCCGCCGCCTATGGCATCGGCCCTCGTGCCGGGAATGGCGACGTCCCGCAATCGATTTTGGATTTCTGTCACTATGGCAATTCAGGTTCCTCCACTCTCACTCTATCTGGATTATCTGATAGCAAACGTTACCTCGTCCAGATCTGGGTTCAAGACAGTCGTTCTGGATTTGGCACTCGCACGCAGTTGCTCGACGGGCAAACTCGCCTCAATTTTGGCAGCGGCGGCGGCAACGGAGGCATCGGCCAATGGGCAACCGGGATCTTCTATCCGGATGGTGGCAATCAGAATATCGTGCTGACCAGCACCGGGAATTTCGACAACGCCACGCAGTTTAACCTGCTCCAAGTGCGCGAACTCCCACCTTTGCCACCCTATGACGAGTGGAGCAGCGGGCTTAACGGCTATTTCCCCGGTGAAACCAATCCCGCCATCAGCGGCCCGGACGCAGACCCCGATGGCGACGGCATGAAAAACTACCGCGAGTATGCCTTTGGGCTAATCCCTAACAACGGTGCTTCTTGCAATCCGATCACGCTGCCGTTCAACCATGGCACAGGCACATTCTCATACCTCAGGCGCTCACCAGCGGTTAGTGGACTGGACTTTACGATCCATACTTCGCCGACCCTCCAAGTTTGGACATGGGACAGCAGCGCTATGCAGACGGTGACCTCGGCTATTGGTGCGGTGGAAACCGTGCGCGTCGCAGTTTCCCCGGCATTGCTCTCAAATCCGAAGCTCTTCGTGCAAGTCCATGCACAATGACATCGTGCTTTTTGTCCTGCATCCTTTCTGACTTCTTGAGTGTGTTTTTCATCGTCAGGCAGGGCGATGATCCTTAGCGTGCCTCGGGTATGTCCAAAAGGTTGTATGTCGTGGCTGGAGAATTGAGCGGTGACGCTCATGGGGCAGGGGTACTGCGTTCGTTAAATGAGAAGATTCCGGGGATTGAAATTCACGGGGTAGGTGGTCCAGAGATGGCGGCTGCCGCGGGTCCGAAATTGCGCGATTGGGTGGAGGACGCGGCGGTGATGGGTGTCTGGGAAGTGCTCAAACGCTATGGTTGGTTCAAACAACGCTTTGCCGAGATGCTCGCAGAGGTGAAGGAATTCCGACCCGACGTTTTGTTGTTGATCGATTATCCAGGATTCAATCTCCGCTTCGCCGACGCGGTGAAGCGCGCGTGTCCCGAGACTCGCTTGGTTTATTATATCAGCCCGCAGGTTTGGGCATGGAACAAGGGGCGCATTCCAAAAATGGCACGCCTGCTAGATGAAATGCTTTGTTTGTTTCCGTTCGAACAAGCGATTTTCCAAAATGCCGGATTGAAAACAACTTTTGTTGGGCATCCGCTGGTGGATGAGTTGGAGGAAAAACGCCTGCCCGGTGTGCAACGTGAAGAACGTCTGGTGGGACTTTTTCCCGGTAGCCGCGAGCGTGAAGTGGCGCGTTTGTTTCCGATGATGATAGAAACTGCAAAACGGCTCAAGGCGCGTTGGCCCGACCTGAGCTTTGAAGTGCCGGCGGCCTCGGCGAAGCTGGCATCTCAGATCCGAGAATTGTTAGCAGAATCTACTGCTAGAGATTTGGTCACGGTGGGTTCGGGGACCAGCCATGCGTTGATGCAGCGGGCCACCTGCGCGGTGATCGCTAGCGGCACGGCCACGCTTGAGGCTGCGTTTTACGGGCTGCCATATTGCCTCGTCTATCGGGTGGCGCCATTGACTTATGTGATCGCAAAATTGTTGGTGAAAATTAAACTCATCGGCCTTGTGAATATTTTAGCAGGCAGGGAGGTGATTGAAGAATTTATGCAATCGGCTGCCAATCCGAAGGCCGTTTCCAGAGCACTCGCAGAATTTTTGGAGTCTCCCGAAAAATGCCGTTTGCTCCAGATAGAACTGGCCGAAACGACTGCAAAACTCGGTGGACTCGGCACTCACGAACGCGTAGCTAACGCAGTTTCCGAGTGGTTGATCAAAAACCAGCGGACTGAGTGATCAAGCACACGCTGGCACTGACACGTGATCGATCAGGCGCACATCACCATAAAACACCGCTGTTGCTAGAACTGCTGGGCGTGATAGATCTGTCACTGGTTGCAAAGTTTCCGCATCCACGAGTGAAAGATAGTCGATTTTTGTTAGCGGTGAGCTTTCGATTTCGTGACGTGCAGCGGCGATGATTTCCACTGGATTTTCCAACATGGCAGCCACCACCAGCGCACGGTGGATGCGCGGCGCGTCCGCGCGATGAGCACTTGTCAGGCGTGTGTTGCGTGATGACATGGCGAGGCCATCTGGTTCGCGGACCGTCGGCCATTCAATGATTTCCACCGGCACATCCAAATCTCTAACCATACGACGGATGACAGCGAGTTGTTGGAAATCCTTTTCGCCAAAAACCGCCGCATCACAGCGGCTGAGCAGGAAGAGCTTCAGCACCACCGTGCAAACTCCATCGAAGTGACCGGGGCGGGCCGCGCCGCAGAGGTTGCTAGATAACAGATTTTCGGTGACGGTGATCGAGCGGTCTGGAAAATACATGGATTTCACATCGGGCGCGAACACGAGATCCACTCCGGCGGCCATGCATTTTGCGAGATCGCTTTCCATCGGTCGTGGATAGGTTTCTAAATCTGTGGCGCGATCAAATTGGATCGGGTTGACGAATATGGAAACCATCACCGTGCCGTCTGGGCCTGCCTTTTCACGGGCGAGTTTGACCAATTGGAGATGGCCATGGTGCAGTGCGCCCATTGTTGGAACTAACACTCTGCGGCCAGCTCGATGGGTCAATTCAGCTTTTAGCTCGTCGCCTGTGGTCACGATTTTCATGGGAGAGAAGGTGAGTTAGTTTTGCGATTTGGGTGCGACCTCGCTCCAATCTGCTCGGGTGAGAAGCCAAGCGGATTCGGTTTTTTGCCAGTGGAATGTGGTTTGATAGATTCCATCCGCAGGGCGGCTGTTGGGTAGCTCGACGAGGGCTAAAAGGGTGAATTTTACTACGCCTGTGTTTCCTTCGGTAGTGATCGAATCTAACTTCACTCGTTGGAAACGAGTTTGTTTGGCTTTTTCGCAGAGCCATGAATACGCGGACTCCATTTCAGAACGGGCGAAGACGCCATTAGCATCGGTGATGGAAGGGGAGTTGAGTTCCACATCTTCTGCGAGCAGAGAGTTAAAAGAATAGACGCCCATTTGACGGGCGGCGGTGCCTTTGCCGAGATCCATGGTGAGTGTGCGTAAAAGCGAATCGGTTCGGCGTTTCAACACTTGAGTGGGTGAATACCACCAGTAACCGAATGCGGCCAATAGTATAATAAAAGCGAGGATCGGGGCGATGCGTTTCATTGCGTTTTTTGTTGGCTCGGATCATAGAAAATCCGGATGTCAGCCTTGTCGGTGCCGAGCAGTTGTTGGGCGCGTTTGAGTGCGCCGCGGGTGGAAAGATTGGGGTTTCTTGGGTTGGTTAGAAATAGATTGCTCTCACCTTTCCGGCGGTCGCAGCCCTCTTGGAGCGTCAGCAAGATGCCAGATTTTTTCAGCACTCGATAGACGTCGCGGGATGCTCCGGAAACGATGAGATGCAGGCCTTTGTCGCGCATGAAGCGGATTAAATCCTCAAGCGCCATCACGCTGGTGGCGTCGAGATGACGCGCATTTTTGAGCCGCAGAATGATCACCTGGATGGCGGGATCCGAGACCGTGCGTTGGATTTGAGTGCGAAACAATTCGGCCGCGCCGAAAAATAAATCACCCTCGACGTGCACGATTGAGATCGCGGGAATCGGTCGTTTGCGTTTTTCTCCCATCTCTAGCAATTCACCCTCATCGTTGAATTCATACTCGACGAGATAAGGACGGCTGGCCTTGCGCAAGAAAAGCGAGATAGACACTGCGACACCGATAAAAATGGCGACATGCAGTGGTGCTAACAAGGTTGAGATGAAGGTGATGATCAACACCGCAGCGTCATCACTCGTTGAGCGCAGGCAGATCCGAATGTGGCGGATGTTGAAAAGTGAAAATGATAGAAGAATCACCAGCGCTGCTAGAGCGGCCTTGGGCACGTAGTCGATTAAGGGCAGTCCCCAAGCCACGGAGGAGGCGATGAGCACCGCAAAACCCAGGCTGTAGAGGCCGGAAAAAAATGAAGAGAAGCGCGATTGTGCGCCGGATTCGAAGTTGAGTGTCGATCGAGTGAGTGAGCCTGATGCTGGCATTCCGCCTGCAAATGCACTGGCAAGATTGGCCATGCCGACTGAGAACATGTCTTGATTGACATCTGCATGATCGCCGCAACGGGATGCGAGAGCTTTCGCCATCAGGTTGTTTTCTAACGAAGCTAAAAATGCGATGGCGAGTGCGACGCCGAGCAGCGCAGAAATATCGTCAAAAATTCCCTCGCGAAATAGGTGAGGCATTTGCGGGATCAGTTCGTTCATGCCGAAGGTGACAAAAGTGGCGGCATTTTCAAACGGCGGAATATGAAAGCGGATGAGCGTGCCGAACACCGCAGATGCAATGACTAACGTGATCGCAAAAACCGGCCAGCGCGGTTTCCATTTCATGAGAAAACAATAAATCCCAATGGTGATGCCTCCGATGGATAGTGAAATTGGGTCGGCATGGTTCGCTGTTTTTATCAGTTCGATCACTAGGCTGACAAATGAAGATGATGAATTTTCGCCCATCCATTTTGATACACCTAGCAGGTGAACCAATTGGTTTGCTAGAATCAGCACGGCTGCACCGGAGATGTAGCCTACCAACACGCTGCGCGAAACAAACTGCATCAGATCCGCCACTCGTGTGATGGCACCTAACACAGCGATGATGCCTACCATCATTACTAACAATGGAATCAATTCGTGCCACCTGCCCGCGAGCGCTGGATTCACCGAAAAGAAACTGAACAACATGAACGCGGTGGCATTCGTGGGGCCCATGATGGTGTGGCGCGACGAGGAAAATAACGGTGCCACCAAGGCTGCCACCGCGGTACACAGCACGCCATACACCACCGGCAGACCAGCGATGGCAGCGAAGGCGATTGCTTGGGAAACCGCGAGCAAAGTGACATTCATAGCCGCTCTGTTATCGCACTTCAGCTTGTTCAGATTGTAGCGTTGCAGTGAGCCGATGCAGGGCAAAAGTCGCACGTGTTCGATTGCGAAGTGGTCTCGGATGACCTTGCCCGCTTTCAGAATTTTGCGAATGCTCTTCATCAACCGTTAGGGTTTACTTGTAACGCGCCTTGCGGAAAAGGAACAAGCCTAACAAAACACAGATGATATTCGGAGTCCACAACATCGCGGTAGCTCCAAAATCTGTTTTGAATTGCCCAGCCATCATCGTGAGCAGGAAATAACCGGTGCCGATGAGTAAACTGATGATTAGACCACTGGAGGAATCTTTGCGGCGTTTGCCCATGCCGAGCGGGATGGCGATGAATGCAAACGATAGGCAGGCCATGGAGAATGAATAACGCCGCATCATTTCGGAGCGGAACACCACCTTGCGTGCAGACGTGAATGCCGGATTGTTTTCCACTTGATGGATGATTTCCTGATTGGTCATGGCGCTGGCTCTCAGCCTGCGATTGCGCGGGTTTTTCAGGTCGATGAGCAGTGGTTCGGCATTTCCGGCGAATGCCATTTCGATCGTCCCGTCCTTCTTGTGAGATTCAAAATAGGCGTCTTCGAGTTTCATCCGCAATTGGCTTTTGGGTTCATCAATGGACAACGCGGCGCGCGTGGCGTGCACATAAGTTCCGGGGCCTCCGTCGGCGGGCAGTTGATAGAAATGAAAGCCCTCGACCCAATCGCCGCTTTTTGCCTCGATGAGAAGCTTTTGCCCTTCACCGGCATTGTTCTTGAAATTTCCTTGGGCGATTCCGGGTTTAAGCAACGAGTCAGGATCTCGTTTTGCTTGTTCATACAATAGGTTGATCGAGGTTGCCTTTGATTGTGGCACGATGTTGATATTGATCCACAAGCTGGCGAGTGAAAGCAGGGCGGCGATGACAAAAACCGGCGCTGAGAGTCGCACGAGACTGAGACCTGCCACTCTCATGCTGGTGATTTCTTGGTCCGATGACAAGCGGCCGAATACTAGCAGAACAGCCGAAAGAAAGCCCCAGGGGATGGTGAACATCAGCGAGAGCGGCAACACGCTGAGAACAAAACGGAAAACCAGTTCTGGCGGCGCTTTTTGCTCAACTAACAGCGGTTGGATCTGCTTGAAAAGATTGCCCAGCACCAGCACCACTCCAAGCACCATCACGGCATACATTGTGCCTAGCAGCACTTGCTTTCCGATGTAGCGGTCGAGAATTCCCATGAAGTCGCAACAGCCTGAATCAGCGCGCCCGCCGTGTCGAGAAAAGAGCCGAATCGAGCGGAAATTTTATCCTGTAGCACGCAAAATACAACTGACCCACCACCATTTGATTCCGTATTACATATATTGTAACAAGTTAAAAACCACGGGTTTCAGAGTTCTTGATCTGCCCGGGAAATGTTTTGGAACTCTCTGGCGCCAGCGGCGCGAGCTGTTTGGTTTAGAATATAGCACTGAGTTCTGATTTTTTTTGCACCCGTGTGATTTTTTCCAGATGAATCCCTGCTTGAGTTTCTTCAACCCGCGCGTCAATCTTCTGCCCGACTCCCCATGAACTTCCACGCCTCACTCGTCGCCATCTCGCTCATCACTTCTGTTACCGCAGCTGAAGTACCAAAGATTTTCTCCGGAATACTCACGCAGAACGTTCCAGTGCGCGGCCAAATCGGTATGGTCCTACCTCCGCGGGACATCGCCAAATACGACGCGAAAGTCGAGGCCGCCGCACGCAAGGACAGCAAATGGTTTCGCGAATACGCCGCACAGTTCAAGCCTGGTGCGCCGCTGCCGTTTGACGAACGCCTCGGCCTAACTAAAGAAGAATACACTCAATACATTGCACTCTGGAGTCAGCGTGAATTCAAACCGATGGAAGACATCACGCTGCTACTGCGCCAAGGCAGCGGTGGCAGTTGGTCGATCATCGCCACTGGCAAGGCCAGCTCGATTTCAACCCTCCGTTACGCCGAAAAGGAAGACATTTTCCACTCGCCGAATGGTGATTTGAAACGCATTGATGACATCAAAGCCGAGGCCGCAAGCGCGCTTGGCGAGTGGACTGGCTACGAGTGGAAATTCATCGAAGAAACCGAGTACGATAAAACCAAGGAAAACTTCGCGATCGGAAAATTCGCAGGTAACAAATACGGCCTCATCGTTTATGTGAACCAGAGCGTTTCCACGGCAGGCTCGAAATTGCAGGACACCAGCTTGGTCATCCGTTTTCCACTTGGCAAACAAGCACCCGCTGCCAAGCCCGCCGCGCCCGCGAACATCGCCAAACCAGCTGCGCCAAAACCCGCAAAACCCGCGCCTAAGCCAGCTAAGCCGAAACCACGCAATTAACCCATGTCACCTGAGACCCCCATGCGCGGACGCCGCCGGGGGTTCCGCCGTTGGTTCTGGATTTCACTGATCCTACTGCCAGTCATTATTTTTCTATCGGGAAACCTGTGGCTTTCTAGCCCTTTCGGACGCGGTTGGATCGCCAGTAAAATCCAGCGCGCCACCCAGTTAGAAACCCGCATCGGCAGAGCATTCGTTTCACCATGGAGCGGCATCCACATCGATCATGTTGAGCTGCTCCAACCGACGCCGTTGCGATCGCTGTTGAAACCTCCATTGGTTCGCATCGACCAGGTTCGGCTCGTTCCGGTTTGGCGTTCATGGTTTCGAGGCAAACGTGATCTCCAGTCTATCGAACTCGATTCGCCTCGTCTGGTGATCACCACCGAGATGTTAGCAGATCTTGCGCGTTCCCGTGCTGCTGTGTCCGCTCCAGAAATTCCTGCCGTGGCCACTGCGAGTCCGACTGCGAGTCCCCCATCCCCCACCCCGCCCGCCACTCCACCACCAGCGTCACAACCGCCAACACAACCACAAACAATCCCGCAAAAAATTCTAACTCCAACTGCATGGCTGCATTTGAAAAATGCTTCACTCGTTGTGATCACCGCGACATCTGGTAGAAGTCACATTGAACTCGCTGGTCTCAGCGGCTCGATTCCCATCGGTGGCATACCCGCACAATCCCGGCTTCATCTCGGATCGCTCCGCATAAATGATAGACTCGCAGCGAGTGAAATTTCAGCAGATTTGAATTGGCAATTTCCCATGCTTTCCTTGCAGCCGCTAGAAACTCGCATCGATTCATACCAGCTGATTCTCGCAGGAAAAATCGCCTTGGTGAACAATCTTCCTTTGCAGATCGAAGCACAAATACCCAAACAAAAATTCCACACGCTCAATCTGCCGAATGAAAATGCGATCGCGGCAGATTCAATTGCCGCCAATGCTAGATTCATTGGGCTTTTGTTCGCACCCCAGACTTGGCAGGGCGATTTTCTAGCAGAGTCGCTGGCACCATCCGCCCATGTCGCCGGACATGATGCAAAGTTTGATCGCGGCAGTTTCGTCACCATTCTGCGCAATGGAATGCTGTCGTGTGTCGATGCTCGCCTGATCGGCGATGACCTATCACTGTTAGGAAATGGCACTCTGCTAGCAGATGGCCGACTCGCCGCAGCGCTGCGCCTCGTTGCGCCGCCAGAAAGTGCGACCGCCATTGCCGGACGTTTGTTTCCTAACTTGAATCGGCCAGTTTCACTAACTCCTCTTTCCACTCCACAGCGCTCTGCTTTTGATCTCCAAGCATTCGGATCGATCCAAAAAATTTTCCTCAAGCTCGGCAACGATGCCCTCTTCACCGGACTCAACCTCTCACCACAGAAACCATGAGAATCATCGCTGGAAAAGCTGGACGACTCGCCATCAAAGTCCCTGCTGCCGTCACCCGTCCCACCACCGATTTCGTGCGCCAAGCGATTTTTTCTATCTTAGGTGAGCGGGTAGAAAACGCGCGAGTGTTAGATCTTTACGCTGGCTCTGGCGCGATCGGTCTCGAAGCACTGAGTCGCGGAGCATTGTCTTGCGTCTTTGTGGATGAACACCGGCAAGCCAACACCGTGATTGCCGAAAATCTAGCAAAATCCAAACTGGAAGGCGGCCGCCCCGTCAAAGCGGATGTCACCTCGTTTCTCAAACGCGATACCGCGAGTTACGATCTGATTTTCGCGGATCCCCCTTACTGGAAATTCTACGGCGATAAAGATCATGCTGGGGAACTCCTTAAAAGTGGTCTGTTAGCTCCGCGCCTTGCTCCCGGCGGCTGCCTGATCGTTGAAATTTCCACTAACCAAAAATCTCCCGTCACAGACAACTTCACTCTCACTGACCGCCGCGAATACGGGGGCAGTGCGATTCTAATCTATGCCGCAGCGCCACCAAACGATTTGCCCCGACCATAACGGCTCATTCGCTCGCGCTTCAGGATGTCTGAAATTGTTCCTTGGAATGGAAAACCAGATTGCTAGCCTGCATAGCAGATAAACCATCATTTCCCGTAGCCCTTGTCAGATCATATCATGCGAATTCCACTCATTCTAATCGCCCTTCTATCCTTTGCTTCCGCACAGGAAACGATGATTCGCCAAGTTTATGACACCAAGACGGATACCCATGTCGAGGTGACAGCGCTCTTCACTCGGCCCTCGATGACTGGGTTTCTTCCAGTGCGGGTCAAAATTTCCAACAATCTAGCAAAACAACACACCGTAAAATTAGACTTTAGTAGTGGCCAAGATTACAACAACCGTCTTAAAACCCAGTCATCATTTTTTCTAACGGCTCTACCACAAAAAGCGGTGACCCAAGATTTCATGGTGCCCGTCGGCGTGATCAATCATTCTCGACACACGAGACAACACAACATCACCGCCGATCTCAGTGGCTCTCTCGGTAAAGCTTCTAACACCATACGCACGGAAGCCACACTCGACATGCCGTGCGTTTTGATGAGCGAAAGTCTTTTCACCGTGAACGGCTCGCAGCTAGATGCAGAAATCAGTAAGTCCAAAGGCAGCAGCTACTCATCATCGGCGTTTGCAGGCAAGTTCGATCCAAAACAGATGCCAAACGAATGGCTGGCATACTCTGGTTACGATAGCATTATGATGAGTGATATCGATTGGTCGAACGTTCCCGCCAGCGGACGCAATGCGATACTCTCATGGGTGAATCTCGGTGGTCAGTTAGTGATTTATTCATCGAGCAGTCCCACTCTGACCACACTGGGCCTGCCACAAGATCCCGGCTACGGAACCTGCCGAATCGAACGCGTGGGTTCAGATTTAAAACTAACACCGAGTGCTGCGGTGGATTTGGTAACAAAAGAAAATCCTAGCAGCACATCAATCGTAAGCATCTGCAACGACTACAACAGCAGATGGCCGTTGCAAGCCCACTTTGGAGCACAGGGGTTTCATTATGGTCTTTTCATCGCGGTGCTGGTGGTTTTCGGTATCATGGTGGGCCCAGTCAATTTATTCGTTTTTGCAAAATCGGGACAGCGCCATAAACTTTTCATCACCACTCCACTGATCTCGCTGGTGACAAGTCTCATACTTATCGTTCTCATCATCGCTCAAGATGGATTTGGCGGCAAAGGCATGCGCCGCGTGCTGATGGAAGTCCGCCCGGACGCTGGACAAAACGCCGCATTTGTCCATCAGGAACAAATCAGCCGCACTGGAATTCTAACTCGCTCACGATTCACAGTGGAGCCCACTTGCGCGTTCTTACCAGTGCCAATTACTAACAGTCGATGGGCGCGCTTCACAAATGATAACGACACCAATGGGCAATTTAACCTCCAACCTAACAACGGAAAAATGGCGGCCAGCGGCGATTGGTGGCAAAGCCGCTCCGAACATGGACACGCTTTAACTGCCGTGATCCCGACTCGTGGTCGCATCGAAAGCACCAACACGCCTGGCGAGTTCGTTTCTACCTTCGATTTCCCGATCGAAACGATCTATTACCTCGATTCATCGAAAAAATGGCATCGTGCTGACGCAATTCTAACGGGCAAGCCTTTCACCCCGACACCAATCGACTCGACCATGGCAGAACCCGCGCTTGCCAAGGAAGTGAGCGCCTTCGCTGCCCGGAACTCACAATTTCTTGCTCGCGCAAAAAACCGCCCCGGCCACTTCGTCGCCGTCACTAACCAAGCACCCGGCATCCACACCCATCCAGGAATTCACTGGGAGAAAACCCAAACCGTGATCACCGGTCCGGTGGCAAATCGTTGAAATCTCACATCTGAAATTTCAAATCTCAAATCTGAAATCTGTCCAATGTCTGCACTCAAAGTCAACAATCTCTACCGCTACTTCGGCCAACTCAAGGCTGTCAATGGTGTCAGTTTTGAAATCCCACATGGCTCGGTCTGCGGATTCGTCGGTGCGAATGGAGCAGGAAAAACGACCACCATGCGAATCCTTGCCACGCTCGATTATCCCACTCTCGGCAGCGCCGAAGTTTGTGGAATCAATGTGGTTCACCATCCAGCAGAAGTCCGCAAGTTGATCGGCTGGATGCCCGATTACTTTGGCAATTACGAACACATGACTGTGTTAGAATATCTGGATTTTTATGCTCGCGCTCTCGGCTACAAAGGCCAGGAACGCCGCCAACGCATTCAGGAAGTCATGGACTTCACCGACCTCGTTCCACTAGCAGATCGCTTTTCCAACAAACTTTCTAAAGGCATGACCCAACGCCTCGGCCTTGGCCGAGCGCTGCTACAAGACCCACAAATCCTCATCATGGACGAGCCTGCCGCAGGTCTCGATCCCAAGGCTCGCGTCGAGCTGAAACACTTGATCCGCGTGCTGGCTCAGGAAGGAAAAACTATTTTTATATCATCTCACATTCTATCAGAACTAGGCGAGATGTGCGATTCCCTGTTGTTCATCAACAACGGACGCATCGTCCATCACGGCGATGCCGAAGCTCTCAAACGCAACTCCGATAGCATTGGCGGAGTGCTCTATGACGTGCAAATCGATGGCGCACCACAAGCTCTCTCAGATTGGTGCGTGCTCCAGCCGAATGTCGAATTCCTAGAGGCCAGAAAAAATGGCGGACGCATCCGCATCGATACTCAAGACCCTAGCAAGGCTGCGGATGTTCTTGCTAGAATGATCAAAGACCAACTCCGCATCACCGAATATCACTGCGAGCAACGCAATCTTGAAGACGCCTTCATTGATATTCTCGGACGTCTCGACGCAGGCAAAGAAGCCATCTCGCCACCTCCTCTGCCGCAACAATCTCAAATTTAATACCCAATCATGACCGCCAATTTTTTAACCGACTTTTCTGACCGCATCTCGCCGATGCTGGTGAAAGAACTGCGCCAAGGAATGCGCGCTCGGACTTTCATTGTTGTTTTTCTATCACTGCAAATATTTCTTGCTGTCATGTTGTTATCTGCCGGTCTCGCTGGCACGTCTGATCAGGTGGGCTCGATGATTTCCGGTGTCATATTCACCTTCTTCTCGATCACTGTCGTGCTGATCCAGCCGCTGCGCGGCACTGGTGCGCTCGCTGTCGAAATTAAAGGAAACACGATCGACATGATGGTCCTCACTCGACTGAGCGCGTGGCGCATTGTGTTCGGGAAATGGGTAGCCATCGTCAGCCAGTCCGCACTGCTACTCACCACCATCATTCCCTATCTAATACTTCGTTATTTTTTCGGCGGCATGAACCTCATTTCAGAAATTGCCTGGCTGTTAATATTATTTTTCACTTCGATGGGACTCACCGCCGTGACCGTAGGATTGTCCGGTTGCAGATCAGTGATCGTTCGTTCATTGCTGCCAGTCTTTGGCATTCCAATCCTGCTTTGGTCGATGTTAGTCATGAGTTTCAGCATGGGCATGGGTGGATCCAGAGGCTTTGCAAGCGCACTCGCATTCGATAGCAAAGAGGCCTACATCGGCGTGGCGGCCTACCTGGCTTCAGTCGCCTATCTAGGCTATAACATGTTGTCACTTGGAGCATCACTGATCGCTCCAGCGGCAGAAAATCATTCGCTTCCCCGCAGGTTGGCTGCATTGATCTTGGTTATGATACTCCTGCCTCTGGGTTTATTGAATGTCATCGATGAAGGCATTCTAGTAACTCTGATGGCTGTGATCTGTGTGCCTGCCATTTTACTGGCCCTCACAGACTCGGCAATGTTAGTTCCCACTGTGTGTAAAAAATTCGTCAAAGCAGGGTGGATCGGCAGAATAGCTGGTAGGTTTTTCTATCCATGTTGGTCATCAGGAATTCTATTTACCTTGCTCATCAGCCTACTGGCTTTGCTGTCGATCTGTATTGTGGATTTTCCAGATCGTGGGTTTGGAGAAATATTCGACGTTGATGAATGGGTCGTGTTGCTTTCATTGTTAGGAAGCATGTTTTTTCCGAGTGTCTGGCAGGTTTTTCTTTTTCGTGGTGAGGGCCAACGTCTAGCCCACTACCTTCTGCTACTGGTAGGTTCATATGTCATTCTGGGCGTCCTCACTGCGCTGAGCGGTGCCATGAACAACGGAGTTTTTCTGTGGTTTTTTGCATGGAATCCATTGGCCTATCTACCCATGCTGATTCAGAAAACAGCATCTGAAGGAGTCATCCTCGGCGCAGTGATTCTCTTAGATCTCCTGTTGGCATTTATTCTGCTAGTCAAAGCAACAACAGAAATCAAACGCAGTGCACCTGTGATCGAAGAGACCAAAAACACACATCAAAGCGCGGGATGATCGAGCTATCTCATTTGCAGCAAGCCCACACCCATGCGATGGCTGCCGCCAGTCGTCTGAGGCTACCGCTGCGCTCGCGCACCTGGAAAGGCCAAGCGGGTGAATTCACTGGCGGCGGAACTGGATCGTCGATAGATTTTCAAGATCACCGCGCCTATTCTCCCGGTGACGACCCGCGCCATATCAACTGGCAGGCCTACGCCCGCACCGGAAATTACACCATGAAACTTTTCCGTGAGGAAGTCCGGCCAGTGGTGGATCTGATTCTGGATGCCTCGGAATCGATGTTTTTTGACGATCAAAAAGCAGTGAGAACCGCAGAATTATTATATTTTGTCATTGAGAGTTGTTCGGCTACTGGCGCTTCTCTGACCATCCATGCGGCGCGTGGCGGTGTGACATTTCCAATCGATCCCACCACCGTGCGCAATCACCAATGGCTAGAAATAGTCCGAGCGAGTCCGAGATCTAACACCACCTCAACTCCAGATCTCTCAAGAATCGAGCTGCGTCCCCATGCAATCCGAATTTTTCTATCGGATCTTTTATTTGCTGGCGATCCAGAACCGATGCTGCGCCACCTCGGCCAACGCCACGGCAGCATCGTGATTTTTTCCCCCTGGCTAGAATCCGAAGCTCGACCAGATTGGTTTGGAAATTATGAATTCATCGACCCCGAGCACGGCAGCCGTCATCCACATCGGATAGAACCTTCCACACTCAGCCATTACAAAGAAGCTTATAATAATCATTTTGCGTCGTGGAAAAGCGCGACTCGGCGTCATCAAGCAGTTCTAGCAAGAATACCAGTAGAAGAAGATCTCGCCACAGCCCTCTACCGCGAAGCACTCCCCGCCAAGGCTTTGGAGAGTGTTTGATAAGAAGATGAGGAAAATTTATTGCAGAATCATGGACAGCAAAATCATTGAAGAAGGAAGATGTTAATGCCTATCGAGTGTGACACCCAGATTTTGCAGGTAGGACAAGAGAGATTCCATGATGTGGACAAGGTTTTGATCGGCCATGCATTTAATATCCACAACACACTGGGCCGATTTTGTGACGAACGGATTTATCAAAATGAGCTAGCGCTACGCTGCAACGAATCCGGAATCTCCGCGCAGAGAGAAGTGGAAATCCGAGTGATTCACCAAAATTTCACTAAATCATATTATGTTGATCTACTACTCGATCATGGGCTGATCTATGAGTTAAAAACGGTGGATTCACTCAACACAAACCATCAAAAACAACTCATTCACTACCTTTTGTTATTCAATCTTAACCATGGAAAACTCATCAATTTTCGCCCGGGTTCTGTCGAATCGCGATTTGTATCAACCCAACTGAAACGAAACCATCGGATCGATTTTCAGATGGATGACAAATTCTGGAATGAAGAAGACAGCGAGAGCGAGTGCCTACGAAAAAATCTCACTGGACTGCTAGAAGATTGGGGAACTTTCCTTGACTTGAGCCTATACATTGAGGCGCTACTCCACTTTCTCAGCAAACCAAATACCGGACTTCAACCGATTGACATCCTCGTCCATGGCAGAGTTGTAGGAAGCCAAAAACTTTGTCTTTTGAACTCCACCAGCGCTTGGCATTTGTCCGCTGCACGAATTCATTTGCCGTCATATGAAACCCATATCAAGAGACTACTCAACCATACTCGCTTAGACAAAATTCATTGGATCAATTTCAACCAACAACAAATCACACTCAAAACATTGAAAAAATGATTTTGCTGTAAATGATTCTGCTATTCCTTCCCCATGCCCATATTTGCAAATCCACTTGGTTTACTTGCGCTGCTAGGAATTCCAGCGGTTCTTGCAATCCATTTTTTGCAACGCAAGGCACGCGAACTACCGATATCCACTTTGTTTTTGTTGCAGCAGACCCGACGCGAGGCGGCGAGTGGCAGAAGATTTGAACGGCTGATTCCATCAATCCCGTTGTGGATGCAATTGTTAGCGGTGTGCTTGCTGGCGTGGTTTTTGGCACAACCGCGATATACTAAATCTGGCAGCGTGCAACGGGTGGCGATCGTGATCGACTCATCTGCATCAATGAGCGTATTCATGGACAGAGCACTTAATCGCTTGAACGAATTGCTTCCCACAATGAAAGGAGCGGCGAGTAGCATCGAAATCACGCTGCTAGAATCCGCACCAAACCGGCCGAGAATTTTTACCGGCACATCTGCGGAAAAACTCCGGTTAGCTCTGGAAAAATGGCAGCCCAGAGACGGACCAGTGGACTCCACCCACGCGCTGCGGTTGGCACGTTCACTCGTTTCCCGCGAGGGCACGGTGATGTATCTGACCGATACACCGGTGGAAAATCTTCCGTTCAACGCCCGTTTGTTAGCAGTCGGTGATCCAGTTGAAAACGCAGGATTCACTGGTGTAACATTTTCCACCGAAGAAGGCACACTGGTCTGGAAAGCAATGGTTAGAAATTACGGCAGTAAGCCACTTGATCGCACTTGGTGGATAGAAACTTCTGCGGGCACGACCGAGGCAAGGCCGCTACTACTCGCTCCCGGCGCACTGGCGACCTTGCAGGCAGCATTTCCCAAAGACTCCGAGAACGTGCGCATTGTTCTATCGCCAGATCGATTTCCGCTAGATGACGTGCTGCCTTTGGTGGCGCCAAAAACAAAACCGATAAGTCTATTTGTTGCCACGTCCGCTGCCCGTGCGGCACTGGCGGAAAAACTCCTGCACTCACTCGACGCCGCTGAGCCGACAAACGATGCATCATCGGCGGATCTTTCTATCACGAGTTACAATCCACTGGACCCTGTGACGTCGTCAGGAAACTCTATCGTTTTCGTGGAAGACGAAACCTCCGCCGGCGCATGGCTGAAGGGCGGCATCGTCGCGAAGAATGATCCATTGATGGATGGTCTCAACTGGCAAACCTTGTTGGTTAGAGAAACAATCGAACTCAACCAAGAGGAAAACGACAAAATTTTGTTATGGCAAGAGAAGCGTCCGCTGATCCTGTTGCGCGAGAGCGAAGATGCACGGCAACTGAGGTTCAACTTCGATCCAGCACTTTCGAATGCAGAAAAACAACCGGCCTTCATCGTTTTGCTTCATCGCTTTTCGGAATCGATCCGCATGGCAAAAATTGCGCCCGTTTCTGAAAATCTGGAAACTGGCCAGCTTCTCAAGATCACTAGCAAACCCGAGGTTCCACTCTCGATCACGGCCACTGACCCAGCAGGAAAACCAATCCCCACAACCAATCCCCAATCTGCTCGCCATGCCATCTCCACTCCTGGATTCATGAAAATCCAACAGGGTCAGCACACCCTACTCACTGCCGCTGTTCATTTTGGCGATCCGAGGGAATCCGATTTCTCCGCCTGCCGCGCCACCGAACTTACGAGCGACTCTAACACTGCTTCCATTGAGCGCCACACCCGCGCAGATCCATTGTGGCGGCTGTGGATTCTACTGCTTCTCGCCGTGATGTTACTCTCCTGGAAATTTATTGCTAGAATCCAACTTGCATGACCTTCACCGCCCCAGAGTATTTTTTGCTGCTACCCGCCATCGCTTTGGCTGGTTGGTTTTGGCGTGAGCTGCGTCTTCATTCGCCGCTGCGAGCGCTGATCCTCATTCTCACAGTGATCGTGCTTGCTGAACCCAGCATCCGCCAACAACAGAACTCGCTCGACCTTTTTGTTTTGCTAGATCGTTCGGAATCCACCGAGGACCTGATCGATAAAGGCCTGCCCGAATGGCAGCGATTGTTGGAAAAATCAAAATCCAGCCGCAATGACACACTGCATTTTATCAACTATGCTTCGGAAGTCGCAGAACTTGGGGCTGATGGTTCCACATTCACAGGCTCACGCAAACTAACAAAAACAGGTCTTGCGCTTTCTAGCATCGCTGCGCAAGCCGATGAGAAACGCCCATCACGCGTGCTACTTTTCACCGATGGATATTCCACAGAACCCTTGCAGGAAGCCGCCGCACAGTTGCAAGCACGGGGAATGCCGTTAGACTATCGCTTGATCCGCGACGAAAAGGAAAACGACTTCCGACTCTGCCGCATGGCATTCCCCGAGCGTGTGCAGGTTGGCGAGCCATTTTTGATTTCATTGACGGTGCGTGGCGCAGTGGACACCAATTTCCCTCTCATACTTCGGCGCAATGGCCAGACGCTCACAGAATCTAAAGTCACACTGGTTAACGGGCTTGCCACCATTGAGTTCACCGACCGCATCTCGCGCTCTGGCGGTTACGAATACGAAGCAGAAATCCGCCCTGAAAACGATGCGCATCCCGGCAATAACAAAGCATCGAGATGGATCGAAATCGCAGGCGGACCGCGCTTGATTCTAGCAACACGTTACCAGGATGATCCGTTAGCCAAGGTGCTATCAACGATGAATTTCACGGTAGAAACTGTGAGCGACCCGACAAAACTCCACCCCGGAGTTCTCAGTGGCGCACGGGCGGTAGTCATCAACAACGTGGCGGCACATGAAGTTCCAACAGATTTCCTTAAATCGCTAGATTTTTTCGTTCGCGAACAAGGCGGCGGTGTGATGATGGCAGGCGGCGACCGCGCTTTCGGCTCTGGCGGATATTTCCAATCCTCAATCGACGCATTGCTTCCTATCTCGATGGAGTTAAAATCCGAGCACCGCAAGCTTGCTGTCGCGCTTGCCATCGTGATGGACCGCTCAGGCTCGATGTCCGTCGGCGTGGCCGGAGGAAAAACCAAGATGGATCTCGCGAACTCCGGTGCGGCAGGCGCGATTGATCTGCTAGGACCGATGGATCAAATCGCTGTATTTGCGGTGGATAGTGAACCTGTCACGGTGGTTCCTCTCACCCGCATCGCAGATAAAAAGAAGAACCTCATCAACCGCGTCCTCAAGGTGCGCTCGTCGGGTGGTGGCATCTATGTTTATGAAGGACTCAAAGCGGCTTGGGATGCTTTGAAAAAATCTCCAGCCGGCACGCGGCACGTCATTCTTTTTTCGGATGCACAGGATTCTGAAGAGCCGGGCGATTACAAAAATCTGGTGAAAACCATGACCGATAACGGTTGCACAATTTCGGTTATCGGATTGGGCACCGACAAAGATGTGGACTCGGCATTGCTAGAAGACATTGCGAAACGCGGCAATGGACGGATCTTTTTTTCTAACGAGCCAATGGACATTCCAAAAATTTTCGCGCAGGAAACAGTGACCATTGCCCGCTCCGCATTCATCAAAGATCCCGTCGGCACACAGGCCACTGGACGATGGGCAGAAATTTCCCCCAAACCATTCGAGTGGATGAAACAAGTGGACGGCTACAATCTATCATATGCTCGTGAGGACGCCACGGTTTCGCTGGTTTCCACCGATGAATACCTCGCGCCGTTAGTCGCTCATGCACGACGTGGCCTTGGCCGCACTGCCGCCGTTTCTTTTCCATTAGGTGGCGAACATTCAGAAAGTGTGCGTGCTTGGGAAGGCTACGGCGATTTCCTCCAGACGATGGGTCGGTTCCTGATAGGCTCGGAAACTCCGCCGGGCATCGCGTTGCGTCATCGTCTGGATGGCACAAGACTAACACTCGATCTACTCTATGATCCCGCGCTGTGGTCGGAGAAACTTGCTTCGATACCGCCCAAAATCCGAATCATGGATGATGCGAATGGAATCACGTCTGACATCCCATGGCGGAAAATTTCACCCGGCCATTTTTCTGTTTCACGTGATCTCAATGAAGGCGGAGTCGTGCGCGGTGCGGTGCAGGTAGGAGAGCACGCGCTGGCATTCGGCCCGCTCAGCGTAGGTTCAGCAGTTGAGTGGGCATTTGAACCTGAGCGCCTCGCTGAGTTGCGCGCGGTTTCTAATCAAACTGCCGGACGCGATTTGTTGGATCTCACTCAGGCATGGCTACGGCCACCTTTTATCGCAGAAACTGCACTGAACTTGCCGCTTGGCATCAGCTTGATCGCATTGATTCTAGCAGAAGCTTTAATGACACGCACCGGTTGGAAACTGCCGATTTTCTCTAGGTGGAAAAAATCTCCGTCTTTGGTAAAAGCTCTGAAAAACCCTAGACTTACAAAAGTGGTAGAAGATAAGTCATCACCAGATAGAAAAACCATTGCGGAAACTACTGTACCCGCCACGCCCACGGAAACTGCTCGCAGCACAAGGTATCAGCGAGCGAAAGATCGCAAGTAACTAACAAACAACCGGTTTTACCAGGTCTTCACATCATCAGTCGTCTTGCCGACTCCTTTGACGCCATCTGCCCCGTCGCTCCAAACCACCACGCGGCGACCATTTAAATTCGTAGCAGACGAGCTGCCCTTTGGTTGCACGCCTTCAAGCCGCTCATCGTAATCACCATCCATTTTCACCTGAAATCCCCCACCCCATGCATCAAAAAGTCCAACCACAGATTTTCCATCACTGCTATAAATCATGCCGTTGATTCCTTTCGAGGTGCCTTTCTTTTTGCCCTCTCTCACGGATAGAAATTTGATCGACTTAGAATTATATGGAGGATTCTTGATTTCGGTGAGTCCTGATAGAGCTGTGATGAGACTCACATCCGTGCTGGTATCAATCACTGCGGAATCATCAGTGGCTTCGGTGGGCAGGCTGCCATATTCATTGAAAAAATCTTTTACTGCACTCTCGATTGCCACTGCCGTCGCTAATGTGGTGACTTTTTTAGCTCGCTGGATGGCAGCGTTTCCTGCGGCAAAACCTGCTGCTGCGAGAACGGCAATGATTGCAATGACAACAAGAAGTTCTACCAAGGTGAAACCGCTGCGGCGGCGAAAGGTTGGGATTTTCATAGTGGCGTTAGGATAGATTTTTGAAACTCGAGTGCAAACACAAATTCGTGGACTGTAAAAAACGGTCTGATCGAATCGCATCTACATAGTAAGCACCTAGCGTCTCAAGCAGCGGCTTGCAACCTTAATTTTCTACAATGAAAATCCGCCTTTGCCGTTGCGGTCGGCTCGGGTAACAGCCAAGCTCAAAACATGTCCGGTAAGAATTTACGAGACTCGATTCTCGAGCTCATGCGCTCGCAAACTAACCAACCCATGACCAAGTCGCTGTTGGCGAAACGACTCGCCGTTTCGACAGAAGACCGACCTTTGCTGCGGAGGACAATCGATGCCTTGGTCAAAGATGGCTTGATCGTGGAAGGAAAAAAAGCCTGTTATATTTTACCGAAATCCGTTAGCAATGCGCTCACCGGAACACTGAAATTCCACCCCAAGGGTCATGCTTTCTTTTTTCCCGACGCAACATCCGAAGCGAATCTCGCCACCGGTCTCGACCTAGTAGCGCTCAATCGCGTCCAAATCCCGCGCCGCGATACTGGTGCCGCGCTCGATGGCGACCGAGTTTTGGTGAGCATCCAGAAACCCAGTCCGCGTCGGCCATTTCGTATCCGTCAGGAAAGCACGCCGGACCCAGCCGATGAAATCCGCGGAAAAGTGGATAAAATTCTGGATCGTAGGTCTGGCCGTTTGGTCGGCGTGTTCCGCCAAAATCGCAACTTCGGTTGGGTCGAATGTGATGACAAGGCAATCGACGGCACCATTGATCTCGTCGGCGACACCACCGCCCAGCCGGGGCAGATGGTCGTCGTCGATCTGGAAAACTGGGATGACCCAAAGATTTCACCGCGTGGCAGAATCATCGAAGTGCTCGGTTGGCCCGGCGATCCGGGAGTCGATATGATCTCTGTGATCCATCGTTTCGGACTGCGCACTTCGTTTCCAGAAGAGGTTCTAGCAGAGGCCCGCGCCGTGCCAGAAACACACGAACGATCAGAAATTGATCGCCGCAAAGACTGGCGGGATAAGCTGGTGATCACTATCGACCCTGCGGACGCCAAGGACCACGACGATGCCATATGGTTAGAAAAAAATTCTAGCGGTTGGACACTGGCCGTTCACATCGCGGATGTTTCCCACTACATCAAACCCAACAGCCCGATGGACAAAGAAGCCAGTGAGCGCGGGAACTCGACATATCTAGTAGATCGCGTGTTGCCGATGCTGCCGGTGGAATTGAGCAATGGCATTTGTTCGCTCAAGCCGAATGTGGATCGCCTAACCAAATGCGCACTGCTAGAAATCTCGGCGGACGGACGAGTCACCAAGTCCACATTTATCGATGCGGTGATCCACAGCCGGGCAAAACTTTCCTACGAGCAAGCGCAGGCGATTCTCGACGGAAAGCCCGCGCCGGAAAACTCGGATCCGCAACTCGTGCCGATGGTCAAAGAAGCATGGAAGATGGCATCCACTCTACGCCGGCGGCGGTTTGAAAATGGCGCACTCGATCTGGAAATGCCGGAAATCAAGATCCGCTTGGACGATCAAGGACGCGCGGCCTCGGCAGATCCCGTGGTCCACACCGAAAGTCACCAACTCATCGAAGAATGCATGTTGATCGCAAACGACGCGGTGGCCCGCATCTTGCGAGAGCGGATGAAACCCGCCGTCTATCGGATTCACGAAGATCCCGATCCCTCACGCCTAATGGATTACACCGAGACTGCGAAACTTCACGGTTACCGCCCCGGCGATCTGACGAACCGCGCGCACATCCAGAAATTGCTCGATGAATCCAAAGGCAGCCCGGAAGAACACATTATCAAACTCGGCCTGCTCAAAAGCCTGAAACGCGCTGCTTATTCCGCAGAACCGATCGGTCACTACGGTCTAGCAAAAGCAGACTACTGCCATTTCACCAGTCCGATTCGCCGCTACGCCGACCTCATCGTGCATCGTGCGCTACAACCATTGTTAGCGAATCCTCCACCGCGCCACGACACCACGCCATCTCAAGCAGACCTGCGCGAAATCGCCCGCCACATTTCTGACACCGAGCGAAAATCCTCCGAAGCTGAAAGCGAAACCAAGCAAATCAAACTCTTCGAATACCTGCAACGCGTCGCCGAACAACACGACCCGCACATTTTTGATGGCCTGATTACCGATGTGCGCCCGATGGGTTTGATGGTGGAAATTCCAGACATGGCGATCCGCGGCGTGGTCAAACGCGAAGATCTCCCGCAAGGCCGTTGGCGGCTCGAAGCCCATCGCGGAGCCTGGGTTTCATCGGATGGAAAAGTCATCCAAATGGGCATGCGCATTCCGCTGCATGTCATCGGGCTAGATCGCGAAAAACGCTTTGTCGATTTTGAAGTTGCGGGTCCGCCCACCAGCGGCGGCACCAAATCATTGATCGCCCGACCCGCGCCGATGACAAAAGCTCATCACCCCAAACCAAAACCCGCGTCAAAACCCGCAGCCAATGCTGGCCCAGCGAAGTCTCACAAAAAAGATCGCAAGCTCAAACACAAGCGGCGGCGGTGACGACTTCTGATTTATTGCACACCTCCGTTCACCACTGAATCTTTCCGTTATTTGCTTCGAGTCGTATCGTCTGGCCTGTGGTGATTTTGCCACTCAGAAGTGCCTCAGCGATCAGCGCGCCCAGCATCCGGTCAACCACGCGCTCAACATTTCTCGCGCCGTATTCCTTGCTGAAACCTTCCCGCAGGATCAGCTCTTCGGCGCTATCATCCAGCACAACCGTCACTCCGCGATCTGCCAGTCGCTTATTGAACTCTTCTATCAGTTTCCCGAGAATCTCCCGCGCCGTCTCCATCCCCAGCGGTTTGAAATGCACCACCTTGGTCAAACGGTTCATCAACTCAGGCCGCAGATGCCGTTTCACCGCCTCAAGGAGCGTGGGCGTCTCGCCCACTTCTTCATCTTCCTTGCCTTGGCCAGCTCGGTTTTGCCGGTGCCACTCGGGCCGACGAATAAAAACACTCCCATCGGTCGCCCGGGCTTCTTCAATCCAGCCCGCGCCAAACGCACCGCTTCCGCCACGGCGGAAATTGCTTCCAGCTGGCCTTTCACCCGCCGTCCAAGATCCCCTTCCAGCGCCATCAAGCGCGCCCCTTCATCCGCCGTCAGCGTCCCCACCGGAATCCCACACCGCGCCGCCACCGCCGCCGCAATCTCATCCCGTCCCACAAAGTGGCTGGGACTTGCAGTCCCAGTCCGTCTAGGGGACATCCTGTCCCTTCTCTTCTGCGGCGAAAGCGTCCAAATCCTCACCGCCGCACAAGCCTGATCCACCAAATCCAACGCCTTGTCCGGCAACCTGAAATCCGGCAGATACCGGATCGACCACTCCACCGCCGCCCGCAGTGCCGATTCGGTAGGGCTGGGCCGCCGCGCCCCGCCATGACTGCCCCAGCGGCGTAATGTGAAAGGGTCCGCCAATGAGCAGAGCCGTTCTTGCTCTTCTCAACATCCACACAAACGCACCGCCCATGCGGGCGGACAAGTGGGCGCCCGGCGGTCACGCCCTACCCGCGCGCCGTCCTTTTCGATGGTCTGGCGGTATTCGCGGATCGTCGTCGCGCCGATCACCCGGATCGCGCCACGCGCCAGCGCGGGCTTGAGAATGTTCGCCGCGTCCATGCTGCCGCTGGCCGATCCCGCTCCTAGCAGCAAGTGGATTTCATCGATGAAAAGAATCGGCTTCGGTTCAAGGGACGCCTCGCGCACCACTGCTTTCAGCCGTTCCTCGAATTCTCCCCGGTATTTCGTCCCCGCCACCAGCGAGGTCAGGGAAATCTCGATCACCGCCGGACGACCCAAGGCATCCGGCAATTTCCCCTCCGCCAGCAACTGCGCGAATCCCTCGACAATCCCTGTCTTCCCCACGCCCGGCTCGCCGACCAGAATCAGATTATTCTTCCGGCTTTGCAGCAGGATCTGGGTGATTTTCAGCATCTCCGCTCGCCGTCCGATCAAAGGCGGCAAAGCCCCCTGCGCCGCCAACTCCGTCAAATCCCGGCCAAAGCGCCGCAAGGCGGAATCCGGTGCCTTCTTCTCCCTCTTTTTCTTATCTTCTGTCTTCTGTCTCGGAGTCTTCTGTCTCTCCCCGATCGCCGATCTAGCTCCGCCCGGATCGCCCGCAGTTAAGGATTTCGGTCTCATTTATCGAAATGCGTCCTCATGATGCTGATGTCGGTATTTAATTTACAGGCCGTCCCATAGACTACTAAATTCCCACGTGATAGCGTTAAATCTTATTCTCCACCGGATGAGGCCTTTGCTTGCGGGCCTGATTTGCCTTTATGGTGCCGCTGCATACGGGCGAGAGACACCTTCAAACGATCAAATTTCTGAGTGGCGTAAGTCCGCCGAAAAAGGAGTCGCCTCTGCCCAATACAGTCTCGGACAAGCCTATGACTCCGGGAATGGTGTTCCGAGAGACGCTGCCGAAGCCGCTAAATGGTATCGCAAGGCCGCTGACCAAGGAAATGCCGAAGCACAGTGCGAGCTTGCTTTCCTTTATCAATGTGGCAACGGCCTACCTGAAGATGCAACCGAAGCTGCAAAATGGTATCGTAAAGCAGCTGAGTTGGGAAACATCACGGCTCAAATCCGCCTCGGGATTCGATACATGGGTGGATCCGGAATCTATGCCGCTGGGGTGCCCAAAGACGAAGCCGAAGGAATCAAATGGTGGAAAAAAGCATCAGACCAAGGAAGTTCTGATGCCGCGATCAGTCTTGGTCAGCATTTTTTACGACATGACTTTGATGAGGGAGTAAAATGGCTTCGTCTTGGAGCGGAGAGAAACGATGCAACGGCACAGGTCTTTTTGGGGGATTGCCTGCTGAACCGAAAGGAGCCGTTCAATGAGTCAAAAGATGCAGTAAAGTGGGTTCGTGCTGCTGCTCATAAATCCGCCGGTGGTTTAGCCAGAACCGATGGTCAAATATTTTCGGCAAATCATAACGAGGCCGCTAAGTGGTATCGAAAGGCCGCAGAAAATGATGACGGAAAAGGTCAACGGATGTTGGGGCTATGCTACAATTATGGAATTGGCCTTCCAATAGACCTTGCCCAAGCTTCAAAGTGGTATCGGGAAGGTGCCGATCGTTATGATGTTGGAGCAATGATTTTGCTCGCAGATTGCTACGCAAGGGGCGTAGGGATGACCCAAAACAATGCGGCGGCTGTTAAATGGTGGAGTAAAGCGGCAAAGCAAGGTGGCAGTGACGATGAGCAGACACTCAATCGTTTTATCGACGCGTGGAACAGCCTCACCAAGAGCGAGAACCCTGTGGCCGAGAATATGATCGGAGATTGCTACGCCAAAGGTAAAGGAGTCTTTAAAGACTACGAAGAAGCCATTAAATGGTATCGAAAGGCTGCGGAAAAGGGGCATCCTGAAGCACAAAGAAATTTAGGATATAGCTATTTCATTAGTCACAATGGCATTCAAAAAAATGATGTCGAAGCCGTGAAATGGTTTCTCAAGGCAGCCGCACAAGGAGAGACCATGGCTCAGTATCTGCTTGGAATTTGTTATAGAGACGGTGACGGCGTGCGTAAAGATTCAACTGAAGCGGTGAAATGGTGGCGTAGGGCAGCAGAACAGGGAGATAAGAATGCTCAGGGAACGCTTGCAGCATGCTACCGCGATGGTGCTGGGGTTGCCAAAGATGCGGTCGAATCTTACAAGTGGGGGTTGTTAGCATCTGTCCAAGCCGAAGAACATGACAAGCTGTTCGTAACTTCCTTGGAGGAAAATCTGACACGCGAACAAATCGCAGAGGGCCAAAAACTGGCGCGTAATTTCAAACCGCGGAAAGTGCCCGAAATAGGGGTAAATATTTCGGATGGTCTCGCCGCGGAATTTATTCCGAGACTCACTGGCACGGGATTCTTCATCACCGAGAATGGCTATCTAATTACTAATAATCACGTCGTTGAAGGATCGACCCAAATCCGGCTAGCAACGAGCGGAGGACTGCTCGCAGCAAAGATCGTAAAGATCGATAGCATCAACGACTTGGCCTTGCTCAAGGCCGAGGGAAAGTTCCCGGCCTTGCCCGTGATGACGAGTCGAGCGGTGAAGCTGGGCGGTTCCGTTGCGACGGTGGGATTCCCCAATATCGGTTTGCAGGGGTTCGCTCCTAAATTGGCCAAGGGCGAGATCGCGTCGCTGACCGGCGCTGCGGATGACGCACGGTATTTTCAGATCAGCGTCCCAGTACAACCTGGCAATTCGGGTGGGGCTTTAGTCGACGAGCGTGGTAACGTCGTGGGCGTGGTTTCGGCCAAGTTGAACGCTGCTGCAACTCTTGCCGCGACAGGTTCATTACCGGAGAATGTGAATTACGCGGTGAAAAGCAGTTTTCTGCTAGGCTTCCTTGAATCCGTCCCGGAAATAGCAAGCGCTCTGAAAGAGCCGAACACCAAGGAGGAGAAATTCGAAGCCGTGGTGAAGGCGGCCGAGCAAGCGACCGTTCTTGTATTGGTCTATTGACTTTTCTGTTTCGAGAATTGTCGAAATAGCCCAATGCAACTCGGAGAGTCATTAGGTTCCCAAGTCACGGAATCCCGCCGGGTCAATGCTATCATGGTTTATCCAAGGCTGAATCAGATCATGCATCAAGCTTGAACAGTCTCCGTGCGTCAAAATGCTCGTTTAGCATTTCCATCGATTTTTTGAGGAGCTCCGCGTCAGCAGTTGCTGCATGAAGAGCAGCGCTGACCGAGTCATAGATGTCTGAGAGACTGGGGAACTGGCTTTTGAACGCATCAGGGAGCCTCGCTTTGTAGCGCGCACCAAGTTCATCACCAGTAGTCCGCTCTTCGCCATTCCGGAGGCCAAGCGATTCCCAGAACTGTTCGATCACAGTCCGAAGCATGAATAGCGCACAAAGTGTCATGCCTGTGTGATCAGCAATCATGGCATCCGAATAGTACTTGCGGACACACTTTGGAATGTGATTGGGAACTTTTACTTCTTCGATAGGCCATCGCCCGGAAATCGTCAGCTTCATAACACGGCGGCTCACAAGGAAATCGACAGTCGCTGATTGGCAGCCCTGACATTTGAACCCAAGGTGGAACGATTGACCGGTTGTTGCCGAATCCCATTGATCGGATGGGTAGCCCCATTCTCGGGAATTTGCAGCGAATGCCGAAAAGGGCTTTCTGAGGCGGCATACATGGCAAAAGGTGTCAATGTTTGAAAGACTAACACTAGTTCCACTAGGTGAGTGGTGTGGCGGTTGGTGGTCCAATGAAATGTTCCAATAAAGAGTCGCTCTCTTGATTATAAACAGTTCAAGATCAGGCTGAAATTCCATGCTCTCAACTTCCTTTCTGACGAAGTCCTTGGAAACGTCCACGCTCTGATAAAGATGCTTCGAGGAAAGCAATTCTTTGAATGATTGCGCTATAGCTTTCGCGAGATGGTTCTCTGGGACTGAGATGAATTTCATGATTGGATCAGGTTCAGGAGCATCGGGTCCGACAATCTGCTGGTCAGGCAATCGAATGGCAATCGCCTATTGTAGAAGTCAGAATAGGCGAGAGCATGGAGTGGAAGAAGTGAGCAGTGAGCAGTGAGCAGAAAAGAGGCTGATGGGGCGGTGGTTTGGGGAGAGGAAGAATGTGGGCGAGACTCCCACACGCCTTGAATACGGTTGAGGCGGGAAAGCGTCAACTTGGGGGCGGAAGACGGGAGGCGAGACACCTCCTGCAACGGACTGCGGCGGGACGCCACAGCCACTTTTAGGAGGATACGCCGGACTGACGCGGCGGATTTCGAATGCGTTAGTCATGAAATTCTCCTTGTTTTGGGGATTCGGGAGGAAGGTCGCCAGCGAGCTCGGCTTCGATTTCCTCGATGGTGGGGAGACTGCCGCGCAGTTCCTCCGGGAGGGATTCGGTGAGTTGGGTCTGCCAGGCGGCGACGGCGATGGATTGGTCCAAGCCGCGCAGCGCATACTCGGCGACGAGCCGGTTCTTTTTCCGACAGAGTAGCAGGCCGATGGTGGGCTGGTCGTCGGGATGGCGCAGGAGGTCGTCCACGGCGGAGAGGTAGAGATTGAGCGGTGTGCGGAGTTCATGAGAGCTCTTCGCCGGTGCTTTGCCCGGTGATTTGGAGGGTTAATTCCAGCTCGCGGCGGAGTTCTTCGCGGTCGGGAAGGTAGAGTTGGTATTTCTGGACGAAGAGCTGGCTGTTCATTTCGTAGGTGGCGTATTCGACGAGCAGTTCGTCTTTGTTCCGCGTGAGGATGATGCCGATGGGTGGATTATCACCTTCCGAGTTCTCCTCGGCAGCGAATTACCCGAGATACATGTTCATCTGCCCGATGTGTGGTGCTCGACATCGGTGATTTTCAGATCAATCAGAACGAAGCAGCGGAGGATGCGATGGTAAAAGACGAGATCGACCCGGTAATGGGTGTTATTGAGGGTGATGCGGTATTGCCTGCCGACGAAGGTGAAGCCTTTGCCAAGTTCGAGCAAAAAGGGCTGGAGGTGATCGCAGAGACGGGTTTCGAGGTCGGTCTCGGTGACGTGATGCGGTTCGGGGATTTTCAGAAACTCGAAGACGTAGGGACCGCGCAGCAGGTTCGCAGGCTCCGAGACAATCTGGCCTTCGGAGGCGAGTTGGAGAATGGCGTCTTTGTCTTTTCCAGCGGCGAGGCGGAGGAAGAGCGAGGTTTTCTTTTGTCGTTCAGTTCGGGAATGGACCAGTTTTCGCGGATGGCATGATTTTCGTAAAAACTGCGTTCCAGTGGGTCATCAATACGAAGTAGTTCCACATGGTGCGACCAGCTCAATAAGTCAGAAGGCTTCTGACCTTTTGGGTAATGGAGGTAGAGCAGGCGCATGTAGATGACATTGCTGCGGCTGAAACCCTTGCCGTGGCGTAGGGTGAGATCGTGGCTCAGGTTCGTCAGCAATGGCAGGAAATGTGTCCAACCCAATTTTGTCATCAGTGATGTCAAAATCTTTGGATCGGGGAAAACTTCGGCGAATTGCACCATCCGGGCCAGATTCCGCTGGCCGTAGCCGCGACCGAATTCCGCCGTCAATTTTGCACTCAATGCGTGCAAAATCTTTTCCCCGTATTCCGCCCGCTTCTCATTGAGAATGTCCGTGCGGATGCGGTGGCCGATGGACCAATAAAGCAAGATCAGCCCGGAATCCACGGCGCGGGCGACCTGTTCGCGCGCACTGAGGATGAGCTGCCGCAGGTCGGTCACCAGCGCTGGACTCACTCCGATGATGGTGGCAGACGGCTTCATGAGAGCCGATTTCTTTGCGGCGGGCAGGGCGTCAGGAGATGGTTTGCGGCGGGCGGGCATGGGAAATAGAAGAGTCGAAGGGGAAAAATCGTCAACTTGGGTGGCGGGATCATTTGAGTGCGGCGTGGCCTTTTGGGGTAAGGCGGTATTTTTGGAGGCGGCTGTTGGGTTTGTCCGGGAGGGTGTATTCGATCAAGCCAACAGCCATTGCTGCCTGCTGGTAGTGTTCGCGGAAGTGTTTTTCGTCCCGAAGCGCAAGAGCGTTCATGATCTCCCGCCGCCCCATTTCACTTTTTAGAAGCCCGAGCATTCGTCTTACTTCGGGGGTGACTTCGGGGGTGACTTCGGGGGTGACTTGACCTGTGACTTCCGGAGTGACTTCCCCGGCAGCAACGGGTCTGGGAAATTCGGTGATGAAGATCCCCGCAGCTTCGGAGAAGCGGACTTTGGGGGCTTTTTCAAGAATTAGAGGAATGCCCCGACCCCAAGCCTCGACGTATTGGATGCGGCGGAGGAGGTCGGCGATGAGGGGATTGCGGCGGCGGGAAACCTTCGCGGTTTTGAGAGTTCGCAGGGTGACGCCTTCCATAAGTATACCCGGATTACGGACTTCGACGCGGTCCGGGAAGATGGCGATGCGGACTTCATCGGGATCGCGGTAATCGCGGTGGCAGAAGGCGTTGATGATGGCTTCGCGGAATGCCTCGCGGTCGATTTCCGGCACGTCCACGCGGACAAGGCCGTCGAGCCTCATGCCGATGCGGATGTTCTTGAGGATGTATTTTTCGGCTTCTTCGATCAGCGTGAGGATGTCGCCATGGAAATCGTGCTGATCGATGATCGTGGCGGTCGAGGGGGTGGCAAAGACGGCGCAACGGAGCGTGAGGAATGGCGGTTTGGCAAAGAACACGCGGGCGGCGTTGAGATCATGCCCGCCCGCATGAAGGCCGAGGCTTTCGAGGGCGCCTTGCACGTTGGTCCACGGGAGTCCGGCTTTGCGGACATAGGTTCGGATCTTCGCAGCATCGGGCTTGAAGGGTTCCAGAATCGGCTCCGAGTCCCATCCTTGATGGCTGCGGTTTTTGCGCAGGATGATGGATTCGATTTCCTTGGCGGAGAGCTGGCGGTCTTCGTCGGCGACGCGCATGTAGGCGCGGCCGTGGGCGTAGTAGGGCTTTTCGCCGCCGGAGAAGGCGACGCGGATGCAGGATTTTCCGCCGAGTGCGACGGTTGAGACATCCGGATAGATTTTCGGTTCGATGTGGGCGGCGATGGCTTGGGAAACTTTCCGCAGGGTGGTTTCGCTGACGTCCATTCCAGCGGGGTTTCCGTCGTTTTTGATGCCAAACCAGAGTTCGCCCGCGCTGTGCTTGTTGAGAATGGCCGCGATGGAATTCAGTCCGTCGCTAAGTTCGGCGAGGCTCTTCTTGAATTCGACTGTTTCGGATTCCTTCATGGGAAATAGCGTTAGGGAATCATGGTCTTGGTTTTGGGAGTAAGGTGAGCAGCTTCCCGGCGTCGGGGAAGCGGTCTTTGGGATTTCGGACGAGGGCTTTGTCGATGACGGCGGCGAGGTTTTTCTCCAGTCCGGGCATGCGGTCGCGGATGGGGGCGGGGTTTTCGTTGAGGATGATGTCGATGGGGTCACGCTTGGGGAGAGATCGGAGGGTCGGTGTTTCGGTAGGACGGAAAGAGGGAGAATGCGGGTGGGATGAGTTTGGTTTGTCGGGGCTTATTTCAATCGCTTCGCTCTGCTGGCGGAGAGCGGTTGGGCAAAAGCTGAAATTCTGAAAGCTGAAACGCTGAAATGAAGAGGAAGAATGCGGACGAGACGCATCTCGGACGGACTGCGGCGGGACGCCACAGCCACTTTTAGGAGGATGCGCCGGACTGACTCGGCGGATTTCGAATGCGTCAGTCATGAGATCCTCCTTGTTTTGGCGATTCGGGTGGAAGGTCGCCAGCGAGCTCGGCTTCGATTTCCTCGATGGTGGGCAGACTGCCGCGCAGTTCCTCCGGGAGGGATTCGGTGAGTTGGGTTTGCCAGGCGGCGACGGCGATGGATGGGTCCAAGCCGCGCAGGGCATACTCGGCGACGAGCCGGTTCTTTTTCCGGGAGAACGTGTCCCCAAGGCAATTGCGCAATTGGGCCGCTCGGGAAGCTGAGTGATCCGTGAGCAGTTGATTCATGGCTACAGTTCCTCGGTTTTGAATTCGCTATAACCTTCATAGTAATAACTGACATCAATGCCTTTCATAAACAGCGCACGGTCATGGATTTGATCGGTAAGGGCGTTGCGCAGCAGGGCTTTGATTTCGAGGTCTTTGACCACGCTGCGTTGCATGGCGGAGAGGTAATCTTCTCGGTCCACCATGTTCCAATCGATCACCTGTTGGATTTCGTTTTTGAGAATCAGATCCAGCCAAATGCGGGTGGCACGGCCATTGCCCTCGCGGAACGGGTGGGCGATGTTCATTTCCACATATTTCTCGATGATTTCCTCAAAGGTGCCTTGTGGCATGGCATCGATCGCCTTCAACGATGGCTGAAGGTAGATTTGCGAGGCAAAACGGAAATGGCCTTTCGACAGGTTTACCTCGCGTATTTTCCCGGCAAAGGCGTAGATGTCGCCAAAGAGATAAGCATGAATGTAGGCGAGCCCGGCAAAGGTGCCGACTTCGGCTTGGGAAATATCGCCAGAGTCATAAAGCTGCTTGGCTTTCAGCTTGCTGATTTTTTCCTCCGCGCGGGCCAGTTCGACTTGGTTGGTGATGTTCAGTTTATTTTCTAAAATCATGCGGCTGGCTCCTTTTGGTTCAATTGATCAACTGTCAACTGATGGTTGACAGTTGCCACCTCGGTCAAGTGAGTGGTCATAGTGGTAATATGAAGATTTTCATGAGATTAAGCCAGTAATTCCCGGTCATCTGCGGGATTAAATTTGAGGCTCTTGACGTTGTTGGCGGAGAGTCGGGTAAAAGCTGTAGGCCATCGCTTGTTCGAGGCGTTTTCCGGATTCGAGGGCTGCGGCTTGATCCGCCAAGGGTCTGTCTCGAGCGGGAACCTGCTGCACACGGGCTTCCTGTGTGGTGGCGGACTGGGTAATGGGCAGGTCGAGATCGTAAATGTGGTGCTGGTGATGGCGAAGCTGGCGCTCGTGGAGATCACGAAGCCTATTCCGCATAGCGCAGGCTGCATAGACGGCGAAATCACCCTTGGCGGGATCGAAAAGGCGGGCCGCGTGGGCGAGTGCCTCTTGAGCGGTCAGTTCGATTTCTGCGTGTGGGAGGCCTAGGATGTTGGAGAATTCCCTAGCGATCTTACTCGCGAGGGGAAGGAGTTCGTTGACTCTTTCAGCCATGACGGCGAAAGCCTAGCACTCCGAAGAATGACAAGGCAAGCATTCACTGTCCTGGTCCCGATCCGCGTTGCAAACGTCACATCACCAACGTCTCACAAAAAAGACCGTAAGCTGAAACACAAACGGCGACGCTGACTCAGCTCTGCCATCCAGAAAAGAGATGGACGTAGGAGCGGGCAAAAGTAGCTGCTTGAATCTTTGACCTTTTCCGGCAAGAAACAGCGCGTGATGAATTTCGACTTTGAAACACGTGTGGAGCGCCGTGGCACGGGCTGCATCAAATACGACCGACGCCCTGAACTCGATCCGTTCTGGGTGGCAGACATGGATTTCGTTTCCGCTCCCGCCATTCTTGAGGCCATCCACCGCCGGGTGGACCACGGGATTTTCGGCTACGCTCATCCGCACGATGGTCTGAACGACGCAATCATTCACTACCTGCGCGAACGCCGCAACGCGACCGTGCCTGTGGAACACATCGTGCATCTCGGTGGCCTCGTGCCCGCGCTCTCGCTGGCCACCCGCGCGTTTTGCCAGCCGGGCGATTCCGTGATGACCTGCACGCCGGTCTATCCGCCTTTTCTTGGAGTGCACCACGATGCCAAGGCCAACTTAATCACGGTAGATCACATTTTCACCGAACCAACCGGCTGGTCCATGGACTGGGAGGCGATGGAAAATGCCGTCACTCCAGAAACAAAAGTTTTCCTGCTCTGCAACCCACAGAACCCTCTCGGCAAGGTGTTTTCCGAATCCGACGTCATCCGCCTCGCAGAGTTTTGTGAAACCCATGATCTCATTCTGGTTTCCGATGAAATCCACTGCGACCTCATTCTTGATGAAAATCTAACGCCGCATTTTTCCGCATTGAATCTATCCGAACGTTTTGCCGCGCGCACCATCACATTGCTCTCACCTAGCAAGACATGGAACATCGCCGGTCTTGGATATGCCTACGCGGTGATCGCCGATGATCCGCTGCGCCGCAAATTCAAATCTGCCTTCGGTCACACGCTCGCTGAAACCAACGCGATTTCCTATTACGCCGCCGAGGCCGCCTATCGTGATGGCGAACCATGGCGCCGCGAATTGATCCAATATCTCACAAAAAATCGCGACACGTTAGTCGAGTTCATCAACACCCGCTGCCCCGGCATGTCCGTTCGCTCGTGCGATGCCACTTATCTCGCATGGATCGATGCTCGCGGGATCGGCGCGGAGAATCCGGCACTTTATTTCGAGAAAAACGCAGGGCTTTTTCTATCAGACGGCACGTTTTTCGGTTGGTCGGGACATGTTCGATTCAACTTTGGCTGCCCGCATTCTCGCATGATCGAAGGCTTGGAAAAAATCGCCGCTGCTCTCTCCATCACTCCTTGATCCACCATGAAATCCCACATTCCCGTGGCGCTGAGCATCGCCGGATCCGATTGCTCTGCAGGCGCCGGCATCCAGGCGGACCTCAAGACGTTCCAACATTTCTACGTTCACGGACTCACCGCCATCACTTGCGTTGTTTCCGAAACTGCCAACATCGTGCGCACCATCCACCCGGTGCCAGTCGAGGTGGTGGTGGATCAAATTTCGCTGCTGCTAGAATCATTTCCCATCGCCGCAGTGAAAACCGGCATGTTATTTTCCGCCGCACACATTCACGCAGTTGCCGCAATTTTTGAAAACCATCGAGATATCCAGTTGATCGTCGATCCCGTAATGATCGCCTCCACCGGCACATCATTGTTAGAGCCAGAGGCCATCAGCGCCTACGAATCCCGCTTGCTTCCACTGGCCCGCTTGATCACACCGAATCTCCACGAGGCCGCCGCCCTGCTCGGAGAAAAAATCAACGATGCATCCTCAATCGAACGCGCCGCGCTGCGCCTAGCAGAACGATTCGGCACGGCCGTGTTGCTCAAAGGCGGTCACCTCGATGGCACAGAATGCACTGACCTGCTAGTGGATCGTGGCGAAGTCCACTCATTCACTGCCGCGCGCATTCCGGTCATCGGTTCACACGGCACCGGTTGCACACTATCCGCCGCCATCACCGCCTTGTTAGCCAATGGCAACCCACTTCCCCGCGCAGTCCAGCTCGCCAAAAACTACCTTGGCGAAACTCTGCGGCATTCCTATCATTTCGATTCCCCATCCGGCGGCACCGTCCATGCGCTGAATCAAGGCACCAGTCTTTGACTGCCCATGCTTTGTTTGAAGCTCCTCGAGCAGTGCAAAATTCGTTTTTCGATGCTGCCGTAATCTCAACAATATCGCGGATGATGAGCGCAAATACTGAAAGTCGTGGGCGATCCGTTTCTTTTTCCGCTTCCCGCTGGCGGAATTTCGGGCCACACCTTCGCGCGTGATGTTGCCAGTTTTTGAAATCGCCGATGATCTCCGTGAAGCTGTGCTTGTCGGTGGTTCATCGCGCGTGTTGCTCAAGGCCCCCACTGGTTCCGGAAAATCCACTGCCGTACCGGGCATGATTCTGGATGCGGGAGTGCCTGGAATCATCCTTGTCATCGAACCCCGCCGCATGGCCGCACGTCTGTTAGCTGGGTGGGTGGCAAAACAACGCGGCGTCACAGTTGGCCGCGAGGTAGGATATGCCGTGCGTTTCGATACAAAATACGGCAATGACACGCGCATCATCTATCTGACAGATGGAGTTTTCCAGCGCTGGATTCAAGATGATCCTGAACTCCACGGCGTGGGCGCAGTGATATTCGACGAATTCCACGAACGCAGACTCGCCGTGGACATCGCGCTTTCCCGCTGCCTGGATCTTCAAGACGGGCCGCGTCCGGACCTGCGAGTGTTAGTGATGTCTGCCACACTCGAAACCGCTGGTCTTGCGGATTTTCTAACTCCATGCGCCACGCTGGAAACTGGCGGTCGTTTGTTTCCCGTGGATGTTTTCTATCGACCCGACCGACCGCCAGTGAATGACCGCCGGGGCGGGCCGCCGCGCGAGATTTCGGTGTGGGAAAAAATGGTGGGCATTTGCCGCGAGGCGATGGCGATGCCAGATGCGGGTAACATCCTGATGTTTTTGCCTGGCACGCATGAAATTCGAAAAACCATCGAGCTGCTAGAACAAGGTTCGACCACTCGTGGCTGGGATGTCTATCCACTCTACAGCTCCTTGCCACCCGCCGCGCAAGAAGCCGCGATAACTCCGGGGCCGAAACCGAAAATCATCGTCGCCACCAACGTTGCGGAAACCTCGCTCACGATTGAGGGCGTTAGAACCGTCATCGACTCGGGTCTCGCTCGGATCGCAGCTTACGAACCTCGACGCGCGATCAACACCTTGTTGATCAAAAAAATCTCACGCGCCGCCGCAGAGCAACGTGCTGGCCGCGCTGGCCGCACCGCGCCAGGCCGCGCATTCCGACTCTGGAGCGAAAGCGATCACGCTCGCCGCCCGGAGTTCGAGTCGCCTGAAGTGCATCGCGTCGATCTAGCGGAAGCCGTGCTGTTACTCAAATCCGCTGGAGTTGCTGAAATCCGGAATTTCCGCTGGTTTGATGCACCCACCGAAGCCGCGCTCAGCCGCGCTGAAAATCTATTGCACGATCTGGGTGCTCTTGATTCGTCCGGAGGCCTAACTGAAGAAGGCAAGAAGATGGCCGCTCTTCCGTTAGAACCACGATTTTCCCGCCTCATGCTAGCGGGTCACGAACACGGCTGCGTCGCAGAAACGGCTTTCATCGCGGCTGCAGTGCAAGGCGAGGGAATCTTCACCAACAAACGCGGCGGTGTCGGTAGAAAAGATTTTCTTTTTCCGGATGACGACTCGGATTTCGCGGGTGAATGGCGGGCATTCGAATCTGCCGAGGCGATGAAATTCGATCCGCAACGCTGCGGCCAACTCGGAATCCTCGCACGCGGCGCACGTGAGACGGCGCAGGGATTTGATCGACTCTGCTCTCTAGCAGAGCGTTTTGGTTGGGAATGGCAGCCGGTGGATTTCAAAAAACGCCGCGAAGCCGTGGGCCATGCGATGTTAGCCAGCTTCAGCGACCAACTCGCGATGCGCTTCAACCAAGGCACACTCGCCTGCCGGCTGGTCGGCAACCGTCGGGGAAAACTTGATGAAGAATCGTGCGTCAAAAACGCCCCAGCCTTTGTCGCTGCTGAAATCACCGAGGTAGAGGCCCGCGAGGTCATTGTGCATTTGCGCCGCGCCACCGCGATTGACCCCGCTTGGCTGGCTGGCTTGTTTGCCGATGATCTAACTACAACTGAAGGAGCGGCATGGGACGAAGCTCGCCGCCGCGTGATTTCTCGCAAAGAAACTCGCTTCCGCGATCTAGTGTTAGAAACTCGTGAAAGTGACCACCACATCAATCTTGATCAAGCTGCGGAAATTCTCGCAGCCCGCGTTCTATCAGGTGAACTCATTTTAAAAAACTGGGATCACTCAGTTGACCAATGGGCGGCGCGGCTTTCATTGTTAGGAAAAACGATGCCGGAACTCGAAATGTCAGGTTGGGCTGAAACCGACCGAGCAGACGCCATCGCACAGATTTGCCACGGCGCGGTGGCTTACAAAGACATCAAGGAAGCCAATGTCTGGCGTGTGTTGAAGGAATGGCTTAACGCCGCCCAACGCGCCGCGCTTGATTCGTATTGCCCGGAGCGCATCGAGTTTCCTAACGGACAGTCCGCCAAGATCACTTACGAAACAGGCAAAGATCCGTTCATTTCCCTGCGCGTTTCCCACCTCTTCGGCATCTGGGAAACGCCAACCATCGTCAACGGACGAGTCTCGTTGTTGATTCATATTCTAACTCCCGGCCAGAAGCCTTGGCAAATGACTAAGGATCTCAAAGGATTCTGGGCATCCGGCTACGCACAGATGAAAAAAGAAGTCGCCGGACGTTATCCACGCCATCCATGGCCGGACAATCCGCGCGAGTGGGTTAGGCCGCCCGCAAAACCACGCACCTGAATATCAATCATGAATCTACTTCACGGCGATTGCCTGAAAACCCTGCCGACATTGCCCGAAGCATCCTTCGATCTAATTATCACCTCACCGCCATACAACCTCGGGATTTCCTACAAGAGTTTCAAGGACACCGCGCCGCGCGAGGAATTCCTTCTCTGGTGCCGGGAATGGGCCGCTCAGGTCAAACGGGTGATGGCAAGCGACGCTTCGTTTTTCCTCAATGTCGGCGCGTCTCCCGCCAGCCCATTATTGCCACACCAATTGATCCTCGCACTAACCGATGGAGATGAGCCACTTTTTACGCTGCAAAATACTTTCCATTGGATCAAATCCATCACTATCGAAACACCCGGTGGCGAACAAATCAGCGCAGGGCATTTTAAACCGATCAACTCGAAGCGCTACGTCAACGACTGTCATGAATACATCTTTCATTTGACCAAATCTGGATCCATCGAACTCGACCGCCGAGCTGCGGGAGTGCCATACGTTCACAAGTCTAACATAAATCGTTGGGGTCACACTGGCGGCGCAGATCTGCGATGCCGTGGCAATGCATGGTTCATTCCCTACGAAACTATCCAATCGCGCGACAAAGAGCGCCCACATCCCGCCACATTTCCCGTGGCGTTAGTGGAACAATGCATCCGCATCCATGGCAAAGGTGCAGAGACAAAGTTGCTAGATCCCTTCCTCGGAATCGGCACCTCAGCCATCGCCGCACATCGCCAAGGCATCGCAGAATTTACCGGCATCGAACTGGACGCCCACTATCTAGAAACCGCCCGCCAGCGCTTAGCGGATGAGCAAAATCCTCATGCCGGCGAATTGACGCTCGGGATCTGAATTTTTTTGGGTGGAGGTGAATTCACCTCATTTTCTGTTATTTCGTTCACGATATTCACTCGGGGAACACTGCATCAAACTGCGAAAAACGCTAGAAAAGTAGGCCGATGACCCAAACCCGCAGTCAAGGGCGATGGATGTGATTGTATCGCGGGTTTCTACAAGTTTCGCGCGGGCCATTTCCACTCGCTTCAGCTGTAAATAGGCAATGGGGGCTAGATTTGTTAGTTTTCGACACAGCTGCGCGAAACGTGTTCGGCCCAGCCCTGCGCGTTCTGCCATGATTTCGAGCGTCCACGGTTCAGCCAATTCATCACGCAAACGATCCAGAAACATCGCCACACTTCGTTCCCCTAAAGTTAGACTGGATTCACGCTGCGGATTCCGCGCTCGCAATAATTCTAACACACAAACCAACAACTCATTGATGACTAACGTCAATCGTGACACCGGAATATTACCAGTTTGCGAAAGCTCGACCCAACGTCCCAGTTCGGTAAAACAACGGTCGATCTCCGCCGTACCATCCCACATTGGATGTTCGTTTTCGCGTAACAGAGCAGTGAGTTCGCGAATATCGTGCTTTGATAACACCATCCACTCTGGCCAAAACCATGGCTGGTGAGGTTGCCTTACACCGACATCCAGAATCAGCCAATACAATCTGCTAGAAGAAACGTTTGGATTACCGACACAGTGTGGCTGCCATGGCCGTGTGATCGTCAAACTACCGGGGACTAACGAAAATGGCCGACCATCTACTTGAAAGGCCAAATATCCATTGGCGAGATATGTGATTTCAATTCCTTCGTTTCGATGCTCACCAAGACTCCAATCTTGGTGGTGAGCGGCATTCCAAAATCCAACTGTACTCACTTGAGGCAAAGTTCCCGGTGGCAAACGCCGACCCGGATACGTTCCGCGCGCCAAGGCCGACATTTCCACATCCCCGGCGGCCAACGCAGTAATCAACGACGCACATTTGTCTGCTCGGTAACGCTCATCACCCGCATCAAAGACTGTTGTCCGCTTGCTCATGTTTCAATATTTACCACTGGCCGGACACGAAAGACAAGACTTCATCGCTGTGCCAGATTCATCACACACTTATGGCAAACATCAACATCGGCATCAATCTGGAATTCGTTAGACATGAAGACAAATCATTCGAATGGGGCATTAACAAGGCGGCAGAACTGGGCTACGAATACGTGGAACCCATGTTGCACTGGGGCCGCGAACTGCTAAGCGAAGCTGGGTATTTCCACAGCGTCTCGATGCTGGATGATCCTCTTCGCATCACTCGCGCATGTCATGCTGCGGGCATAAAGCTTTCGGGCTTCTCCGCCCATACTCCCTTGTGCAAACCAGAAATTTCCACCGAATACCTCAAGCAAGCGATCCGCTTTGCTGCCGAATGCGGTGCACCGGTGGTAAATACTGATGAAGGACCCAAACCCATTTGGACTACTTCTGAAGAGGACCATGTGCTGATGCGCTACGTTCTGATGGAAGCTGCTAGAATGGCAGAGCCGCGAAATATTCTGCTAGGAATCGAGCCTCATCAGCAATATTCGAAGCACCCTGATGGCTTGGACGTCATTCACTCGCTGGTCAATTCACCGGCCATTGGGATCAATTTTGATACGGGGAATAGTTATCTCTGTGGGCATGATCCGTATCTTTGGCTTGAGCATGTAGCTGGACGTTTGGTGCATCTTCACGCCAAAGATATTTCAGTGAACCAATCCGATGCGCAGCGCGGACAAGTCACCGGCACACCGGTAGGCTGTGCTTGCGGCGAGGGCGTGATTGACTGGGCGCGTGTGATTCAAATTTGTAGAGAGAAATGCCCACGCGACATTGTAATGTCTGTGGAGTGCGGAACCGTGGACCAAGCTGCACGCAGCATTGCGCATTTGAAAGCGTTGCTTTGATCACATCATCGAACCCTGTAGAACCCAACAGAAATGCCAGCCTCGATTAGACGAATCTTCATCATCATCAGCTCTGTCTCGAATCTTTTGGTCGCAGGTGGAGTTGAGCCTGAATTTTCCTGGCAGCAAACCGAAACGAGTCTAGCCCTGTGCAATCGTGAAAAAATTGTTTGGAAGCTGGTGTTTGATGCGAAACAACCCAAGACGTATTTTCACCCGCTCGCAACACTAGAGGGTCAAGTTCTAACCGAATTTGAACCCGAAGATCACCCCTGGCATCGGGGCCTATGGTGGTCTTGGAAATTCATCAACGGTTTGAACTATTGGGAAGAAGATCGGCAAACGCACGCGAGTGAGGGAGTGAACGAACTCACTCATGCCAAGGTAATGCGCGGCGTTGATTTTGCCGCGCAAGCCGAACTCCACTTCAGCTATCATCCGCCGGGAAAGCCGCCAGTGATGACCGAAATCCGCAAGTTGTCGATCAATCGACCTGATTCGGATGGAAGATATTGGATCGACTGGACCAGCACTTTCACGGTCGGAGATGCTCCAGTGAAATTGGATCGCACTCCGACATTGCGAGAAGGCGGAGTGGATTTCGGCGGATACGCCGGATTGTCACTGCGATTTCCAGTCGGACTGACGGGTTGGTCATATCGCACCAGCGAGGCGGCGAAAAGCGCAACCAATGGCCACGGAAAGTCGGCACGCTGGGTCGATTTTTCAGGCAAAAACGCCGGCATTTCCGTGTTTGACCACCCCGATAACATGCGTCATCCCACGCCATGGTATCTCAGCGAGAAACCAGAATTGATATATCTAAGTCCAGCTGTTTTGTTAAATGAATCCCTCACTCTAGCAGCGCAACAATCTATAAAACTCACCTATCGAATCATGATCCATTCCAAACCGATCACCGACAAAACAATTGACATGCAATGGAATGAATTTTCGTCGCCAGTAAAACCCTGAATTATACTATCAGAATCATGAACCACTCACATCCCACGTTCACTCGCCGGACTTTCATCAAGAGCCACATTGCAGCATGCATCGCAGCTCGTGCATTTCCAGCCTTGATCCCAGCCTCCGCGCTGGGACTTGACGGAAAAATCGCACCATCTAACAGAATCGCATTGGGAATCATCGGCTGTGGGCCACAAGGCATGGGGGTGCTGAGTGGATTTTTGAATCAAAATGACTGCCATGTCGTTGCAGCCTGCGATGTGAAAGAAGATCGTCGCAAAGTGGCGGCTGAAACCATCCATGATCGCTATCAAAACAAAGACTGCAAAATCACTGGAGACTTCCGTGAATTAACCAGTATGCAAGGCATCGACGCCTGCCTCATCGCAACTCCTGATCATTGGCACGTTCTTGCGGCCCTCGCTGCGGTCAACGCTGGAATGGATGTCTATGTTGAAAAGCCACTTGCGCTTGGAATGACTGAAAGACAAGCGATCCGCACCGCTCTTAAAAACAAAAAACGCATTTTTCAATTTGGCACACAACAACGTTCATCACGAAACTTTCGTTATGCTTGTGAGTTGGTTCGCAATCAAAAGATCGGCGATCTGAAACAGATCCAAATATGGGCACCCGGTAGTGCACCGGGTGGATCGCGAAAAGTCACACCACCCACGCCAGGTCTCGATTTCGATCTTTGGCAAGGCCCTGCAAGACTCCGCGAACACACAGAAGATCTCTGCACTGATGATGGAAACAAAAAGACGTGGTGGTTTGTTTCCGATTACGCACTTGGATTTATTGCCGGTTGGGGAATTCACCCGTTAGACACCGCAATCTGGGGTGCGCAAGATCGTCTGGGAAACACCGTGGAAATCAACGGCACTGGAGTCTTCCGCAACCAAGAAGGAATTTGTAACACCGCCATCGTATGGGAGGTTGATTTCACATTTGCCACCGGCGTTTCCATGAAATTTGTAGGAACACCGAATGGCGGCAATCAGGGACTTTCTACATCCGATCCCTTTGCAAATCGCGATGAATGGAAACAGCGATACGGCAAGATCGACACGCACGGCACTGCATTCGAAGGAACTAACGGTTGGGTGCATGTGGATCGCAGCCGCATCAACGTGAGCTCCGATGAGTTAGCCCGAATCGACGAAAATTCATTCAAGAGCCGATTGATCACCAGTTCCAGTCATCAGCGGAATTTCCTCGATTGCGTGAAAACTCGCAAAGAGACGATCTGCCCTATCGATTCATCAATTCTCGGAGACAACCTGTGCCATGCTGCAGACATTGCCATTCGTCTCGGACGAAAAATTACTTTTGACCTGAAGAATGAGAAATTCATCAATGACGCCGAAGCTAATAAACTTCTGCTAGGTAACGAATGGCGTGCGCCATGGAAAATCGGATAATTTTCAACATGAGATATCAGATATTAAATATAATCGGCGCTCACATCGTCAGCATCTCTGGCGGTAAAATTGCTTATGCTACTTTAGCAATGGGTTGTGGTTTCATGACGTTGTAGGCGTCCATGGTGCAATCTCCGGGCCGCAAGCTACCGAAGAAAAATGGGATTGGTATGGGAATTTGTATTTCACTGACACTTGCTGAAGAATAGCGGGCCTGAAGAAAAGACGATTTTACGGCTTGGCAGTCTCCGGCATGAGCTGCAAGCTCCAGTAATGCAAACCGCAGCTTTTCTCAAAGACCTATTCGACCTCTCAGGAAAAACCGCCGTCGTGATCGGTGGCACCGGCGAACTCTGTGGCACCATGGCCACTGGCCTCGCGCGAGCCGGGGCTGAAGTCGTGCTCGGCGGCCGCATCCCGGAAAAAGCCGAAAAACGCCTCGCCGAAATTCAGGCATTTGGCGGTACAGGATATTTCGTTCCGGTGGATGTGACCTCACGTGATTCGTTAGAAAACCTACTTGAAACCACACTGGCCCGCTCCGGTCAGGTGGACATTTTGATCAACGGTGCCGGAACCAACTCCCCCACCCCGTTTTTGAATATTTCCGAAGAAGAATACCAACGCATCATCGACACCAATCTCTCCGCAGTCTTCCGCGCGTGCCAGGTATTCGGCCAATATTTTCTCGAAGAATCGCGCGCTGCCTCGATCATCAATCTCGGCTCGATTTCCGGCCTCAACCCGCTGTCTCGCGTTTTCACTTACTCGCTCTCGAAAGCCGCGGTCCACAATCTAACACGCAGCCTCGCCCGTGAGTGGGGCGACAAAGACATCCGCGTCAATACACTGGTGCCTGGATTTTTCCCCGCCGAGCAAAACCGCAAGTTGCTCGATGAGTCCCGCGTTCTCGACATCCTCCGCCAAACCCCTGCCTCACGCTTCGGGAATTCTGATGAACTCATCGGCGCAACCCTATTGTTAGCTTCTAGCAAAGCCGGCTCCTTCATCACTGGCATCGAAATGATCGTCGATGGCGGATTCCATGCAATGACGATCTAATCGTTCAACGGCTCTTGCGCCGCAATTGGAAATCACTTCATCCGCAAAAAAGCCCCGCCGACACGCTGAAGTGCCGACGGGGCTTTGGATTTAATTCAACTGCCTACGATGTTAGTTCAGTCGCGTAATGTTGCCCGTGAGGGTCACATTACGGAAGGTTGCGCTGCAGGCGGTGGACGCGGTGTTGCTCGACACTGCTAGACCGATCAAGACATCGCTGGCCATGCTCACGGTCACTGCACTGCCGACGGCGGTCCATGTGGTGCCGTTGGTGGAGCGGTGGGCGGTGAACGTGTTGCCCACTCGCGTGAGCCTCACCCACGATG
>ENA-OFCF01000071-OFCF01000071.1-metagenomes-genome-assembly--contig:-NODE-71-length-51321-cov-13.314965_pt1 | contig 51321 bp, 32 predicted proteins | sample MGYA00153387_OFCF01 | MGnify analysis MGYA00153387 | reverse complement strand
TAGGGGATGAGGTGATTTATTTTTCTCTCGCCACGATGACGGTTTATCGGAATCGATAGCCGCATGACTCTGATATTGCTGCCTCGATTTCATCATCTGGTAGTCCATTATAACAACTGAAACATCTGTAATATTTAGCACATCCATAGCAGACTAGCACGGAACAAATTAGCCATTATAATAAGTCATGACTTATAACTTGTGGATCTAGTTTGGAGGATCTATGGCTCTATAGTAGCGAGAGCTGAAATCAATTAATTCATTTTGTGAATAATTTTAACCTTATTATCACTTGTAGGATTTTTTACATATGAGTATTGACCATCGGCAAGACTTAAAATCAGGTAAAGCTAATTTACCTGAAAGTTCGCAGCCTAAAGCTCTAAATCCCGCAGTTGGATCGAGTACCAACTCCGAAGAAGGCGGTTTGGATCTCGATCGGATTTTTAAAGCCATCCAGAGACGGTTGTGGATCGTTCTAGTCGCAAATGTGGTCACGATTGCGGCGGCGATGTCTTTGAACCGGACTCGACCTCATGTGTATGAAGGTAGCTTCAAAATACTGATCGAGCCAGTTACCGCCGAAGGTCAAGTAGTCTCTTCACTTAAAGGAACTCAAACAAGTGTTGAAGACCAAGATCTAGGGAGTGCCCAATCCTCAAAAACTACACTTGATTATCCCACTCAAATTCAGCTACTTCTCAGCGATAAAATATTACAGCCGACATTCCAAAAACTTAAATCTTCCGATCCCAAACTCTCTTACGAAGTACTGAAGAGTTCTCTAAGTATCAGTCGGACCAAAGACACCGCTGAAACTAAAATTCTCGAAGTTCGATATTCATCTCGGTCAGCCAATGAAACCAAACAGGTGATGAATCTCGTAGCTGATGCTTATATTCAATATAGCCTGAGAGAACGACAAACAAATGTGCGCCGAGCTGTTCAATTTGTAGACTCCCAACTCCCCAAAATCAAAACTCAAGTCCGCGACTTGGAATTGGCTTTACAGACTTTCCGAGAGCAGAATCAGTTAATCGATCCAACTACTTTGGGAACTCAACTCGGAGAGCGGATGAGCAATACACAGCAGGAGCAACTGACAACTCAAGTAGAACTAACCAAAGCCAAACAACTCTATCAATCTCTCCAACAGCAGATTCAACTTCAACCAAGAAGTGCTGAAGCTGCTTCAGTTCTGAGTGAGGCTCCGGGCTATCAACAATTAGTCAAACAGCTTCAAGATATTGATATTGAATTAGAGAGTCTATCGGCTGAATTGACAGATGAGCATCCTAAAATAGTTTCGCTCCGAGAGAAAAGAAAAAAAATATTACCACTACTGGAGACAAAAGCTACCAATCTATTGGGTAGCAATCTCTCTAGGAGTATCCCGAACGTTCAGTCTCTGCCGTATCAAAATGCACTGCGGCAAGACCTCAGTAAGCAGTTTATCACTGTTGCCACCCAAGTGCAGGTTTTGGAAGCCAAGCTGAAGAAACTAAATGAATCAAGTCAAATGCTAGCTCAGGAAACAAGTCAGCTACCACTCATCTCTCGCCAATATGAAAATATCCAAAGACAATTAAAAATTGCCACAGAACAACTGAGTAAATTCTTGCAAAAACGTGAAGAGTTGATGATTAATGCTGCTCGTCAAGAAGTGCCGTGGGAACTGATAGCTTCTCCTTCAGTCAAAGAAGCATCATCGTCTAATTTAGTAACCGAGCTGCTGCTAAGTTCGATTGTCGGCTCACTTTTAGGGGCTGGAGTGGCTTTGCTACTGGAGACAAAAAATAATATTATTTATTCATTGAGAGATTTGAATGAGGAACTAACTATCTCAATTTTGGGGATGATTCCCAAGCGAGAAGACGAACAAAAAGCTCTCAACAACGATCCAATGCTCAAAACCAAAAGTCTGAGTTCTATGTCCACTGATGAGGAGGAGCGCAATACGAAGACTCGTTACCAATTTTCTCCATTTATAGAGTCTTTCCGCGCTCTAAATTCTCAAATTCGGCGCCTAAGTCCAGATCTAGCGATTCGATCGCTAGTGATCAGTTCATCATTACCTGATGAAGGTAAGACTACTGTCGCGATTCAATTAGCTCAAGCTGCTGTTGCTATGGGGCAACGGGTATTATTAGTTAATGCCGATCTGCGAAAGCCTAATTTGAAAATACCACGACATAGCAATAATGATTTAATTTATGGTTTAACTGATATCATTGCGGGAACATCTGAGTTAATGGATACAGTTCAACTCTTACCAGGAGAAGAGAATTTATATATTCTGCTGCCTGGTTCAGTTGGCTTAGATCCTACTGGCATTTTAGGTTCAAAAAAAATGCAGGATCTCATGGAAAAATGTCATCATAATTTCGATCTGGTTATCTACGATACCGTGCCGCTAAATTTTGCCGATCCACTATTGTTAATCCCCCAAACAGATGGACTACTAATGGTGACTAGGCTCGGTAAAGTCGATCGAGAAGGTTTGAGAAACTCATTGAGAATATTGGAAGTATCTAGAGTTTCTGTTTTGGGTCTAGTGGTTAATATGACAAATGACAGTCAGTCTTCAGGCGGATATTACACTCGACAAGTAGCAACCGTTTAAACAATAGTCTATTATTTAAATTTCAATATTTATATACATGAATAATGAGCATACTTCCACTCAAGATCTAATTGGTATTCCAGTATGCGATCTATCCTTTGACGCGCAAATTGATGCGATCGTCAACTGGGCAAGATATCGTCAGAGTAAGATGGTTTGTGTTGCTAATGTCCATATGCTGATTGAAGCTCGGCGAAATTCTGACTTTGCGAAGGTATTAAGACACGCCGCGCTCGTCACTCCAGATGGAATACCACTGGTATGGATGTTGAAATTGATGGGAGCCAAACAAGCGCAGCGAGTTGCTGGGATGGATATTTTGCTGGCGACTTGCGAACGCGCAGCTCAAGCTCAAATAAGTATTTTTCTATTAGGCTCTACGCCAGATGTCCTGGCTAGGATTCACCAACGATTGACTACTGAGTTTCCGCGCTTAAAGATCGCTGGAATGAACTCGCCATCTTTTGGTTCGATCGATCCTACCGCAGACCTAAATACGATCCAAATCATTAATACCAGTGGCGCGGGGATAGTCTTTGTAGCACTCGGCTGTCCAAAACAAGAATTGTGGATGGCAAAACATCAAGACAAGATTCAAGCCGTAACCATCGGTGTCGGAGCGGTATTTCCTGTTTATGCTGGCACATTAAAGCACGCTCCTAAATTTATCAGATCTGCTGGTTTTGAGTGGTTATTTCGACTCATTCAGGAACCCCGACGGTTGTGGAAGCGTTACGCCAGCACTATCCCCATATTTATCTGGCTGGCTTTGAAGCAGATTGTCAAAAATAAAGCAGGTATTGCTGGGGGAGCGGCGAAGTAGATGTTGTAGGCGTTCGCGTTGTATCAAGTAAAGAGGGAGATAAATTTACAGCAAAAATAAAGAAGCATCCCTTCGATCGATAACGCTCGAAGCGATCGACAAGGCTAATGATGAATCAGCCTCGTCGATCGACAAAGGTTGAGATCTCAGGCAACCGCGAAACTACTAGCATTCAGACTGCTAGAGCCAATTCCCGTTAGTAACGCCAGATCCTTGCCACCAGCGGCAACTAGAGTGTCGGTACCTTTGGCAGTCAGAGTTACCTTGCTAAAGTCACTCACGCCAGCTATACCAAGGATGAGTAGCTTATCGATGCCAACTTCAAAGTCAGCAACGGTATTTGTACTGGTGGGGGCACCATTGTAAGCGAGGTAGAACCTATCTGCACCAGCACCACCATAGAGGGTGTTACCACCTTTACCAGCGTAGAGGGTATCGTTACCATCGCCACCAGAGAGGAAGTCATTGGTACCAGCGTAGAGGGTATCATTACCCGCACCACCATAGAGACGGTTGCCGCCTTTACCTTGGCTAGCATCGAGGGTATCGTCACCATTTTCGCCAAATAAGCGATCGCGTAAACCAGCCAAGAGTTCGTCGTTACCGTCGCCACCATAGATCCGGTTATCACCTTTACCGACGATACCATCTACCAAGTCATCACCACCGTCGGTAAAGATGGTCTGGAGGCTGGTGGGGACGATCTTATCGTTGCCAGCGTTACCAGCAGAGACTGTTGGTACGGGTGCTGCATCGAGTGTAAAGCTAACGATCGATCGAATGGGGTTAACAGTCGTCGAGGGTTCGGGGTTGGTGTCAGCGGCGTAGGAGTTAACGCCTTCCACGTTGATGTTGAGGCTCTTACCATCGGCAGAGACATCAAACACCGTGTAGTTGAAGGTGTCGGGTGAGTAGAAGTCGAACGGTTTGGGCGAGGTACTAGCAGTAGGATCGCCTTCACGCACCAGATTCCGCAGTCCGGGGAAGTTGGGATCGAGACCGATCGGGTTAACATTATTACCGATCTGCTTGGCTGCTAGGGCATCAGAGATCGCCTTGATGTTCGCGAAGCTGTGGTCGGTAATTGTGTCGGGGCCGCCAGAACCGATCGGGCCATCGACGATCGATAGCGTATTTGGTACGACTTTATAAGTCTTGGGATCGTTAATTGTCGCCATGTCATCAACATACTCCCTTCCCAGTGACAAATTAGACATCTAGTGTATGGGTGGACGGTGGATGGTGGACGGTGGATGGTGAATCATGAATGCCTATTTCTTCGGTGGGAAGGGAGTAGGTCAATTCGTCGATCCGCAGGAGATGGTCGTCAGTCGCCAAGAAGACCACATTCTTGATGCCATTGTCCGCGATGAACTTGAGTAATTCATTACGTTCGGCGCGATAACCGCCGAACCATGATTTACCGCCATCATCACCAGAACCAACCGCGCCAATCTGGTCGATCGGGTCGGATGTAGTGACGAATTTCCAAGGTGTGCCAGCAGTCTGAGCATCTAGAAGAGTTTTTTTGAGCCAAGATAATTGAGTAGCACCCAACAGTGTCCGATTGGGATTGTCTGCCCGTGCGCCCGTGTCGTCTTTACCATCGGCTTTATTTAATCGCACATCGCGATAAGTGCGACTATCGACATTGACGAAGATGCTATTTTTGCCCCATTGTTGGGCGAAGAATAGTTGTTGAGTGTTGTCGGTGCGAGGATCGTTAGGCGCGGAGATGATCTTCTCGCGCACTGGCTGGTATTCCAGATAAGCCCGTTCGATATTTTTGAATTCCGCAGTCTTATTGATGAATGCGCCAGTGGTATTGACATCATCAGCAGGATTGCTAGAACCATTGGCATCACCACTGAAAGCAAACCGGACTGGTGCAGCAACAGTCGAATCGAGGGCTGTTTTGAAAGTACCGACTTGGCTATTTGTGCCCGTAGCAGTCTGGAAGCGGTAGTAATATTGAGTACCACTCTTTAGTCCGGTTACATCTACCTTGGTAGTATAGTCGTGGGTTGGATCGGTAGTCGCCGCCAATGTCAGGGGAGTAGTAAAGTTAGTATCGGTGGCAACCTGAAGATTTAACTTGGTACTAATACCATTTTTGGTGACAGGATCGAATGTGCGCGTCCAGAGAATCGCAGCATTAGTCGTCGCATCACCAGCGGCAACGCCAGAGAAGGCGGTAGCTGCCAGTCCATCGCTACCACCAGGGAATCCGGCAACATCAAAGTATTGAGTAGTACCAACGTTTTGAATATTCAAGACCGTAGAAACGCCATTAACTGGGGTAGATACTAGCGTAGATGCGCCATAACTCACTGTTGCTCCGCCAACGATCGCTTCAGTCGCCACACGTCCGACTAATTTACCGACAGATGGGATCGTCCAACCCAGGATACTAGCTAGAGTGGGCACCACGTCGGCATTGCTAACTGGGACATTATCGGTATAACCAGTTTTGAAGTCCGGGCCGATCGCTGACATATTATTGAAAGTATCCCCGCGACCGAAAGTACCGTGCATCCCTTGTCCTTGTTGCAGAGTGGTATCGGCAACTTCTACTTGGGTGTAGGGGTCGTTAGGATCTTTAGGATTGGTGCTAAAAGTCTTGAAGTTGATCGCGATCGATGGTGCAGGTAGTTCGGAATTACCGATGAGTCCGATCGTGCTCATTTTGAGGGCACCAGGGACATCGCCAAATTTATCGTCGGTAAAGATGCCGCTAATGTAGTCTTTTTGAGCCAGTAACGCGACGATTTGCTTGACTAGAGCGGGGTCGTTGCTCGGCACATACAGCAAGTCGGAACCACCGTTAGCAGCAACTACAACTTTGGTACCAGCATCAATAACACCATTAGTCACCTTGCCAGTACCACCAATTACACCATTACCACTAGTAGTAAGTTGACCCAGAGTAGGATCGATCGCGGTGTACTGAATATTATTGATATTTGCAGTAGGAACTGGAGCGGTAGGCTTGTTGGGGTCGTATAGCGTTGCGCTGAGGTCTTTGGCAAGATCGATCGCGACGAATCCAGGTGGTAAAAAGCCTTTATGAACGGTAGGAGTCTTAACACCAGTCGTCGCATCGGTGGTGTAGTAATCTAATGTCGCTGCATAACTCTTAGTCGGGATGAAAGTTGGAGTACCAGCGGCATCGAAGGTTACGCCGACTGCTTGCTTACTAATCGTGGAGAAACCATGATCGGCAGTCACAAAGATATCGGTATTGTCGTAGAGCTTTTTACCAGGATTTGCTGGGTCGTCAGTGGCTTTGAGATAAGCAATGATTTGAGCCAAGTTCGCATCGGCATTAGCCACACCTTTTTTAGCCGTCGGGCCGTTAATCCCCATCGTCAGGGAGTTATTACCAGGGTCGGCAGCATTGAAAGCATCACCGTTGTTGTGCAGAGTCCCGTCAGGATCGCGCGACCAATAGACGGTCGCAAAACCTTTAGAAGCTCCACCCTTGAGATCGGCAACAAACTGTGGTAAGACAGCTTTGGTGGTAGCATCAGCAAAATATTGTTGTTGCTGGGCGTTGGAATTGAGCGTACCAGCAGTTGTCAAGTTACCAGCAGGCTGGTTGCTCCGAATGCTGGCAATTTGAGTGGCAACAGTTCCAGTCGGATTAGTTGCGGTAATCGAACCTGGAACAATGCCGCCGATTAGACCTACTGCATTTAGGTCATTGGCGATCGTCGTACTCACTGGTACTGCCAGTTGCGAACCACTAGTGGCACTTGCTGGTGGAGTAGTAGCGTTAGCAATGGTATTGATATAAGTAGCATCATCGAGAATCACCGTCTTGGGCGTGATATTCGGAGTTGCTGCACCGCAAGTCCGTACATCTTGAGTAGGATCTTGGATGACTACTGGGCCGATCTTCCCGATCGCTGCGGTAGAATAGCCTTGAGTACGGGCGTATGCTAGCAGTGATTCTTCGGTCAGGAAGTTGCGGTTACTAAAGCTAGTATCGGGGTCGGCGAGATTGGAATTAGCGTTGATATCAGCCAGCACTGGGTCATTTTCGATGAATGGCGTAATGCTACCATTGGCATTGATGACGGGATAGCCAGTATAGACCGTGTTACTGAAGTCTCCGGTATCGCCGAGATAGTGTCCTGTGGCGATCGCCGAGGCATTAGGTGTGGTGAAGGTAGGGAATAAGGAGTGACTATTTGCGAAGTTGACTCCATTTTGCTTGATGCCGAACATTGTGGGCGTGTCTGTGGCCTTAATCGAACCAGGACGTAACCCGTCAGCAACGAAGACAATAATATTTCTAGCCATGTTTATTTCCAAAGATTGTGTGATTGTGAAAAGTAGTCCGATCGAAATAACAACTTATCGAAATAACTTATCAAACGTATAAAGAAAACTTAATAGTGTTACCAGTAAGGATACACGAACGAGATTTAGAGGTGATTACGGCAAGGTTAAAGAGCGATCGATCCAAATGTAAATGTTTACCAAGCTAGCTAGACAGAAATGTTTACGAGTCAAAGCTCATTTGAAACCTAGTTAGTAATAGGTGTATACCAACTAGGTAATGTTTATTTGTGTTTAATTAGATCTATCTACCTAAACCATAATGAAACTAGCATTAGTCAAATTAGGATTGCCCACGAATTGAGCGATCCGAACTTGAGGATTACCAGCAGCACCATCAGCATCAAAGAATAACGCACCCGAATTCGCGTTGTAGATAAATCGGTTGTTGATTGACGCAGATGTCCCTAATGTGAATCGGGATGGATCTAATGCAGCACCAACTAGACTACCGCTGCCAAAGACACCATCACCACCAAAACCAGCACGGGAGATGGCAATCTTATCTTCACCAACGACAAAATCATTAATTTTATCGATACCTTCGTTGGCATTATTAAAGCCAAACACATCACTGCCAGTACCACCAAAGAGCAGATCGACTCCGGCACCGCCGTAGATCGTATCGTTACCAGCATCACCATTGATGGTATCGTTACCACCAAGACCGAAGAGCGCATCGTTCCCATTGGTACCATTGAGCGTATCAGCACCAGCAGTACCGTTGAAGGCAAGTGCCGAGATCGAGCCTGGAGAGCCAGTTTCGATCCCATCAGCCGCGAGGAATGCACCATTGGTGCCAGGGGTACTCAAGGTCGAAACAGTTGGTGTTGGCAGTACCGAGCCGCCGATACCAGCCTTGTTGTCGAATGATACGCCGATAGTAGATGCGCCAAAACTGATGCCAGTGACTAATTTTCCGGTGGCATCGAAGAGGTTCACCGCATCGCCAGCATTACTCAGCCCGACCCCAACTCCGGTATAACTACCGATCGTCAAATCGGTAGGCGCATTGGCACCGAACCAGGCAGTTTTGAATGCGGCGATTGTAGTACTGGGAGTAGCAGTCTCAATAAACACTACCGATCGACCAGCAGCGATGCTAGTTAGCCCATTGAGCGCGACTGCCGCCGCAAAAGAGTTGGAGTTGTCGTCCATCTTCCAGCCAGTGATATCTACTGCTGTAGTGCCAGTATTGGTCACTTCAAACCAGTCGGCACCATAAGGTGAGTTGCCACTCGCCCAGGGTGCTACCTCAGAAATGACCAGAGATGAGGCTGGGCCGATCGATCCTGGCGAACCGATTTCCGTATTTCCAAGTGCATCAACGACCGCGAAGGCACCGTTGACACCAACATTACTCAGCGTCGAGATCGTCGCATTGTTCTGCAATGCCGCATTGTTGAAAGTGCCCAAGGGGGTCGCTGTTGGCGATGCACCGAAGACAATGTTAGCCTGGAGAGTGTCCGCAGCATTGTAGATATTTACCGCATCGCCCGCTGTGCTCAAGCCAACACCAGTACCAGCGTAGCTGCCGATCTTGAATCCGGCGGGGACATTTGGGCCAAACCAGTTATTCTTAAATTTGTCAACCGCATCAGTGACGGTAGTGACTTCCACAAACACTACCGATTCTCCCGCACCGATGCTGGTGATACCAGCTAACGGCACCGAATTGGCAAAGCTATTGGAGTTATCGTCAAACTTCCAGCCAGAGATATCGATCGCACTTTTACTAGTATTGGTCAGCTCGAACCAGTCTGCGCCAATGGTGGTACCGCTGCTCCAAGGAGCTACTTCGGTGATGAACAGACCGCCAGCGTTAGTAACGGGATTGGGATCGTCGATCCCTAGAGTGAAGGCTTTGAAGGCATCGGGATTGGTGCCTACGGTGGGGTCATCGACGTTGACGGTGACGTTGTAGCTAGATTTGGTTTTGAAATCGATCGCAGTGCCAGCCTTGATATACAGAGCATTGTCGAAGATCTCAAAGAAACTAGCATCAGCTCCAGTTAAGGTCAGATTATTGGTACCTAGCCCATCATCGGTAATGGCAATATCGCTAAGTTTAAACCGCGTTGCCGTGTTGGTCTTATCGGCGATCGTATTAATTGAATTGTTCAATAATACGGCAGTAGGAGCTTGATTCACCAGTGGCACACTAGCCCCAGTCGGTGCATAGACCCACAGCTCTGGATTATTGATACTGCCGCCACCATTTTCACTCACGACATAGAGAATGCCATTTTTGTCTACCGTGACACCTTCATGAGACTGGCTGGCTACATCGAGGGTATCGAGGGGATTGGCTGGATCTCGTGGTAGCGCACTAATCGTCAGCGCACTTTGAAATACTCACCGTGCTGAAGCAGCGGTGATTCTTGACGGTTCATCGCAATTTGCTACCGAGGTAGTCTTACTATCGCTCCCCGCCCATTTTAGGTCGTGCCAATTCCCTGTGCCGACCATTTCTATATTTTTTGAAGCGTTCTCGTCCCGATCGTGTTCAGTGTGACAGTTTAAGCAAACAACAGAGCGAACAGAGAGATCGAGCTTGCCCCATCGAAAACCACAGCTAGAGCAAACCTGACTAGTTGGTGCCCATCTGCTAATTACCTCAAATGTTCTACCTGCTAGGCGGGTTCCCCTCTGGTCGGGTGACCCGATTTGTGACAAGTTAAGAAAAGTCGAGGTTTGTCAAGAGGGGAAAGAAAAGATGTCAAACTTGGGCTAGCAAAGAGTTAGAACCAAGTTTGACCCATGCCCAAAAAGCGGACAACAAATCGCGACCATGCCAAGCGACAACAACGCCCGATGATGGAAGATGAGGAAATAGCAGCACAATTATCTGAGCTAGTCACGCCAGCACTAATCGCCCAAGAGAAGTCCTATCGTCAGCTCGGAATGAGAGACAGAATATTGAATCTGCCACTGATGGTAGCAGCAGTACTGACACTAATCTGGCGAAATGTAGCTGGGGTGAGAGAACTAACCAGAATACTCAACAGGGAAGGATTCTTATGGTGTGAACCAAAACAGGTGAGTCAGCAAGCATTATCACAGCGATTTCTGACATTTCCCGCCGAAATATTTGAGAGCATATTTAGAGAACTACTCCCAGAATTCGAGCAAAAATGGCACAGCCGCAGCCAAAGACCACTACCAGAAAGTATTCAATTTGCTCGCACTAAATTCGCCAGTATTTGGGCTAGTGACGGCTCAACAATGTCAGCAATTTTTAAGAAATTAGACAGTCTGGCAGAAGTGCCAAAGAATCAATTAGCTGGAAAAATCGGAGTAGTCATCGATCTGGTAACCCGACTACCTGTAGAAATTTGGTTTCAGGAGAAAGCCACAGCTAGTGATATGAAGTTTGAGTCAGATATCCTGAATTTAGTTAAGCCCCAGACATTAATATTGCTAGATCGAGGTTTTTGTCATTATCAGTTTTGGCAACAACTAATCGAAGGTGATGTTCATTTAATTACTCGGCTAAATAACAAAGCATCATTTACGGTCGAACGAGTATTTACCAACAGTTAGCGTGGCGGGTGACCCGCAACGCACAGCATCCGTGACCGAATCGTCAAAATGGGTGCTGGCGATCGAGCAACTCCCTGCATTACCATGAGATTAGTGGAAATCAAAGCGGGTAAAGCGTGGTACTCTTATCTAACTTCGGTACTTGATCCATTAATTTTACCGCCCTATGTAGTTGCCGATTTGTATGGTAGAAGATGGCGAATAGAAGAGGCATTTAATACTGTTAAACGATTGTTAGGTTTAAGTTATATCTGGACGGGTTCACTCAATGGCATTAAATTACAACTCTACTGGGCGGGAGACCCGTCCAGTGGGCAACTTGGCTATTCTATGCTGTGTTAGTTGATTTAGGTGATGCTATTGCTGATGAAGTATCTCTTCCGTTCGACCGGATTTCTTTAGAGATGATCTATCGTGGTCTTTATCATTTTTATGTTGCCCATCACAAAGGTTTAACTACTGACCCGATTAAATATTTTGCGGCTCCTAAAAATCGAGATTTGGGTGTTGTTAAATCTCTCCGCAAACCATTCAAGAAGTTGATAATTGACCCCTTCCCAGATCGAGTGAGCAGGGAAGGGTCATTCTTTTTTGAGCCATCCCCTCAACCCTGCTTGACAACTGCCCTCGCGCCTTAACTTGTCACGAATCGGGTCACCCGACCAGTTGCCCAGCAAACTTTTCACATTTGGCTTCACACAAGCTCCTAAATTCACCCCAACCTTGCTGACTAATTGCTCTTGAAAGCTTACGGTTTTTAACCATCCCAGCAACATTCAAATCTTCGAACACGATGATTTGAATGTTGCTCACCAAATTAGTAGATAGTTTGTGGAGAAAGTCTTTGCGAGTATCAGCCGTTTTATTATAGAGTTTAGCTATCCGAACACGAGTTAATTTCCTCCGTTTTGAGTCCTTTTGTTGTCTAGCTAGCTTGCGTTTCAGCTTCCGAATTTTACGATCTGTATTGGAGTAATCAGAGCTAAAAGCCTTTTCACCATTACTCATTACCGCAAAAGTTTTAATGCCTAAATCTATACCAATGCTGTGGTTTTTAGCTTCAATATAGATCGGCTCAATTTCCACCACACAGCTCAAGAAATATCGATTAGCACAGTCTTTAATTACTGTGACCGAACTTGGTACATTCGGCAGATCTCTAGACCAAATTGGCTGTAAGTCGCCAATTTTAGCTAAGTAGACCTTTTTCCCGTCGATAGAAAATGCGGCTTTGGTGAACTCGGCTGACTGCTTATTGGTCTTCTTTTTAAATTTAGGTATACCCATTTTTCCGCCTTTTCGTTTCCCATTGCGAGAATTGAAAAAGTTTCGATTTTTCTGATAATGCGTAAACATCAGCAAAGTCCAGTAGACTCAGTTTAGCCGGATCGAATAGGTTGACTGAGTTTTCGGTAGTAGGCGAACCGTTGCTAGCAGTTCTGTTAGCAAAATCGATCGTCGTTTGGAAGATTCCTTCTGGAGAAAGCTCTTTGACGATGACGTAGCCATTGGTCAAAGGGTCGTAGGTGATTCCTTCTAGACCGATATTGCCGACTGTTGTACCGAGCTTGACAGTTTGGGTATCAGCACGGGTGAGAGTGGTATCTTTTTTGTAGGTAAAAGAGACGATTTGCCGATCGCGTTCCTCGGTCATGACGAACTTACCATTACCGACGTAAGCCAGCCCTTCTGAATCGAAAAATTCGGTGCCTTGAGGACTAGATCCTCTCGCTAAGGTCATGGAGTCGATTAATTGCCCGGTCTTACTCACTTGGACGACCGAGGTACCACCATCGCCGACGACAAATAGCGTATCTGTGTCGGGGTTATAGGTGACAGCAGAGACTTCCTGAGCGAGCACGCTAATATTATTAGGCGGCGCGATCCGAGTAGGTTCGGGTAGGGTGTAGCGACCGACGCGGGTATATCTGGATAGATCGATGCCAGCTAACGTACTGCCAGGGCTACCGATATCACCACCAGATACAGATGCTTTGCCACCCTGGATATCGCCAACGGTAGATAGCTTCCATTTGCTGGCATCATTTTTACCGAGGTTGGCAGGGTCGGTATATGCACTGACGTTTTGAGTACGGGGCGAACCAGCAATTGTGGCATCGTCATAGGTCAATCGATCGACTACGGCACCACTAGCATCATAAAGATTGAGTTCATCAGCGCGTTGCAGAGCTTGACCATCGCCAGTAGCCTGTTGAAGATTCGAGCCACCCAAGACTTTCACAGTGGCAGGTAGACCCCAATCCGTGCGAAACGCATTGACATCAACCGTTTCGGTTGATGATAACCGATTCACCTGGCTTAACGACACCAAAGCCACTCAATGAAAAGGAACCTGCAATGCGGCTATTGTCATCAAAACTCCAGCCAGTCATGTTTACTGCGCTGTTGCCAGTATTAGTAAATTCGACAAACTCACCGTTAGCAGATTGGTAAGAGTATTCGGTGATTTGGATTGCCATGAGTTAGTTTAAGAGAGAGCAATTAGGTATTGGCGTGCGATCGAGACTCACTCAGTTGCGACGAGGGAATGGATAATTAATTCTTAAAAGTTATCGGGGGTATCGATCGATTAAATCTCCAGTAAACTATTGATGCTCGATCGATGTTGTATCGAAACGATCGCACATGTCTCCCTTAAATAACTTCTAATCGATCGTCAAAGTTCCAGATTTGCTTGAGCTGAATGCCAAAACCGAGCAATATTAATGCGCTTTTTGTCTTCTTCAACTCGATATACAATTTTGTACGGCTTGAGAATAACTTGTCTGATATCCAGGCGATCGAATTCTGGCACCTTCTGACCTTTGAGTGGAAATTGACCTAGTTCCCTAGTCTTGTCAAGTAGATTTTCGCCTACCTTCCTGGCTGCTTCTGGATTATTTAAGGCAATATACCGCACGATCGTCTCCAAATCACCAACGGCTTTGGGCGATAAAATTATTGTGTAGTCCATGTCTTCATCATTTGTTCTACAGAATCAATTGAGATACCTTGTCCTCGATCGATTTCATCTAAACCTTCTTTAACTGCTGCAATAAACTCAATCTCCCGCACAATTTCCCGCAAAGACACATTGCCAGGTAAACGCTTTACCAGCTCAAGCACTGCTTCTTTCTCACTCATGACAAATACGAATTTAAGTTGACATCAACATTATATGCGAAGCTTTCGGACGATCGCACTTGCGTGGATCGAAGATGAGATTGAGCTTTAGTAAATAACGATCGACCCGACTGCTTGAAGAAGTCGGGTCGATCGTGCTAAGAGTCGATCGCCAGACTAGACAAAGGCGAAACTGCTAGCATTCAGACTACTGGATTGAATTCCAGTTAGTAAAGCCAGATCCTTACCACCAGCGGCAACTAGAGTGTCGGTACCTTTGGCAGTTAGAGTTACCTTGCTAAAGTCACTCACGCCAGAAACTCCTAAGATGAGCATTTTGTCAATGCCAACTTCAAAGTCGCCAACGGTATTAGCCGAGGTTGGCAAGCCATTGTAAGCTAGATAGAACTTATCAGCACCAGTACCACCAAAGAGGGTATTGCCACCTTTACCAGCAAATAGCTTATCGTCGCCATCGCCACCGGAGAGGAAGTCGTTGGTACCTGCAAATAAGGTATCGTTACCCGCGCCACCGTAGAGACGGTTGCCGCCTTTACATTGACTGGCATCAAGGATATCGTCGCCATTTTCGGCGAAAATGGCGATCGTTCTTACCAGCATAGAGTTCGTCGTTGCCGTCACCACCGTAGATCCGGTTGCCGCCGCTAGCTACGGAAGCATCGACGAGATCGTTACCACCACCAGTGAAGATGGTATCGTTACGAGTTGGCATGATATTGAGATCGGCTCCGGCTGTACCTGCAACTACTTTATTACCATAGGTTAACAAAGCGGCTGGAGCTAAGTCCGGCAATCCGGTCGTACCGTTGAGTTGAACGCCTTGGAGTTGGTTGGCATCTAAACCTAGAGCTTGAAGTGTCGTGACCACAATCTGGATGGTAGAGACGGTTTGAGCTTCGATTTTGCCTTGGAGACTGGGAGCCAATCCAGTACTACCGACGATCGTAGCGACATGGGTATCATCATCAGTGAAACCACCATGTTCGGCGCGTTTCTTGGCGGCGTTACCAAAGAAGTAGCCAGTATTGAGGGGGGATGACGATATCGGGGGTGCGATCGTTTGTCAACGGGTCGCCCAATCCGGCATTGATAATCGCTTGTCCGTACAAGATGGTGCCCTGAGCCGCAGCAGTTTCAGCCCCAAATGTAGTTTTTAAGGTTGGGTCGCTGACTTTATCGATCGCGGTATCAAAAGAATAATCCTTTTTATTCAGCAGCGCGATCGCTTTTTGGACATCGGCGGGATTCTTGAGGTAGATCAGTGACGAAGTATCGCCACCCCGCTCGGAAGCTATGGCAATCCCGTTTTGTGCCAACAGCGCACCAAACGCAGTCAGTTCGCCGTCACCGCCAGCTTTACCAGTAACACTATCAAATGTGCTGCTCAGACCGACTGTTGGATCTTTGACTGGGTTTTGTCCGTGTTTGGCGGTCAAAATTACCAGGGTCGAATCGGCTTGTCCGGTTTTTTTGAGTTCGTCGAGGATCAGACCGATGCTAGCAGCATTGAGATCGGAATTGTGCAATCCGTCAACAGAAATTACCAGTACGTGCTTGAACTGGGTATCTACTTTCGGTGCGACGGGGGGAATGAAGACGGTGGCTGGTGGTACCTACTGTCGCGCTACCAGCCGTAGTCGCCGCGCCTGCGATCCCAATGTTGCCACCATTACCAGCGTTTCCAACCGTATAATAAAGACCGTTAGTACCCAAAAGTGCGGCGCGACCGTTATTACCGCTATAGGCATTAATTGGAGTCAGATCGACAACGTTACCATTGCTGTCGATGCGGGTAATCGATCGTTGATACTCCCTTCCCACCAAAGAAATAGACAGTCGAGATCCACCATTCACCATTCACCATCCACTATTCACCCTTACCCTAGATGTCTAATTCTTGGCTGGGAAGGGAGTAGGTACCGACGCTAGATGCTGGATTGGTATTGTCCAGATAGCCAGGGGTATTAGAATTCGAGATATCTAGTAAGTTTGGAGCGGCTAGATACGAGACAAAAGTTACACCCGTTCCATCTGGAGTTAGGTTCAGTGCTAACTCTGATTTGGAAGGAAAGCTGGTTGATATGTTTTTTTTAAGCTGGCTGCTAACCAGATCCGTCACATTTTGAGAGCTTAAAACCGTGCCGGATGTCGTAACTTGGTCGAGGAATATCGGTGCAGTTACACCAAAACTCGCATCGGCAGCTTCATTGAGAAATACATTTGGATAAGTACCATTAGCCAGCGATGCTGCTCCATTTGGGAGGATTCCCGGAAATGGTACCGTTGCAGCAGTACCTGTATAAACACTCCGACTAATCAATAGATTGCCTGGAGCAAATGCGGTTGTAGCCATCAGTATTTATCTATATACACTATCAGATAAAGTCAATAGTAAGTTAGTAACTACTAAAGTCCAGGTCATAGAATATACATAGTGTAAAAGTACATATATCTCTTAACATAAGATACTTACAGCAGATGAAATTGAAGTAAATAAGATGCTGAAATTATATTCGTGACCATCCACAATGCGATCGAGCGTAAACTGTTCGACAATGAGCGATCGAAAGGCTCAAAGGTTGCGATCGCCGAGCGATGCAAGCAATCCTGGCTTTGAGTCTTTCAGGATAGGTTAAATCGATCGATAATGTAGAGGGTGGTGTGTTTATCTGTTACTTGCTTATGCAAGTGCTAGCCTGGTTCGGGTGTGTCACTGCAAAGCATGACGCACCAATTCAATAGCTAATCCAGATCGGGTCAGCCATCGGCTAGCTCTCTGATTGCATTGCGATACTGGGAAGCTCCTGGCATATAGGCTGCCATCACTTTGTCAAAGTTAGGATCGTGAATGACTAATTCGATACCATCATCAGTCACCACCAAGTTCATTATGTCTCCCTCGACTAATCCTAGACGATCGAGGACTTTCTTCGGAAAGCTAGTACCAATCGAATTCCCTACTTTTCGGAGTTTGATTTCCATACATTTGCAAGAGTTAATGTGATTACTACTACGATCGCACAGCAGGATAATTGTCAATCATCGAGGCTGATATTACAACAATTGCTCCTGCATCTTAAATTGGGCATTAGTTAAAGCCAGTCATTAGAACTCATGTAGGCGATATGCGATCCCTTAAAAACGTGTAACGACTCAAATTAGCGGCGGATAGTAACCTCGAATTCAATACCAGCAGATCTCAACCGTCCGCTGCATTGGAATTGTTAGGCCGATTGACGAATATTAGCAACATTTTTCTGCGCTTGGGCATAAATTCGCAATGCAGCAGCCATATGTTGCTCGGCTTCTTCTCCTTTCGACTGGAACCACAACAATGTTTCAGGAGCGACACGAATAGTAACAGTTGCTAAGGAATAAGAGGGCATTCGTAATTTTGCGTTGGAGAAAAAATCATCCGTGAGGGGCGGGATATCAGACGTGTCAATCTCATCATCTGACATGGCATCGATTCTAGCCCAATCCGTTTTTGAGGTATTGCTCATAATTTTTCCTTTCATATGAGAGAGCTTTTCTGAGTGAAATAATACGAACTGTATCCTCGTCAGGCTCGGTGTAAATTACTACTCCCACACGCCCATCTAGTAGTCCAGTCCCAATCCATCGATCTTCACCATAGTCGCTACGTCGATCGATCTCGACTGCCATTGGCAAATCGAAAATGCGATAAGCGTCAGTAAAATCGAAACCGTGTTTGTCAATATTAACCTCATTTTTTCTTTCATCCCACTCAAATTGCAGATGTTAAACTCACCACACCTAACTAATGTATCAGGCTACCATAAGATAGATTCAAGTCTCAGCCAATGGTAGCGGAATCTTCACATCGTAGAACTCAGAATTGACCGATCGATCGATTACCTCCGGTACGTTACAAAGGACGAGTAATGATGTCTAAAATTATGACTCAATTGACCAAAATTGATTGCTCCTGCATCTTAAATCGGGCATTAATTAAAGCCAGCCATCAAAACTCATGTAGGCGACATGCGATAGTATGAAAACGTGTAACGGTTGTGTCGATCGGTTGTCGGATACTTTGCAATATAACATAGGGGCTTGAACAAATCTGCTCTAACGCGGTTGTTATCATAGAAAGCGCATGGGTAAGAGGGCATCACAACTTAACCTATTTGAATAAAGAGTATACGGCTGCCACTTGAGCACCCGAAACTTCCTGGCTTCTCTTCTCATTCCCATCATGGATATACAACTTGTTCTTGTGCCAAACTGGTTCAGTACCTGCATTAATTTCGAGCATTAATACAGTATTACCTGAATAAGTTATGGGATTTACATTTGTGTTAATGCTAGTTTTTAACCATTCAGGAAGTTCTGAATCTCGAATTTTCGAGTAATAAAAAGTATGTAATTATCTAGAGAAACTCCTCGCAGCTTAGCTTCTCTTTCCAATCCAACTATGCCGAAAGGAAGAATACGAGGAGCTTGCATCAAATCCAGATCCTCTATTCTCTTAGTATCTGCTTCTTTGTCAGATATACCAATAAAAAGATATCCTTTCTTACCTTTACCTAAGTTAGCCATTGCTGCAATATTTTGAAGCAAGCTTTCAAAGAATCCATCATCAAACTGTCTTTTATCAGAAAGATTATAGAAACCTTGCTTAAAGTCATACCTAGGAGCTTCAATTCTTGACCTTCTAAGGTAATTTTCAAGATCGATCGCAAAAGATCCACTACTACGATGAGGAGTACTGGACAACTTGAAATAATTTTGGATTAATCCTTTTGTTAAATTAATATTGTGTACTCTATTGTCCGGAATTACAGTTGAGCTAGTTTTTATTTTAGATGCTAGCTTTTGCACAGAGTTAACAATTCCTGCATAATCAAAAGGTTCTTTGGACTCTTTGATAATTAATTCATAGAAAGCCATAAAGAGCGAGTAAAATGGCTCTTTCACGGGATTGCTACCTGCTGATGGATTTAGGGTTTTCTTTAAGAAGTTTTTCTCATTTTTGTCTTTTATAACTGATGCAATAGTCGTTTTTATGGCTGAGAGGACAGCTTTTGTATCTGACTTTAAATTTTCTTCTCCATACTTTACAACAGCTACATTAATCTCATCAGATCTATCTTTTTCACCTTTTCCATAGTAGGAATCAAAATTCTCTTTACTTGCAGCAAAAGGGGAGTTCAATGTAATGGATAGTATAGCAGTCGCCACATCAGTTAGGACAATTTAGATCTTAGTCCGCGAAGGCGGACTTTGCATTCCAAGCAGCGATTTAAATTGCTGTGTCCTAACAGCCTTGGCGATTGCTATATGAAATCCGCGAGCAATTGCTCATCTTCGCTATCTCTCAATTGGCGAATTAGCATAATGCCTTGTTCACACCAGAATGTGTCTTCTGCTAGCACACCATAGCCTAGAGAAATAGATTTTGCATCTATGCTAATCTGAGGCATTGAAGTAAGAGGTAGAACTTCCTGAGAAACATCACCTCGAATTTCAGAACCAAGCATTCTTACCAATTCCGAGAATTTACTAGTGACTCCTGCTTGCCTAACTTCCTGTGGGGACAAATGCTTACCATTTGAGTTGATCCTGTTGAAAATATCTTCAATTTCTTGTGGTTTGGTTGGTCGGTGGATTGTTACAGCAAGTTGATACTCTAAAAATTCAGAACACTTATCTGACTCTAATATTTTTTTGTCAGATACTTCCTCACTCTCTTTAGATAATTCCGAATTGCCAAATACACCCTTTTGCTTTAATTCTTGTGCAAAGGGATGTCTGGACACATCGAAATAAAATTCGTCAACTGAGAACTCATTTTCTATAAAACTAAATAAAGCATTCAGTCTTTGCATTCCATCAATAATTTCATAGGCTGTTTCGCCTTCATTTTGAGATTCAACTTCGGCAAGAAGAATCAAGGGAATTGGATACTCAAGTAAGACACTTTCTATCAGCGCAGCTTTTTCCTGTTTTGTCCAAACAAGCTTTCGTTGATAACGGCGATTGACTATTAACTTTGCCGTTCGATACTGACGATAAAGCTCTAATACGCTTGTGGGTTTCGGGGTAATGCTCATTTTGGGCTAGGAAGGAATATAGTCAGCTAGGTATTGATGGTAGCGCATCTTGCTGACTTGGAAAACGACTACGTATACCCTTGAATCTGTAATACCTATAATCAATGCTTTTGGCTATATCTTCACCAATGACTTGCGGCATAACTAGATTATTAGATGGAAACTTTCCGCCTATTCCTTGAAAGTCGGGGTGATATCCAGAAAAATATCGGCTCAAAGCCAGATGCTTCATCGAGACGTTCGGAATATCGTCCTAAACTAGCACGATCGCCAGAAACTTTCTGTATATCACGCCAAATCTGGATATTATCTGGAACTAAAGTCGATTTACTAAAGTGCCGATGAAGACATCGACACAATCACTTAGATCGGGTGGTAGTGAAAGCCACCTATTAAACTCCAGGTATGCGTTCGCGTAGCGTACCGGAGGTAATCGAGCGTAAACTGTCGATCGGCAATAAGTAGGCGAAAGGCTCAAAGGTTTCAGTCTTTCAGGATGGGCGACAACATTGGTTAAATCGATCGATAATGTAGATGATGATGTTTATTATGTCACTTGCTTATGCAACCGCCCCACGCAGCCAAGCTAGCTCACCAGATCGAGATTCACGGAGATACGATCGTCGATGACTATTTCTGGCTGCGCGATCGGGATAATCCGCAGGTGATGGAGTATCTCAAAGCAGAGAATGAGTACACAGCGCAAGTATTAGAGCCACACGCCGAACTGCGGGAGAGTTTATTCCAAGAGCTAAAGGCGCGAGTCAAGGAAGACGATCTTAGCGTACCCGTCAAAAAAGATGATTATTACTATTACTCTAGAGTGGCTGCGGGTAAGCAATACGCCATCCATTGCCGCAAACTAGGCGATCTAAATAGTCCTGAAGAAATCATCTTGGATGAAAATCAACTGGCTGAAGGGAAACCTTATTTTCAGCTCGGCACATTTAGCATCAGTCCCAACCATCAACTCCTGGCATATGCCGAAGATATTGATGGCTCGGAGACATATACGCTGCGGATTAAAAATCTGGTAACGGGTGAGCTATTGCCAGAATCGATCGCGAATACTTACTATTCGCTAGAGTGGGTAAATGATAATCGGACTTTTTATTACACCGTTTTGGATGAAAACTTGCGCCCTTATCGGCTGTATCGGCATACATTAGGCGAGTCGATTGATAGCGATGAGTTAATCTATGAAGAGCAGGATTCGCAGTTTTTTGTCGGTTGCGATAAATCCCGCGACGATCGATATATCTTCCTGACAACTGGCGGTAAGATTACCAGCGAACAATATTTTGTCTCAGCCGACGATCCTCACGGTACTTTTTCGATCTTCATACCCCGCCAGAAGGGGCATGAATACAGCGTCAGCCACCATCAGGGCTATTTTTACATTCTCACCAATGACAACGCCCAGAACTTCCGCATCATGCGGACGTTGGTATCGCAACCACAGCAACAGTACTGGGAGGAATATATCGCCCACGATCCCGATCGATTAATTGAAGGACTCGATGAATTTAAAGATTACTTGATTATCAGCGAACGCTATCAGGGTTTAGGGCAATTACGGGCGATCGAACTTCAGAGTCAAGCGTCACATTATCTGGAGTTCGACGATCCTACTTATCTAGTGTTTGGGGCGGCTAATTGGGAATACGATACGCAGACATTCCGCTTTGGCTATACCTCTCTAGTTTCACCGATGACGGTATTTGAGTACGATCTGCGATCGCGCTCGAAGACAATTCTCAAGCAAAACGAGATTCCTGGGGGTTACGATCCGAACCAGTACCATTCAGAGCGAATTTTTGCGCGTTCTCATGATGGCGTGGAAGTGCCGATCTCGATCGTTTATCGTCAAGACTTTAATCGCGATGGTACCGCACCGCTTTATCTCTATGGCTATGGTTCCTACGGTGCCAGCCTAGATCCAGGCTTTTCCACCAATCGACTCAGTTTACTCGATCGCGGCTTTGTGTATGCGATCGCCCATATTCGCGGCGGTTCGGAGCTGGGGCGACACTGGTATGAGTCGGGTAAGTTCTTGCAGAAAAAGAACACCTTTCTAGATTTTGTGGCTTGTGCCGAACATCTGATTGCCGAAAAGTACACCAGCGCTGGCAATATTGCGATTGCGGGTGGTAGTGCGGGTGGGTTGCTAGTCGGTGCGACGATTAATCTTAAACCGGAACTATTCAAGGTAGCGATCGCTCAAGTACCATTTGTAGATGTGCTGAATACGATGCTGGATGCCGATTTGCCCCTGACGCAGTTGGAGTACGACGAGTGGGGTAATCCCGCCGATGAGGAGTTTTATCGCTATATCCGTTCCTATTCGCCTTACGATAATGTCGCAGCGAAAGCTTACCCACACCTATTGATTACTGCGGGGTTGAACGATCCGCGTGTGACTTATTGGGAGCCTGCCAAGTGGACGGCAAAATTGCGATCGCTCAAAACTGACGATAATTTACTCCTGCTCAAAACCAATCTAGATTCTGGACATGGCGGCGCATCGGGACGCTATGAATATCTCAAAGATATCGCGTTGGAATATACTTTTTTGCTGACTGTTTTCGAGAAATCAACTCAAGATATAGCAATCCTAAATGAGAATATAAATTTTTAGTACAAATTCACTATGCTTCGATCGTTATTCATTAATAGTTTGAAGTATGAGCAGATGTACTGATTTAGTAGTAAATCAAATAGGATTGCTATAGCTTAAAAGCTAATTGAAGAAAATGTCTGAAACTTTAACCGAACACACATTGGCAGCATTAGAATTAGAGACTGGGGCAATGGGCTGTATCAGTCCAGAGCGACATCAAAAAAGATGGTTGCAAAAAGTTCAGCAGCTAGAGCAACAAATCACTATGGCTAATTTCTCAGCGGAGAAGATGGATTTAGCAGAAAAACTAGCTAAACTCAATCGAGTAGAAGCTAAAAAAGCTACGTTAATTGTTGATATTTACAAATTGAATTCGGACGATGGATCGGAGATCGTCAAGCAATAGATTGTCCCTGCGATCGAGGATGTGAGTAGGGGCAATTCATGAATTGCCCCTACTCACTCGTTTGCTATATTTCTATAGCGTTTCCTAACAGAATATCTGGCAATCGATATAGTAAGGCGGCTCAAGCAGAAACTTCGATCTAAATTTAGGTTCTAATCGATACTATATCCAGAGGTCAATTGTGATGGAATCTGCACATTACAGCGAGTTGACGATCGCGACTCCAATAATCGAATCGCTTCATCCTAGCGTCATGGAGTTTGCACGACAGCAATGTGAAGGAGTCGATTTAGCTCTCAACCGCGCCGTCAAGCTTTACTACGCAATTCGAGATGGAATTCGCTACGATCCTTATCGTATCGATCTGACGATCGCGGGAATGCGCGCTAGCACCACATTAGCGAATCAAAGAGGCTGGTGTGTTGCCAAGGCTGTGCTACTGGCGGCTTGCTGTCGCTCGGTGGGGATTCCTGCTCGGTTGGGATTTGCTGATGTCCGCAATCATCTATCAACCGAGCGATTGCGGCAGAGAATGGGTACAGATATCTTTTATTGGCATGGTTACACTGACATGTTTCTCGACAACAAGTGGGTAAAGGCAACGCCAGCTTTTAGCAGTAAATTGTGTCAGAAATTGCGGTTGCTACCGTTAGAATTTGATGGGGATAATGATTCTATTTACCATCCCTACGATCGACAAGGAAATCGACATCTAGAGTATATTAACGATCGAGGTGTATATGCAGATCTCCCAATCGCGGAAATAATTAAAACATTTGAGCTAAAATACAACTTTTCTAGTCAGAAATCAGCATCGATCGACGACAACTTCGATCGAGACCTTACCATTGAAATGCGATCGTAAGCGTCGTCGTTAAGAGACTGACAACTTCTGAGGTTCGATTCTCCAGAGGAGAGGCTCCGCCAACGAGATGATTGAGATAATGAGATTGCAGTTGGCGGTTAGTTAGCCGATCGAGCAGTGAAATTGTGAGCGTGGGATAGGTATTCATGCGACATTTAGGAATTCTCGATGAGTAACGACAATTTCAATATAACATCTGTTTAAGAAAGAGATCGATCTAACCGATCGCGTTGCATAGTGTAAAACTACTCAATTTACGATCGATCTAAACGGTTTTAGCAAAACCCAATGCGATCGAATCGACATCGATCGCATATTGAAAAGGTGATGTCATCAAAAGTAGGTTGAATATTTAATATTTATCGATCGGACAGTTTAGACATATCCAACAATATTAATCGGTCGTTCCTTAAATGCTTGTATTGTTAGGGTTCAAGGCTCAACCAAGCTGCACAAAGAAATTTTACTGAAATAGATCGATATTTTAATCGAGTTCTTGGGCAAGAATCGGAGTAATTCTGGTCTGCTGATGTCATGATATTTAGTTAGACCGCTGCTCTCTACCAATATAACTAAACTACCTCGATAAAAGACCCCCGAATTATTGAATTCGGGGGTCTTTCCTGACTAAAAATTAAGCATTAAGCAAACTTGAAGCTGCTGGCAGTGAGCGTACTAGATTGAATCCCTGTTAATACTGCGAGATCCTTACCACCAGTAGCAACTAGCGTGTCGCCACCCTTAGCAGTGAGCGTCACTTTGCTGAAGTCACCAGCACCCAACAACATCAACGAATCAATACCAACTTCAAAGTCAGCAACGGTGTTAATGCTGGTAGGGGCACCATTGTAAAGTAGATAGAACTTATCAGCTCCGGCACCACCAAACAGGGTATTACCACCCTTGCCAGCAAACAGCTTATCGTCGCCATCGCCGCCAGAGAGGAAGTCATTGGTACCAGCGAATAAGGTGTCGTTACCTGCACCACCGTAGAGACGGTTGCCACCTTTACCTTGGCTGGCATCGAGGATATCGTCGCCAGCTTCACCGAATAAGCGATCGCGTAAACCAGCATAGAGTTCGTCGTTACCGTCGCCACCATAGACGCGGTTATCGCTACCTTTGGACACCGAACCATCTACCAAGTCGTTACCACCAGCGGTAAAGATGACTTGCTTGAAGGTAGGTACGATCGTCTTATCATCACCAGTTGTACCAGCAACTGGGTCGGCTGCAAAAGCATTGGGAGTCACTTCAAACTGGCTGACAATCTTGGGTACGCGACTGGTAATTGCGGTGGGGTTGGCTTCGAGTTCGGCACGATTGTAAGCATCGATACCGTAAGTCGTGACGGTGAGCTTTTGGGTATCTTTATCGATATTGAACTCCGTCCAGCCGTAAGTATTGGTCGCGACATAATCACCTTGGAGCAGTTTGGCATTAATTAAGCCATTCGCTTGGGGGAGGTTTTTGTCTAAACCGAGGGGATCGTAGCCGAGTGGGGCTAGACCGCTATCGACGATGTTTTTGATGAAGGCATCTTTGCCAGCCGCAGGTAGAGCATCGTATTGAGCCTTCTGAGCGGCAGTTAGCAAGCCTACCTGGGTCGCTAATTCGGCGACTGTGGGGCCGAAGGGTTTGTCGTAAGCGACGGCACCTGTGACGATTTCAAATGCGCTGGTGGCGATTTGAGCTTGACCTGGGGCGGTTTGGTATGTGAGGTTGTTGACTAAGGTACCGTGGAAGTCGGCAGCGACGAAGACGACGTTCTCAATTTTGTTGTCATTAACATATTTGAGAATCTCTGTCCGCTCGGCGGCATAACCTTCAAATCGATCGCCAGCACCGAGAATACCGATATTTTCGATCGGTTCTGGTACCATGATAAACTTCCAGGTCACGCCGTTGGTTTGAGCGTTGAGGAGGTCGGTTTTGAGGTCTTGAACCTGCTGTTTGCCCAGTAACGTCCGGCTGGGGTCAAAGGACTTGGCGAGGAAAGCACCGACTTGAGCGGCATCGCTAGTATTGGCAACTCCTGCTAGCTCAGTATCGCGGAAGGAACGCGCATCGAGAACAAAGGTCGCCGCATCTTTACCGAAGGTGTTGTAACGGTAGATTTTGCGTTCGCCATCGGTACGCGCATCATTGGGCGTATTGTAGGTGAGATCGCGAATCGGATTGAATTCTTGGAAGGCTTGCGCGCCGTTTTCAAATAGCGGCGAGTCGTTGATTAGTCCCGTTTTGGCTCCATAGAGAGCTTGTTCCGCCGCAGTCGATTTGGCTAAATCCTGTCCGCCCGCAAAGTCATTGGTGACTTCATGGTCGTCTAGCGTGGCGAGGATCGAAGTCGCGGAGCGCAGATCGCCAAAAGTATTTAGACCGTAACGGCTAGTGTAGACTTCTGCTTGTTTGGCACGGTAGTCTGCCAATGTCGTCGATTGCTCTTTCTCCGTACCGTTGGGATTTTTGACAGCGGGGGAAGCTACGTCCCCATAGATCGTATCGCCCAGTTCGACAAAGAATTTGAGATTGGCATCGACTGCATTACTAATCGCGGGATAAGGAGCCAGTTCACCGCGCCAGTCGCCACTGACACCAAATTTTAGACCCGTGAACTGACCGAGTGCAGCAGCGGTGCTAAATTTGCCAGTTGCTTTGGCACCAGTAGCATCCACAGCGCGATAGAAGTAATCAGTATTAGCCGTGAGTCCGGTGACATCAACTTTGACAGGTTGGAGCGCACTAGCGACCGTGGCGGTTTTGGTACCCGCGATCGAGCTAAAATCCGCCTTGGTGGAATATTCAAACGTTATCGTCCCTGGCGTTTGGCTGCGCGTCCACAGTACTGTCGAAGTTTGAGTAGTATCACCACTAGCAACGCCACTGGGAAACGGATTGGTAATTGCGATCGCTTTACCATTCACTGTAGCCGCTGGAGTCACGTCTAAGATTTTCTCGATCGTCGGTGCGATGTCGATATTCCGCACGCTACCCAGTGGCTGCTGAACGATATCTGGCCCCGCCGCATAGAAGATCGCCTTCATGTCCGGTAGCGTCGGGTCGTAACCGTGGGCACCGTAGAAGTTGGGTACCGAGAGCACGGCAGTAGTTGGAGTAACAGTATCGCCTTTGCGAATTACTGGTGTAGCTTGGGTACCGTCGAAGTTATAACCAGTCTTGAGCAGCGCGAAGACATCACCCGTATCTTGACCGATGAACGCGCCCCGTGCATCGATAACATCATTGGCAGTAGTTGCAGTCGTTGGTACGTCCCGATTATAAATCTTGTCAAACACGCCGACGCTGGCAGTACCATTGGTGTAGTTGGCGTTGGTATCGACAAAACCTTTAAGTAAATCGATGACCTGTTTTTGCAGGGTCAAGTACTCTGGTACTTTTACCTGAGTCACACCCGCAACCGCAGCTTCGCGACCTTCGAGGTTGATGTAAATATTCACCGCTGGGCCGCTAACCACTGCGCGGACTTTATTGCTGTCGAAACCAGCATTTTTGAGCAGGTTATTCATGCTCACCGCCGTATGGAAAGGCGAGAAACCATGATCTGAGGTGACGATGATATTGCTATTGGGCTTGCCACTAGCATCGACACCGACGGCTTCAATTATCTTCTGGACGGCACTATTAGCTGCTTGATAGGCAGTTTCGACATATTTTGCATAACGCGCGACTTTGGCGGCATCCTGTCCCGTGCCGATACTGTTGGGATTGGTAAAATCGGTGGCTTGGCGGGGGTCGGTAAGTAGGAACTGGTGTTCGGAGCCGTCGGGTTGTTCGATATAACCGAGGACTAGATCGGCGTTGGGGTTTTGTTGGATACTGCGTAACAACACCTTGGCTTGATAATCTACGAAGGTTTTGACTTGATCTTGGTAGATAGCTTCGAGTTCGAGATCGCTAAATTTGGTCAGTCCAGAGTTAATCCGTTCGGGGAAGCGGAAATCGGCTTGGGGTGCCCAGTTACCGATATTGTTATTGATATCATCGACGTTGGCAATCACGCCAGGACTTTCCGCCGGACGGGGTATATAAGCACCAGAGTACCGAGCGATATTGACTTGAGACAGATCTCCTGCCAATGTGCTGGCATAGAAGGCGGTACCAACTTTATTATTACTACCATCGAAGAAGAATTTGCTAGATTTTTGGTCGGCGACTTTGATAAACGCCGAGCCAGTGCTAGGTAAAGTAGCTGCACCTTTGACGCCAACATTTGCATCGAAGACAACTAAGGTATCGTAATTGGTGACATTATCATTGGTAGTGTCGATCGCGGCTACTTGCAGCTCGTAACTACTAGTACTACCGCCAGTCAGCGCAGTTGCCGCGATCGATTCTAGTTTAGCAACCTTGACAGCACTAAATGAAGTCTTACCGAGAGCAGTCAGTCCAGTCACTGCTTGAGTATTGCTAACGCTAAAATCCGCCGCAGTCAGACTAAATCCGGTACCACCAACACCACCAAAGGCACCGAAGGGCACGGTGTAACTAACTGTTCGATCTTCTTTTTTATCCAAGATCGCCTTGCTAGCCGTAGCCGAGAGAATATTCACCCCATCTGCACCTGGAAAAGTTGCTGCGACGACTGATTTGCCCGCACCTTGTAGAGTCGTCCAGAGTGGCGTTGCGGTTGGAGTGCTAGTTTCGGCTGGATCTTTTCCTGATTGATAAGTGTACCCACCGATCGGCGCAGCAAAGCCGCTAGTATTGGTGGTGAAGGGATTGGAAACTAAGCTGAAATTATTGGCATTGATATCATTATTGACGGCAGTGGAGCCAGTCGCGATCGCGATGTGCGAGGGCGCGGTAATCGAGGGGGTAATGGTTTCGTTATCGGTAGCAGCAACGCCTTTGGCTTTGAGCAGTCCGATCCCAGTTTTGGCATCGAGAACACCACTGGCTAAATATTTATCGACGATCGAATCGGTTGCCCCATCGAGGGAGATTAAAACTACTTTAGGTGCCATATTATTGATGAAGTTAAATTTTTGGTAAATTTTAAATCCAAAGTCAACGGGGTTGATTCCGATTGAAATCAACCCCGCTGACTTCAGATATTCACGAACCTATACAAATGCGAAACTGCTGGCGTTGAGAGTGTTAGATCCAATGCCAGTTAGTAATACGAGATCTTTACCGCCAGCTTTGACGAGAGTGTCTGTACCTTGCTGGGTGAGATTCACTTTGGTAAAGTCAGTTACACCAGAAACCCCTAAGATCAGCATTTTGTCAATGCCAATCTCAAAGTCACCAATAGTATTGGCACTTGTTGGTACGCCGGAAGTCAGATAGAATTTATCAGCTCCGGCACCACCATAGAGGGTGTTACCACCTTTGCCAGCAAATAGGCTGTCGTCGCCGTCGCCACCAGAGAGGAAGTCATTGGTACCAGCGAATAACTTGTCGTTACCTGCGCCACCGTAGAGACGGTTGCCGCCTTTACCAGCAGAGGCATCGAGGAGATCGTCGCCAGCTTCGCCGAATAAGCGATCGAGTTGTCCGGCATAGAGTTCGTCGTTGCCGTCGCCACCATAGATCCGATTGCTGCCACCAGCGACGGAAGCGTCTACCAAGTCATTGCCACCAGCCATAAAGATTGTGTCCTTGCGGGTGGGGATGACACTAGTATCGTCAGCGGCAGTACCAGCGACGACTTTGTTACCACCTTGTCCGTCGATGCCGACTGAGGGACTGAGGTTGAGGGGTTTGTCGAGGGTAATTTGGACGATTTCGTTATTGTCGATGCCGGGTGGACGACCGATCGAGAAGGGATAGTTGTTATCATTGGCAACTAAAATCGTGTTAGCGTCGATGACGAGGACATTCTCGATCGTCACAAATGGCATCCGATAAGTGGTGCTACCGTCTTTGTTCAAGTCCAATGGATCGGGAATATTTAACAAGTCGGCGACTTCTTCTTTAGTCACAAAGCCTTTGGCATCTTGTTTGGATAAATCTACTTTGTAGATCTTTTTAAACTTCGCCAAATCGCCTTGACCGCCATCGCGTTCGATGACTAGGTATTCGTTATCATTGATGACTGTCATGTCACCGATCGCATTAGCCGGATCTTGAAGTTTGTAGTAACCTGTCAGTCCCTCAAATTTCTTGGTTGCAATGTCGAAGGTATTGATGCGGAGTGCGCCAGCAGGATCGCCGACTACCGTTCCTTCCAATAGTGCGTAGAGCTTAGTTTTAGAAGCATTCATTGCCCCACCTTCAAATCCCCTGGAACCGCCGAGATTGGACACGATTGCATCGCCAGGGCGACCCAGAGCAGTGGTGACATTGGCTGTCCCGATGAGTTCGCGGCGCACGTCATAGCCCGTAGCGGAAAAATCGGTGAAGAAGCCATCTACACCCAGATTGATGAATTGTTTGTATTCATCGCGGGGGCTAGCATAGTTAGAAGCTTGGAAGAAGGGGTCGTCGCGGAGGGTGTAGAGATGGACTTTCAAGCCCGCTGCGTGAGCGTCGGCAATCAGTGTCGTGGGAGTACCCGTAACGCGATCGGCATCGCTGATTTGACCGTCGCCATTGAGGTCGTCGGGCTTACCATCGTTATTTCTGTCTACCGTACTTGCAGGCACGATCGCCCGTTTGTCGGGGCCGATGCCAGTCGCATACTTGGCAACGCCAAGCAAACCAGCAGGTGTGGTAAGGTCGGCGTAGGTGGGGCCGCTTTTAGCAAAGGTCGTGTCGTAAGGGCTGCCAGATGCGCCTGTGAGTTGGATTAGGGGAATATTCACACCAGCTTTGGGCATGATGGTATTCTTCAACTCTTGCAGGTTGCCAACTTCAAAGGACTGGATGAAAATCCGGTTGGGATCGGTGAAACCTTTTTTGACCAGCGTATCGATCAGTTTTTGACCCAGGCTGACTTTGATGGGCGTACCGTCGAGGTATTTCCCTTCTGTCGCGAAGTAAGTCGGATGCTTGGTTTCAGGGTAGATGCCGATTTTGACACCAGTTTCTTTCTCATACTGTTGTACCAAATCGATGACTTCTTCCAAGGTGACGACTTTGAGGTTGTCACCGTCATACTTGGTACCGCGCAGAGCTGGTAGCCGCTCGATCGCGTTCAGCGTCTTGATTTGCGCCAGGGTCATATCTTCGGCAAACCAACCCGTAACAGTTTGTCCGTCTAGGACTTTTGTTGATTTGAGACTGGCAAATTCGGGACGCTTGTAGACATCAGTAGAGGTATTTGTCAAGTTGACAGTACCATCAGCATTCAATACTGCCAACATCGGTTCGTGACGGGCAATCAACACGCCATCTTTAGTCACTACTAAATCTGGCTCGATGAAATCCGCACCATTAGCGATCGCGACTTTGTATGCAGCTAAGGTATGTTCTGGACGTTCGCCCGAACCGCCACGATGTCCGATGACGATCGGTGGCTTTTTGTCAAGGGTATTGAAGCTAGGCTGCTTGAGTACGTCGGGATTGTCAGGAGAGCGGACAAATGGGGCTACCACTTGGTCGCGCACCTTGTCGCCAGTACCAGGGAAATCATCGAAATAGCCATCGATGCCCAATTGGATAAACTGAGCGACTTCGGCTTCGGGGTTGCCTTTGTAGTCAGCCGCTAGATATCGAGGCTCGTTGCGGAGGGTGTAGAGATGCACCAGCAACCCAGCTTTATGCGCGTCAGTAATTAGGGTTGTGGGTGCGGTGAGGGTTTTGTCGGCATCATTGACAGCACCATCGCCATTGATATCATCGGCTTGCCCATCGTTATTGGCATCCGTACCTTTGACCGAGAGGATCATCCGTTTCCAGGGGCCGATCCCGTCGGCGTAGGTAGCGATTTCCTTGAGTCCTTCAGGAGTTCGTAAGTCAGCGTAGGTGCGCTTGTCACCACTTTTTACGAAATCATAGGGTGAAATTTCAATCAAGCTACCGTCAAGTCTGACATCATCCGCATCTAGCAACTGGATCAGGGGAATGTCAATCCCTGCCTTGGGCATGATTTTGGTATTCAATTCTTTGAGATTGCCCACCTCGAAAGATTGAATAAACACCCGACTAGGATCGGTGAATTTATTTTTGACTAAGTTATCTACGAGTAATTGGCTGGTATTGAACCCTTTTTCGGCAAAGTAAGTAGGATGCTTAGTTTCTGGATAGATACCAATCTTTTTGCCAGTATCGGCTTCATATTTTTTGACTAGGGCGATGACTTCATCCAGGGTGGGAACATCAAATACGCCGTTGAAGGTTTGTTCGCGGAAAGATAGCCGCTCGACAGCACGGAGCGTTTTGAGTTCGGCGAGGGTAAAATCTTCAGCAAACCAGCCCGTGACAGGGGCACCATCGAGCATTTTGGTAGTCTTGCGACTGGCGAATTCCGTCCGGCTGGCAACGTCGGTAGTACCAGTGATATCGGGTTCGTGACGAGCGATGAGGATACCATCTTTGGTGACTACCAAGTCTGGCTCGATGAAATCCGCACCGCGCTGGATTGCCAGTAAATAGGATGCTAAAGTATGTTCGGGTCGATCGCCAGATGCACCGCGATGACCGATGACGATCGGAGCTTGACCTTTGAGGGTATTGAGTTTGTTGTAATTTGGCGTGGCAACTGGAGCGTCTAAAAGCTTGCCAGTGGAGTCAAAGTGCAGGGTATAAGGGCCAAATTCTTCACCAATCCAGATCGAACCATCTTTGGCAATATTGAAGGACTCGATATCAAAGTCCGCACCTGTGAGGAATCGATCGGTAGTAGTATTATTGACGATCGAGAATCCCGCTTTTTTGTCAGGGTCGGACAATTGAATAAAGTTACCAACTTTGACAGTACCATCGCCACCGATGCCTTGAAAACTGGGATTGACTTTGTAGATTCTGAGTAAGAAGTCAGCACTATTAGCTTTGGCACCATAACCATTGTCAGGCATGAACCAGTAATTGCCATAGATATCGGCAAACTGAACTGCGCTAAAACCTTGAACTGGCTGGCTGGAAAATGGAACTGTCCGACCGTTGGTGCCAGTGATTGCCGCACCAGATGCTGGGCCAGGAGCAAAAGTATCAGCAGGAAGCGATGCAAAGCCTTTTAATGTGGTCATAGTCAGTTTTGAATGTTTTCTATGAGGAAAATTAGAAATTTGCTAACAACTACAAGATCGTCGGGGGTATTAAAGTAGCTTTTAACTCACGTAATGAAGGCGATCGACGATATTAGTAAACATATTGATGCGTAAAATAGTATCGATCGCCTGTTTCTATTGCCAGCTAATTACTCCAAAGCTATCTAGTAGATCGATCCATCGATCGCTACTAATCTTTTTACAATAATCGCATCATCACCATATCAGCTACAGGTTAAGGATTAGTTATTCTAAGGTGTTCATTTTTACAGATCGCACATATTTTTCTCAGCAGGAATATGTAATTTTTTACACGTTTTGTTTAGCCGATCTGCGGCGGGGGTCGATCGAGATATTGACTCAAGATTTATGGATATAATGTAAATGTACCGATCGAGTCAACCTAGTTATGGTATTTCCACCCCCAGCTAAGGTTCATTATCCCGACAGCGACGGCAATCCGATGGCAGACAATACCAAGCAGTTTCGGTGGATCGTCACAATTAAGGAAAATATCGAACTACTCTTTGCCGAAGATCCAAATGTCTTCATCGCTGGAGATCTACTGTGGTATCCAGTCGAAGGTAATAATACTATCCGCAGTGCCCCCGATACGATGGTAGTATTTGGCAGACCCAAAGGCGACAGAGGTTCCTATCAACAGTGGAAAGAAGACAACCTTCCGCCCCAGGTGGTATTTGAAATCCTCTCGCCAGGAAATCGGATGGGAGAAATGGAGCGCAAACGCCAATTTTATGAACGTTATGGCGTGGAAGAGTACTACATCTACGATCCAGATCGATTGGATTTGAGTGGCTGGGTGAGCAGTGACGGCGGATTGGTAGCTATTGAAGAGATAAATGGCTGGCAAAGTCGGCGATTGGGAATCCGCTTTGCGATCGCAGCAGGTGAAGAATTAGTTATTTATCGCCCAGATGACGAAATATTCCTAAGTTTTGGGGAGTTAGATGAATTGCGTCAAGTAGAAAAGATCCGAGCGGAAACTGCCGAGTTGCGGGCAGATACTGCCGAGTTGCGGGCGGATACTGCCGAGCGAGAAGTCACTAGACTTGCAGCTAAGTTAAGGGAACTGGGCATCGAACCTTGATTTAATCACAGTAGATAGAAAATCAGGCGTTGCTGACTGTGGGTATGAAATTAAACCATCCCACATTCAGCAAAGTCGAAAATCATTAGTTGTCAAGCGAGTAGGGACAATCGATCGCCCCTAATCTAGCTAGAAAATTGAGAAACTAGCATTTGTCAGTGCGGGGTTGCCGACTAATTGAGCGATCCGCACCTGTGCAGCACCGCCAACACCATCAGCATCAAAGAATAATGCGCCAGATGTATTGTTGTAGATAAACCTTTGGCTGGTATTGGTTGCTGACGATCCCAACGTAAATCGAGCAGCATCTAACACACCCACATCACCCACGACCGTAGCACCACCAAAACCAGTACCAGAAATACTGATGCGATCGAATTCCACCGCAAAGTCATTGATTTTGTCGATCCCTTCATTGGCACCGTAGTATACAAAAGTATCGTTACCAGCACCGCCAAACAGGAGATCGACTCCTAAACCACCAATAATGAAATCATTACCAGCTCCACCATTGATGATGTCATTGCCAGCATTCCCAAATAAAGTATCGTTACCGTCAGTACCTACCTGTCGATCTGCGCCTGTAGTGCCGCCAGTAGGTTTGAGGTCTAGTCCGACTAATACTGGATCGTGGTCGGAGGAACGGAACTGATTTGGGGCATAGAGACTGGTATCATTGCGGTCTTCGGTGGCAGGTTCACCTGTTGATATTACATCATCGTTGTAATCAAAGACGATCGGTTCGGAGGAGTTGATATTCCACTTTGCCGCACCCGTGACTTGTGCGAGCAAGCTGGATGTGACTAGCGCGTGGTCGAGTGAGCCAGTTTGACCGTTAAAAACATAGGAATCGGTAGCAGTTGTCAGCTTGGTCAAGCCACCAGCACGAAGAATATCGATCGGATCTTCTTCGTTGTAGGCATTGAGATCGCCCAAAATCATCACATCGCTGTCACCGGAATCAGTTTGGATCTGAGAGACAAAGTTGAGTAAGGCGGTGGCTTGAGTTTTACGGGTATCGTTAAAAGCTCCCTGACCATCTCCTTGGTCTAGATTTAGCCCTGTAGCACCACCAGCACCTTTGGATTTGAAGTGGTTGACGATCGGGGTAAACTTTTCACCAGAAGCATTATTAATGAAAGTTTGAGCCAGTGGCGGACGACCTAATGAGGTGAACGCGGAATCGTTGAAGTAAACAGCATTACCGATGGGAGTCACAGCACCTGGCTTGTAGATGAAGGCAACCTTGATTTCATCTGTACCGGAACTGCCAGTGGTATTTGCCAGTTTGATATAGTCGTAAGTATTAGACCCGATCGCAGTATTCAAGCCATTAACTAGATCGACGATCGCGGAGTTGGCACCATCGCCATCATTTTCCATCTCAATCAAACCGACTACATCTGCATTCAATTCTTTGATGGCAGAAATAATCTTAGCGCGTTGACGACTAAACTCAACCGCCGTATCCGCACCGCGCGAAGTTGGGAAGCCACCACCCGCACCGTCACCATTAAAGTAGTTGAGGACATTGAAGCTACCGACTTTCAACCCGCCGCCCACCTCTGGCAACGCGGGACGGGCTTCGTAGTTAAATACTGGGGCTTGAGTGGGTTGAATCCGGTAATTATTAAATCCAAAACCCAGCACGCCAGTTAAGCCCGTAGTCGTGCTGCCGATTCTGAGTGTGTCATTGGTAGGGTCGGCATCAGTGGTGTTGACATAGGGGACATCGCTCAGGTTCGATGCACTGCTACCATCATCCAGAATGATGCGACTACGGTTATTGAGATTTTGTTGAGCAGTTACCGCCGCAATATTGCTGGTACCTGATGAACTAGTACCAGCGGCGTTAGTATCGTTGGGATCGATAATATTGGTCGGATTGAATAAGCGACCGTTGGCGGATAAGGAAACTTCGCCAAATTGACCTAAGTTAAATACTTCAGTCACCGTTAGCGTCTGTGGGATCGTAATTAGCATCCCTTCATAACGTTCTAAGTCACCGAGTGTGGTAATGGGTAAGTTAACGATCGTTGCAGTGACGAGGGCTTGTTGTCCGGTGGCTATAACAGTTACATCGGTTGCACTACTAGGGGTAATTACGGCTTGGTTGAATGATGGAGTCGCGCTACTTTCCAGCACCGCCCCCGCGACCCGCACTTTGTCACCAATATTGACGGCCGATAGAGAGTTGACAAATATACCTTCAGATGTTAATTCATTACCATCTGAGTCGGTGGTTTCTTCTTGGAGATAAAAGCCGCCGAGTCCATTGGTGCCTTGATAGTCACCGACGACAATCCCTTCGATCGTGTATGTGCCCGCAGTTGCGGCGGTGCCAGTACCTTGAATCGCGCTGATTTTGGTAATTGTGGCTACAGTGTCATTATCGACGATCGTCACACTAGCAGTCGCAGTGCCCAGCGTGAAACCTGCCGATCCGGTGAGGGTGAGGGTAACGGCTTCATTTCCTTCGACGATCGCATCATCGACTGGAGTCACAATTACATCTACAAATGAGCTACCCGCCGCGATCGTGGCAGTACCAGACAGTGCGGTGTAGTCGGTGCCAGGGGTCGCTTGACCCGTACCCGTACTCACAGAGTAAGGAACGACTAAAGCACTAGTTGTACCGCCACTCCGCGATACGCGGAAGCTACCATTGGCGGTACCTGCTTCAGCAGCATCGGACGTTGCCGAGATCGATACCATTGGCGTACTACCGCCAATCGTGAAAGCACCTGAAAAAGTTTGATTTGCGGTATCATCACCACTCCAGTTGGCAGGGTTAAATAAAGCAGCCTGTAAGGTGGCTTTGTCGCCCGTGGTGATACCCGTGTAACGCGCGTTATCAATTTCAGCGATCGCCACAGCACTGGTACCTAATACTAAACCTTGAGGCAGTGCCGAAGTATTTGGATCGGCGGCGGTAGTTTGGAAGGTTGTGCCACGGTTATTTAAGGCGGCAATCGGTGTAGGGCTGGCGAGACTGCCTTGAAACGCAATAATTTGGTCGCCACTAGCTGAAAAGTTTAATTGTGACGATCCAGACACCACACCAGCCGTCGCACTGGGAGTGTTATCGATCGTGATGACGGTTCCGGCGATGACACCGCCAGCAGGTGCCGTCCAAGTAATAATTCCTTCACCCGCACGAAAGGCATTGGTACTGAGCCAACCATTGTCAGTGAAGAGAATGACTTCCCCAGCCAGAATATTCGCCAGCGTAACAAATGCAAAATTGTCTAGATTATCGGCATTGTATTGAACAAATGCGATATCGCCTGGATTAAGTGCCATAATTTTTCTGCGATCTAAGTTTAAATGGTTGGATCTCGATCGATCTGGATTAGTCGTGAATACTTATTTTTGCTTTTTGCCAAATGACAATTTCCGCCGGAACATCACGACAATAAATCCAGCTACCACTGTCCCTACAAAGTCGCTGGGTTCTGGTACTGCGGTGGTACTGGCGAGGTTGGCAATATTAATATCAAAGGCATAATTAGGCTGTCGCCCGAAAAAATCTCCCTGATTTTCAAAACGATCGGCAATATTTCTGGGAACTGACGGATTTGGTTGTTGGTTCAAGAAGTTGGCGAATGCCGAAATTACGACTCGATAGTCTCCTGCTTCTAATGTGCGATCGACATTGAAGTCGGTGCCAGTCGCTGTACCATTTTGTTCAAAAATGAAGTTACCTGTGGGATTATCGAATACGGTTAAAATTGGGTCGAAACCGCCAGCACTGATAGTTATTTCAGCAGCATTTGTACCACCGTCATAGCCGTAGGATCGGAAATTGACTAGTGAACTTGCGGTTGTCACAAAAGTCGTGGAGAAAGTCTGATTTGGATCGGCGAAGGAGCCGACGAAAGAGAGGCTAGCAGCAGCAGCGGGGGCAGGCTTGAGGAATCCACAAGTGGTTGCTGCAAGTCCCAGCACGATCGCGTTGGCAAAGCTACTCGCAACGAGCATTGACAAGTCTTTCATGATTCTAGGAGTGAGGAGTATTTCAGAGTTCGTTCGCGGATTGCAGAATGCAAATCGTCTCTATCAATGATATCCTCACGCTCGGAATCAGGTTGTCGTGTAATTTTCATTACAGCTCGATTTAAAATGATAATTATCTCAAACAATGTGGAAGTTCGATCGAACTGTATCGAGCAGATTTCCCACAGCATTGCCACGCGATCGAGAGTTAATAATTTTACCCGATGGCGGTCGATCGCCCCCTGCTTATCCCCCAAATTTAATTTACGATCGCCCCGATGAACGGATAGAGAGGATTGGAATGCGTTGGAGCGAAGCTGAATGTTTCATCTGACACACGTCGAGTTTTTGTGATTCTTAATCAAGGCTTAACTTGAAAGCAATCTAACTTTAACGCCAAGCTATTTTTACAAATGCTAATATCCTATGGCAGATGCTAAGTGGCTATAGTCTTGCCAAATAAGTTCCATTGACAGATGGGATTTATTTATGATGGCTGTATTTTTTACTGCATGGGTAGTGTAGCGTTTTGTCTAGTCTAGATAGCTCGATCGTAGTTCGTAGTAAATATATACAGGAAAGTTAAATTGCATGGCTAAGAATACAATTATCATGATCGGCGACGGTATGGGCTGGGAAATGACCCGCGCCGCAGCCGTTTACAAACAGATCCAAGAAGGTAAAACTGGTACTAGCCTTAGCGATTTCTACACCGCTGGTAAAGGTACTGGTCTAAACATGCAGACGCTGACGGGCTATACCTTAGCGACTACCTACGGTACGACCATCCCCGATGCTAATGGTGTCTACAGCACTGGTAACGCCGCCGTAACTGGCCCCTCTACCGCCGCTACAGGTGTCAACCCACCTACTACTGGTTTTGTATTCAATCCAACTTTCAACCCTGGTACTACTGCTAGTGGCGGGGCAAAAGTTAGCGATGGTGTAGTTGGTAACTTAGTCGGTTACGATCCCGTCAAAGGTGGTATCAATCCCTGGACACCTGGTACCGATAAAGAATACATCAAATATAGCTATCCTGACTCGGCAAACACCGCGACTACTCTCTACACTGGAGTCAAGAGCTACAACAACGCGATCGGTGTTGATATCTTCGAGGACAACTTAGAAGGCGTACTTGCCAAAGCCGCTCAAGCAGGTAAATCGACGGGTCTAGTTACATCCGTACCGATCGATCATGCCACTCCAGCCGCCGCAGCAGCTAACGTCAACCGCCGCAGCAAGTATGACGAGGACTATCCCGCACTCGATAACATCCTCCAACAGGAACTACGCCTCTATCAACCAACAGTACTTCTCGGTGGCGGTCATCCTCTATCTACCCCTGGTAATCCTCTCCCCGCAGGAGTCGAGCCGCTGACAGATAATACTTACATCAAGGCATCTACCTACAAAGAACTCAGCACCAAGCCAACCAGCAACATTTACGACTATACGTTCTTGGAGCGCGGTACTGATGCAGCCACTAAACTAGCTACTACCGCAGCAGGGATCGATCCGAACACTGGCGGTCGCCTGTTGGGTCTATACGGCGCACGCGGTCAAAATGGGAACCTACCTGTAAGTTCTGCCAATGGTGACTACAGCACCACTGGTTTGGATATGTTTAGCGTCTTCTCCACCAAAGGACTCAACCCAGATACCCTGCGTCCGCTAAAAGCTGGTGAGACAGATGCTGATTTTATCAAGACCGAGCGCAATCAAAACCCAACTCTCGACGACCTCAGCAAAGCTGCACTCAGCGTTTTGGGCAAGGATAAAGACGGTTTCTGGTTGATGATTGAAGGTGGCGATATCGACTGGGCTGCTCACGACAACAATATCGATAACCTGATCGGTGCGACCTTAGACTTCGACAAATCTGTTGGATCGGTCATCGACTGGATTAATAAAAACGGTGGTTGGGCGGATAACGAATTGATCGTTACAGCCGACCACGATCACTATCTCACCCTCAATGGCGATTTCCCCACGCTCGTTCGGAACAATGCTAGTAATGGGATTAGCGAACTAACCAACAACGACACGATCGCCGGATCTGGTCAACAGTGGGGAACTACCGCCAATGACAAATATGGCTGGGGCAATCACTCCAATCGTCCTGTTCCTGTCTACTATCAAGGCCCCGAATCCTCACTCTTGACAGCTTCGATCGGTACTGGCTACGAAGCTTATGGCAAACAAGTTCAAGGTATTCCTGGTCTGATCGACCAAGTTGACATCGCCCAAACGATGTTTGCTTCAGTCGCCGAAACCGTGCAGCAGAAATTAGTCTCTGGTACTACTGGGAACGACAAGCTATTCGCACCTGCGATCGATGGCGTTCGAGGCACGATCTTTACAGGCGGTGGTAACGATCTGATCGATTTCTCGCTCAACTCCAACTCCCGCAACAACTACGTTGATGCTGGTGTAGGTAACGATGAGATCTTTGTCAGCCGTAACGATCGGGTCTTCGGTAGCGAAGGTAACGATACTTTCTATGCTGCTGATGGGTTTGGTGACAACCGGATGTCTGGTGGTGCTGGGGATGATATCTTCTTCCTTGGAGCCAACGATCGCGCCCTCGGTGGCGACGGTAATGACAAATTCTATGTCGGCAGCGGCGGTGGTAACACGCTCTCTGGTGGTGCAGGTGCCGACCAATTCTGGATTGCTAGTGGTGCAATTCCTAGCACTGCTAACACGATCGTCGATTTCCAAGTCGGTACCGATGTCATCGGGATCTCGAAGGCATTGGGTCTGACTGCTGCTAGTTTCACCTTGGCTCAAGTTGGTGCTAACACAGCGATTAACTTAGTCGGCGGTCAAACCGTGGCTACATTAACTGGCATTCAAGCCACTAGCTTGAATACCAATCAGTTCGTATTCGGTTAATCACAGGATTAGGATTTACATCCTGTTGACTATAGGCAGAACATCCGATCGGATGTTCTGCCTATTTTTCAAATTGAATTTACGAACTTAACTTCGCTACATCCTGAAATTGATTTCGGTTAATGTATTTGTCCTTAATCAAATCTTAATTCTATGACTATTCAAGCTTAACTCTCTAATACACCCGCAGTGATAAAATGCACCTGCAAATATCGCCGAGCAATTGAATCCTGGTGTGTGCATACTTTCATGTTAGAATTTGTATGCTAAGTTGAAGTATACAACCCAATAGCACTCACATTACCGAGATTTATTCTAGATATCCAAACAAGTATTCAAGCAAATACCATCCACATTTTATCCGAATTACTGAAAGGAGATTTTAATGGCGACAATTACTGGTACTGCTAACAAAGATGTCTTGTACATCGAAAAAGGAAAAAGCAACGACACCTTGCTCGGTTTAGGTGGAAATGACTATCTGGACGCGACAACTGGAGCGGGAAATAATATCCTCCGTGGTGGTGATGGCGATGATGAGCTGTATGCCTATACCAACGACCAACTCTTCGGCGATGCAGGTGATGACAAACTCTACTCAGATGGTAATGGTGGCAATACCCTCTCTGGTGGCGATGGGAACGATATCATCTATGCCGATCGCAATGATACAGTTTCCGGCGATGCTGGGGACGATACGATTTACGCTGGTAAGGGCGGCAACACGATTACTGGCGGCGCGGGCAAGGACGTATTTTTTATTGCCAATGTCGATGTCCCGACAACTCCCAATACGATTACAGATTTCGATCGACTCAATGACACGATTAGAATTAACCTCGCTGGCGTTAGCCAATTTAGCGATCTAACTATTGCCAAATCAGGTAATGATGCCACAATTAGTTTTGGTACTCAACAATTAGCAATCCTCAAAAACACCGCTCCAGGTAGCCTCAATAGCAACACAGTTGCAGTCACTCCTACTGCACCCAATAATGCGGGTAGCAATGTGACTAGCTACGACTTTACCAATCTACCCAAGCTCGGTACTACCTCCAAAGGGCAAGATATCTTCCTCGGTGGTTTCTCTGGATTGTATTTCCAAGGAGTTGCCGCCAATGGTAATCTCAAGTTTGTCACGAATACCGATCGCGGCCCCAATGGCGACTCCACAGGTGGCAATCGTCCCTTTTATTTACCTAGCTTTCAGCCAGAAATAGTCAGTTTTGAACTCAACCGGACTTCCGGCGAGATTAACATCACCAAGCGAACTGGCTTATTTAGGGCTGATGGCAAGACAGCACTAACCGGACTGCCCAACCTTCAAGCTGCGGCTAATGGTTTAGCCTATACTGATGAAATTGGTGTCGATCTCGATGGCAAAGTTTTGGCGAACGATCCATTGGGTGCCGATGTCGAAGGGATCGTCGTCGCACCAAATGGGGACTATTGGCTGGTTGATGAATACCGCCCCGCGATTTATCACTTTGATACCAATGGTAAACTACTCGATCGGTTTATCCCCAAAGGTACCGCTGCTGCACCAGTTGTAGACCTACCAGCCGGAACTTTTGGCACCGAGGTATTACCTGAAGTATATGCCCAACGCCGCAGCAATCGTGGATTTGAAGCAGTCGCGATCGAAGGTACCAAGCTCTATGCTTTTATGCAAAGTCCGATTGATAATCCTGACAACGCTGGCGATACAGCTTCCAGAGCTTCGCGCACTGTCCGCATTTTGGAATTGGATACCGTCACCAAAGCAGTTACAGGTGAATATCTATATCTGCTCGATGATATTACTGGTAGTGGCAATGCCAAAACCGACAAACTTGGCGATGCTGTCTCGCTCGGTGGTGGTAAATTTGCTGTTGTCGAACGCGACGATCTCGCTACCACAGCTTCAAATAAGCTAATCTATCAGATCGATCTAGCAGCGGCGACGAATATTAACAACCCTGCCAACTTTACCTTACCTACAGGTAAAACGATCGAGCAACTGACTCCAGCAGAATTAACCACAGCCAAGATTAACGTTGTCAGCAAGAGCCTCATCGCGAATGCGGCTCAATTAGGCTACACCGGAGTCGAAAAACTCGAAGGTTTGGCATTAGTCGCCCCAAATACCCTCGCATTGATTAATGACAACGACTTCAACGTTGCTCCTGGTAGCAAAGTACCTGAGAAGTTGGGGATTCTAGAACTGTCCAAAAATTTACCCGTAACTGGTGCAATTGTCAATAAGTCAATCTCAGCGACAGATCCAGTTAATCTGAATCTGAATTCTAACGAATCCTACACCAAAATTACTGGAGACAACCGCGACAATATCCTGGACGCGAGTACTGGCGGCGGTAACAATCAGCTATTCGGCGGCGATGGTGCAGACGAGCTGTACGCTTACCAAAACGATCGACTCTACGGTGAAGGTGGTAACGATATCCTCGATGCCCGTCTAGGTAAAGGTGGCAACACCTTAGATGGTGGGACTGGGGACGACAGGCTATTTGCTGGCTCCAATGACACGCTAATTGGTGGCGATGGGGATGACACTCTCTTTGCTGGTTTTGGTGGTAATACCCTGACAGGTGGTAATGGTAAAGATACTTTTGTCTTGGCTGTAGCGAGTTTACCTACCAAAGCAAATATCATCACCGATTTCAAAGCTGGTACGGATACGCTCAAAATAGTCGGACTCCCAGGTATCGGTGACGACCTGACTAAGCTCACTACCGTCATCCAGGGTAGTGATACACTACTCAAAGCAGGTACTGTGGATTTAGCCTTGCTCAAAGGGATTCAGGCAAATTCGATCGCTCAACTCTTAAATCCAAATCCAACTCCAACTCCAACTCCGATCGCAGGTATCGATCTCAACACCAACCTCCTCAGCATTTACAATTACCCGTACCTTGGCTTTACAACCAATGCGGTCAGTCAAAAAGCAGGTAGCAAAGTCAATGAAATTGGTGTTTTTGCTGTCGATGATGCGACAGGTAAAATTGGTGGAACTGCACCAGGGACAGCAGGTTATCTGAAGTTAGCGTTCGACTCAGCCAAGACGATCTTCTCTACTCTCAATGGCAGTTTCTTTAGCACCAACACGCGGGATATTGGGTTAGAGCCTAATAAAACTTACCAATTCTTTCAGGTACAGGATGGATCGATCGCTGATGTTCAGCAACAGATTGCCAGCGGGAAGACACCAACGAATATCTTGTTCTCGCTACCTGGGAGTACTGGTACTAGTCCCTTCAAAATTACTTCGAGTGATTTCCCTAACTACAAGATTTCGATTAATAACGATGAAATCGTGTTGAACGGAACACTGCTAGCGACAGGTATTGTTCCGCCAAATATTCCCATCGGAGCCAAATCCCAAACATTGCCACAAGGACGCATTCTCGATCTGACTGGTTATACAGGTACACTCAAAGCAGATGTTACCACCAAAAGTGATGCTGCTTATACCAACACCATTGCTTTTTATGCTGTCGAAGATGCCATCCTCGGTACTATCAAAACGAATACTGGTACAATTCTCAAACCTGGTGATGCCAATTATGCGTCCGAAGCCATCAAGAGCGCGGTATTGTTCGCAGGTAAAACCGATAGTAAGCTCAACCAAGATCTCACTGGCGGCAAAATCTATGCACCTGTACTCATCGCTCAAGGTACACTAGCAGATTTTACTAGCAAAAACCCTACCAACGGCGGCGATGGTAGTGTGGTTCATGCTTATTTCAACTATCTCGGTGCCAATCCTGACAAGTTGGATCACTTCCGCCTATTGGGTAACAATACCTTTGGCGTTGAGGATCTCTATGGTGGTGGCGATCGTGATTTCAACGATCTAGTTATCAGTGTCAATATCAAGACTGCTTAGAGCGATCTAGATAAGGCTGCAAGTCGGCTAGACTTCGTTTAAAGGTGGGCTTACCCCCCCAAACCCCCCTGATAAAGGGGGGGCTTTCTCCCTCCCCTTTATCAGGGGGGCTTTCTTGCTCCCTCCCCTGCTTGGTTCGTTCGCTAAACCGTCGGGGAACAAAGGCGGGCGCGAATCCGCTTTATAAGGGGAGGGCTGGGGTGGGGTAACAGGACTACGCAGCAACTCACATAACTTGTGTACACACTGTACTCCAAAAGGGGGGAACCGGAGTCTTAGTCCCCCCTTTTGGTTGCGCTACACTGTCGTCGTCTCGGTTCACCCATTGCCTTTGTACCACGTGTCGGGGAACAAAGGCACGAACGACAATAGAGCCGTGGGAACCCGAACAGTACAAAGCAAAACGCTTTTTAAGGGGGATTTAGAGGGATTTCTAGGGTGTCCCGATCCAAGACAGTCGGGTATCTATCATAATGATTGTGCTAAATTAGCGATTTTTTGAGGTTAACCAGACGTTAATATCTCAATAACCTGTTACTGGTCAATTACTGCGATGATCTATGCAGAGAGCTACTTAGTCAGCCTCTAAATAGTGTATTATCATGAGTACAACTGCAAACTTGTTACACCTCGGCATTGTGACTTCAACCGTTCCCCTTCCCAATCCGTCAGAGCATCAACAGACGAGCGAACTAGACACACCTTTAAAACGGTTATGTCAAAAGGCTATGTCTGGTGAGGAAGCTATTACACTTTTACAGAAATATTGGATGCTGCCACAATTGCAGCGAGAAATAATTCTCGATGCCGAGCTAGATTCAGTCATCTGTAGCCCAGAGGAAACTTTCAGTGCATACAAGGCTTTTTATCACAAGTATCAGATTAATTCAGATGAAGATCGAGCTACATGGCTAGAGCGAAATAAATGTACCTTGGAGCAGTTCGAGCATTCAGTACTCAGAACTATTAAACTCGATCGCTTCAAGCAATCAACTTTTGGGAGTAAAGTTGATTCCTACTTTTTGCAGCGGAAAAGCCAACTCGATCGAGCTGTCTATTCACTATTACGTGTCAAAGATCCGCATCTGGCGCAAGAGCTATTCTTTCGGATTCAAGACAAAGAAGCAACCTTTGCCGAACTAGTCAAACAGTATTCTGGCGGACAGGAAGCTGAAGTAGGTGGCATAGTTGGCCCTCATGAGCTATCTGTACCTCACCCAGCTCTAGCACAAAAATTACTCTCACTTCAACCAGGACAATTAGCACCTCCATTGCAAATTGCTGACTGGTTCGTAATATTGCGACTAGAAAAATATCTGCCCGCTCAATTAGATAAAGTCATGCAAGTACGGTTAATTGATGAAATGTACGAGCAATGGCTCCAGGCTAAGTTAAATCAATTACCGTTCGATAGTTAATAGTTGTTTGTTTAACTAAATTTTAGGATTTTTAACACTTATTTTTATAAATGTATTTGACGATCGATACTTCAGTAAAATTTTAGACAAGATTTTATGACTTATACACCAGAAGCACCAGCAGTTTTCCTATCGCAAGTCGAGCCATTTAGTCAGTTATCTGCCAGTGCTCAGGCAAAACTTGCCAAAATTGCTCAATATTATCGGTATCATGTCGGACAACCGATCGCCATCCGCGATCGACTTTCGGCACAGATTAATGTAGTCGTTGAAGGTACTGTGCGCTTGCTGGGATATCCGAGCGAACATAGTTCGCCCGTGACGATCGAGCGATTGCAAGCTGGCGGGACGATCGGCGCGATCGGGATGATTCGGGGCGTACCTTGTGAATCAGCGATCGCCTCGACAGAAGCTATTTGTCTGACTTTTCCGGCTGAATCATTCATGCAGGTAGTCGCCACAGAACCGATCTTAAAGCAATATTTTTACGATCGCCCCAACCAGATCGAAATATTTGAATTGCTCCGGTTAGAACTCGATCGGCACCCCAATCAAGCCCAATTACTGCGAGCGTTAGGAGTTGATTCACTCAAAGATCTCGCCCTCAAAGCTTCTGGCTTTGCCGTTGTCTATCGATCGGCACAAGAGATTCCCGCAGTAATGAGAAATTGGGATTGGTTCATCGCCAGCCAATCGCCAGATGCTGGCTCCTCAAATAATGGACGGACTTACTCGATCGGGGATCGGCTCGATCTCGACTCCTTCCAATCCAAACAAGAGCTACGCCTGATCGGACTTCCACCCAATATATTACAAGCTGCTCCACCTGTCGATAGCGAGCGCATTATCGATATCGACGATGCGATGACTATCCCCAACTCTTCAGATCTGAGCATTAGGCAACCGGATGAAATCGCCTACGCACCAGATCTACCCCTCACCCTCGATACCCCAACCAAATCGCCCCAAAAATATGCGATCGTTCGTGGGAAGGGACAAATCGACGGTAGCGTTGCTTGTTTTGAAATGCTGGCAAACCAGTACAAAATCCCCTTCCGGCGCGATTCAGTCCGCAAAGTAATCGCCCACCATGTCGATCAATCAGGCGGGGTTTCGCTCCAATTTTGCGGGGCTGTAGCTGACTTCTTGGGGCTACAGGGGCAACTGGCGGAAATTCCGGCGATCGATATGCAGCGGATTCAGGTACCAGCCCTAATTAAATGGCAAAATCAATTGGCGGTAATCTGTGCTGTGGCTAATAACTCAGTGACAATTGCCCTCCCAGATAGTGGACTGATCCAAAGAACGCCCGAAGAACTAGCACTCAATCAGCAATCGACAACAGATAACCCCGATCCCGCGCAACCGATTCCCATTCTCCTAATTCAAGCCACACGATATACCCCCGAACAAAAGTTTGGGATTAGTTGGTTTTGGCCGTCACTCGTCCAGTATAAGGGCGTATTGATTGAGGTCTTGATTGCTTCATTTTTTATTCAACTATTTGGACTGGCAAATCCGCTAATTACCCAGACAATTATTGATAAAGTGCTGATGCAAAACAGTGCTACTGCGCTGAATGTTTTTGGGGTGCTGCTAATTGGTGTGGCAATTGGGGAAGCATTATTAACTAGCCTCAGAACTTATTTATTTGTCGATACCACCAACCGGATCGATCTGGCTTTGGGTTCGCAAATTATCGATCGATTGCTGCGATTACCATTGCGATACTTCGAGAAGCGATCGGTTGGCGAACTTTCCACCCGTGTCAATGAACTAGAAAATATTCGCCAATTTCTAACGGGAACCGCCTTAACCGTCGTGTTGGATTCGGTATTTTCCGTGATTTATATCGTGGTGATGTTGATTTATAGTTGGCTATTAACACTAGTCGCCCTGGCAACTCTACCATTGTGTGTGCTGATTACTACTGCTGTATCCCCGATCGCCCGCAAACAATTGCGGACGAAAGCCGAACGCAACGCCCGCTCTCAGTCGCATCTAGTAGAAGTAATTTCTGGCATCCAAACCGTTAAAGCTCAAAACGTCGAATTGCGATCGCGCTGGAGATGGCAAGAACGTTACACTCAGTACGTAATGGCTGGATTCAAAACCGTCATCACATTTACCACCGCCAATTCTGCAACTACATTTCTCAATCAGCTCTCTAGTCTATTAGTCCTCTGGGTGGGCGCGTATTTAGTCTTAGACGGCAAACTAACTTTAGGACAACTGATCGCCTTTCGGATCATTTCGGGGTACGTTACCAGCCCACTATTGCGGCTGACACAACTGTGGCAAAACTTCCAAGAGACAGCACTTTCGCTCGAACGAATTGCTGATATCCTCGATACACCGATGGAAGCAGATGAGATCGATCGCGGCAATATTCCGATGCCAACGATTCAAGGTAATGTCAAATTTGATAATGTTTCCTTCCGATTTGCTCCCTCCGGTGCCCTTAATTTAGATGGTGTCAGCCTAGAATTTACTGCTGGTAAATTTATCGGGATTGTCGGTCAAAGTGGTTCTGGTAAAAGTACGCTGATGAAACTATTACCGCGCCTATATCCGTTAGAATCTGGACGAATTTTGGTAGATGATTATGATATCTCCAAAGTAGAACTTTATTCATTGCGCCAGCAGATTGGGATCGTTCCCCAGGATACTTTGTTATTTGAAGGTAGCGTTCAGGAAAATATCGCCCTCAATTATCCCGATGCTACCACCGACCAAATTATTCAGGCGGCTAAAATCGCTAATGCCCACAATTTCATCATGGAATTACCCAATGGGTACAATTCTCCCGTGGGCGAACGTGGAGCTGGCTTATCCGGCGGGCAACGTCAACGAGTTGCGATCGCCCGAACGATCCTCCAAAATCCCCGCTTGTTAATTTTAGACGAGGCAACTAGTGCCCTCGATTATGATTCCGAGCGTCAAGTATGTGAGAATATCGCCGTAGCTTTCCACGGGAAAACGGTATTTTTTATCACCCATCGACTCACCACTATTCGCAATGCTGACGTGATTTTGATGATGGATCGCGGCGTGGTAGCCGAACTAGGTACTCACGCGGAATTGATGGCATTAAAAGGTCGCTATTATTGTCTATATCAACAACAAGAAACTCAACTTTAACTAATTCGATCTGGGAAATTGTCAAATACCAGTTGGGCAAACTACCTCTGCCAGATCATCCCGAAACATATCTACCCAAGACTGGCGATCTACATCAAATCGCCAGTCTTGCTTTTGATAAAAGTAAGGAAATTACGGCAAAATAGTGGAGCCGAATGAAAGCGTTCCTGTAGCGGTGAATGCGGTTTCAAGGTTAAAATGGTAGGCGATCGTTTCCTTTCACCAAACTCTTACGATAAGGAGATTCTCAAATGCGATTAGCTCAACTCATATCACAAATCCAGGAACTCCCAAAAATTGACAAGCTTCGGCTAATGCAGTTTCTGGCAACAGAACTAGTCAAAGAAGAAGATGCAAACTTTTTTGTTGCCGACCAAGAGTATCCAGTCTGGTCGCCGTACAACTGTTCTGAGGCTGCTAATGTCTTAATGAATCTTCTAGCGACAAAGCAGCAACAGAATGGTTGAACCTCAAAGATTTCCCTACAAAATCATCGATAGTAGCCTTGGCATGGTCGATAGAATGCCATATCTGCCTTTGACACTGTGCCTTTAATCTTGGGGCAAGCTAATTTTTTCTTTGAGTTTGATGTTTGTTTCTTCCGTGCGCGTTCTGAATTTGAAGTTCGTCCCAAACAAGTTGGGTCAGTTGGCAACGATCGGTGAGGCAAGGTTTAACAATCTACAGAATAACTCTGAATCGATCGAACATGAAATGATACAATATTATTCGATTGTAAGTTCGATAGAATAAAACAGTTTAAGTTCTTTTTTCTACAGCTCTAAATGGTCTGTGGGCAATGCCCACCCTACTTGCTAGATTTTTTGTTAAGTTTGTTCTTCAAGATTGTTGTTTAGAAACTAAGACGTTATGAAGCCTCAGACAGAAGAGACGTTGAGATATTTAGAATCTCTTGTTGCTGGGCTTGATGCAGATTACACGTTTACCAGCGATGCGGGGGATGTTTCACAAGCGTTCGGGTGGAATGTTGATACAGAAGGAGAATTTTATTTTGCAAGGCTTCTTGAGAAATTTGGACTGTTAAAGAGCGTTCCTGTAAAAGAATTCATGGCTCGATACCAGCGTCTTGAACATGAAAGGACAGAAGAGATAATTCAGCAATGTCAGTCTGTTTTTGAGTTAGTGCGCCGTTGTACCGTAAATAGAGAGGTTTATGAGTTAAGAACCTTTGGTGATTCACCTGGGCAGCCTTTATCTGATGGGTTTGGGGGCTATGACTGTGTACAGTTTATCTTGGGTGAAACTCAAGATGGTGATTGGATTGGTATTGCTCCGAAACTGAAAAATACTTCTGG
>ENA-OFCF01000070-OFCF01000070.1-metagenomes-genome-assembly--contig:-NODE-70-length-52548-cov-4.569657_pt1 | contig 52548 bp, 42 predicted proteins | sample MGYA00153387_OFCF01 | MGnify analysis MGYA00153387 | reverse complement strand
GCGGAAACAGGACGTCGAAAATGGCGCACAAGGCATATGCGACGCTCATGGTTACCGTCAGTGAGAGCGCATGTACTGCCCACGAGTCAGGTTTTGTTTCTGCGCCTGTGGGCGCTGGAGATTTTGCGTTGGCATCGGCTTTTGGCGCAGCAGCTACGGGCATTGAGGGTTTCGCGGCCAACGCGACCGACGACGGCTTCGGCGTTGCCGATGGCGGCGCACTCGGCGTCCCTTTGCCCTGTTGTCCGTCGCCTGCACGAACAATCGGTGCGGCCATGGCGGCGGGGGCAGCTTTCGGGGCTGCAGGTTCCGGCGTTGAAGGCTGCGCAATCGGGGCCGTTTTGTTCTGTAGTCCATCTCCTGCGAGGACAGTCACCGGGGGCACGGCGGCGGCCGAGACTGAAGAAGTTTTTGGCATGGCGGCTTCGGGCTTGGAGGAAGAGGCAGGCGCAATCTTCGGCGTCGGCACTGCATCAGGCTTGCGTGCGGGCTCGTGTTCGCTTGCCTCGGTGGGTAAGGATTTGCCCGCGTGTTGAGGCCCGCGTTGGTGCACCATCACCTTGATATCGGCGACTTCGAGTCGGGTTTCGTCGTAGCGCACGGTGGCGTTTCCCGCAGCGTGGTTTACGGTTGCGCTTTCGACACCCGGTACCCCGCCAATCCGCTTTTCCACTTCGTCCACGGTCAATACCGACAACAAGTCTCGCACTTCAATGACGCTCGTTTTCATCGTGTTTTCTGTGCCGTTGTAAAAATTAAATTTTCGATTTCATCTTGGGATCAGCCTCACGCTCTCGATCGATGGCACTTTCATTTGACACCATTTCGCAAACGGCGACAGGAGCCGATGGGTCACCGCGCCAGAACCATCCCGCCGGCACACAACTGTCTCGCTGGGTTGCGATTTCTTTTGCCGCTTTGGATGAGACTTGCAAGCCAGACTGCACCTGTACAACATCATTACCACGCATTTGGAATGCACCGATTGTTTCGTCGTGCGTGTGTGGCATGAAAATGCCGAGTTGAAATTTAGATAGTCTTTTAAGCATGGCTTGAACTTTGGGAAGATTGAGTGCCTCCTGAGCGCTTATCAAAGCTGGCGGCAGATATCGGGTGCTCGTTTGTGAAAAATTGGCAACGAGCATGGTGTTCTCCCAGATTAATGTGGTTGCCGCACGTGTTGCTGATGTTGATCTATGGTCTCGTCTCGAACGCCATAAAGGCGTGGGCTGCGAATTGTATTATTTGTAGCGTGATTCATCGGCGTCTCGGGAAATTGAACCGTGATAGTGATGCTACGAAACTAAGATGCATCAACTTCAGCATCATGTACTTAATCTCCATCAATTCGCAGCGTTTGTTAATGTCAATAATGTTCTAGCCATCCCCTACTATCTGTGCGTTGACCCACATTGAGAGGCTTAGTGGCTTGATAACTAAAACGACTGGTACATTCCTTATTCTGCTGGATTACAGCTCGCCATTTATTAGGAATTACGAATTAAAGTGCAGGCAATTATGCATGCAGCTTTACAGGTTGTTAGCTATCGAGTACTAATCAATTTGACCTTGCCATTGAATGTGTGCAAGCGCACTGACTATCTGCATTCTTGGCCACATTAAAAATAAGTGACAAGAGTCAAGCCGTAAAAACATACTCGTAGTAAAACACCTCAGATGCGATGTCGGAGGTCAGCAACAGATCTTCATCATCAAAAGGGGCTGCACCACTGGACTATGGCTCCAGGCCTTGATTACTTCGGCCAAGGCGGCTATTTTATTTGTTGGTATCTTAAGCGATAAAATGTCATGAACGGTTTGCTGACCGGTAACCGTATATGGAGCTTACTAAGGTTTTTTTATACCCATTATTCAGTTGAAGATAAACCGCAACATAAACATGTAGGATCTGCCACCATTTTGGTTTCATGAAAGTGCATGTTCAACAAATCCACATGCAGTAATCGGCCAAGTAGTGGCTCACCAATTCCTAGTAAGTATTTCAAGGCTTCACTGGCCTGCAAAATGCCAATCATTCCTGGAGCAACACCCAAAACCCCGGCTTCTGTGCAATTTGGTGCATTAGAACTGTTTTGCGCATCCGGAAATAAGCACCTGTAACAACCCGTTAGTCGATCAGGTATCGATGCATGAAACATACTAACCTGCCCTTCAAACCGGTATACAGCTCCATAAATCCAAGGAATCCCAGCCTCGGTACACGCATCAGATATTGCGTAGCGTGCTGTAAAATTGTCAGTTCCATCAATAACTAAATCAATATTCTTAAGATATTGCTTTATGTTTGAGCTGTTTATTGTATCTTGATATGTTTCAATGTTAATCGCTGGATTTAGCTCATTTAATGTAGTTTTAGCTGAACTTACCTTGCTTTCGCCGATATTGTGATTTTTGTGCAATATTTGTCGTTGCAGGTTGCTTAAATCAACTGTATCGTTATCCACCAAACAAATATACCCAACACCAGCGGCCGCAAGATAAAAAGCGGCGGGCGAACCTAAACCGCCTGCTCCAATCATCAAAATACGGGCGTTGGCGAGTTTTTCCTGCCCAGCTCGGCCTATATTCGGCAAAGCTATTTGACGGGCATAACGCAGATCAAAATCCGTAGCTGTGTAGGTTTGCATTGGCATATTGGCGGCTTGCCAAGCTAATGTACCACCTTGTACGGAATGCACGGCTGTATAACCCAAGGCTGTTAGCGCTAGAGCACAGGCATCAGAGCGCTTACCACCAGCGCATAACAATATTGCAGGTTGATCGAAATCGACCAGATAGTGACAGGTGTTTTTCTCTAGCTCGGCTTTGCTGATGGTTTTGGCCTGTTTAGCAATGCCTGTTGCCCATTCATCAGCTTCACGTATGTCAATCAACTGCATGCCATTTTGCTGCATGGCATAAGCCCGGGCAACGCTGACCGCAGAAATTGGCATACGAGATTATTTACGTTTATTGTGGCGAATTAGACGCTTACGCTTTTCCAGCTGGCGATTGTTCAGCACGTTTTTCTTGCCTTCATACGGGTTTTCACCGTCTTTAAAGACGAAACGGATTGGCGTACCAATTAGCTTGAAGCGTTTGCGGAAGAAGTTTTCTAAGTAACGACGGTAGCTATCCGGCAGTGTTTTCAAGCGCGTGCCGTGCACAATAAAAGTTGGCGGGTTTGTATTACCCGGATGCCCGTATTTCATTTTTGCCACATGCCCACGCACCACTGGTGGCGGAAAGGTTGTGTAGGCAATTTCGATAGCTTTGGTCACTTCAGCGGTGGTGAATTTGCGAGTTGCACTATCGAAGGCTTTATGAATGACTTTAAACAACTCAGCCATGCCAGTACCGTGCTTAGCCGAAATAGTGACGATTGGTGCCCATGTGCAAAAAGACAGTTTTCGGTCTAATAAGCTCTTGGTCTGCTCACGTTGGTAAACACTTTGGTTGTCCCATTTATTGACCGCAATCACTAAGGCTCGGCCAGAATCTAGTACATGGCCCAACACAGTGGCATCTTGCTCAGTAACACCCTCACCGGCGTCTAGCAATACCACCGCAACTTGGCAATCTTGAATGGATTGCATAGTTTTAAATACTGAGAATTTCTCAACCGCTTCTTCCCGTTTGCCACGTTTGCGCAAACCAGCGGTATCAATCAGACGATATTCATGACCATCACGGTCTAAGTCCACTGAGATAGAATCGCGTGTTGTGCCAGGCACATCCGAGGCAATAACGCGCTCTTCACCGAGCAAGCGATTAACCAATGTTGATTTACCCACATTAGGGCGGCCGATAAACGCTAAGCGTAAGCGGCCATCATCCACCAGTGTTTCATCGGTATTTTGTTTTGGCAGAATTGAGGTAATCAATTCTATTAACTCAGGCACACCTTGCTGGTGCGCAGAAGCTATGGGTAAAACGTGTTGAAAACCAAACGATGCAAAATCGTTAATGGTGTCGTTCGAGTTTTTGGTATCGATTTTATTAATGACTAAAATCATTGGCTTGTTGAGTTTTCGCAAGCCTAACAATATTTCATGATCAAGCAATTCTGGACCCGATTTTGCATCGACAATAAACAGAATTAATTGAGCTTCTGCAGCGGCCTGCCACGATTGCTTAGCGGTTGCTCCAGCGAGGCCTTCGTCTTCGCCGGATACACCACCGGTGTCGCAGACAATAAATGGGCGTTCTGGATCTAGCCGGCAATAGCCGTAATGACGGTCACGGGTAACGCCTGGTTCATCATGAACCAGTGCATCACGGGTGCGAGTTAAACCATTGAATAATGTTGATTTACCGACATTAGGCCGACCAACGAGTGCGACCATATCCAGCATATTTATTGCGCCAAGCTATAAGCGGACAATTTACCGTCAACACTTTGGATGAGTAAAACGCCGTCGTCGGAAACCACTGGGCTTCCAACAACTGCTGAACTTGCTTTAACGCGGCCTTTCAAATCACCGCTTTGTGCGTCAAGCCAATGCACATAGCCTTCTCTATCGGCAACCACAATATAAGCGCCTTGCACAACCGGAGTGGTTAAGTAGCGTTTGGTTAGCGCGCTTTGTTTCCAAACATCGGTGCCACCATTGCGATCCAAAGCCCATACATTGCCAGCAGTATCAGAAACCACAACGCGATCAGATAATAATGCAACGCCAGCATAACCACCAATATCACGCGACCAAATAGGCTGGCCGTTCGCTAAAGAGATAGACATAGTTGAGTTACGGTAAGAATTAGCAAATAATTCGCGGTCGCCCACTTGTAACTCGCCATCAATATCAGCCATACGCTCTAATTCATTACGGCCATCAGGTTTGGCAACTAACTGCTCCCATACGCGCTGTCCGTCTTGCTGGCGCAATGCGATTATAGTGCTGTCTTCGTAACCAACAAAAATCAAACCAGGACCAAGTACGGGTGCGCTATTACCACGCACGCTAAGTGTTGGAAGGCCGCGATCAAATTGCCATTTCTTAGTACCATTCGACAAATCAAGGCCAATCACTTTACCATCGTTAACTCGAACAATGACGGTGTCAAAAGTAATTAATGGTGCGGTAATCACAGAAGATGCAACCATGGTTTTCCATAGCAACGAACCATCTAATGAGTTGTATGCAAACACTTCACCATTTCTGCCGCCAATTGCAACTAAGCCTGAATACACAGCTGGGCCGCCGGTTAAAGCAAATGGTTGAGTAGCTTTCTGCCAGAATTTCCAGCCACCTTTCTTGGCTTCGGTATTCGGGCTGACTGACCATTTAATTTTGCCGGTGGCCTTTTCAAGCGCAACAAGACGATTGGCCGAATCGGCAGCAAATACTAAGTCGTTTTCTATCGCTGGTTTCTGACGAACACCCAAATCACCTTCGCCCTCACCAACCGATACTGACCATAATTTTTTTATAGTGATTGGATTAGTGATATCCGTTAAAGGGCTCGGCTCTATTGATTTTTCTTTGTCATTCTTAAACATATTGCTCACGGTTGAGCAACCTGTCATGAGTACAAGGGCGGTAGCTAGGGCAAAAGTTTTATTGACCATTAACGGATCTCCGATGGTTTGCTGGCAATACCGCCAGCTTCTGATAGCTTCATTTCAATTAACATGCGTGAACTCGCTGCTGTATCTAATTTACTAAGAGCACTTTGATAAAAACTAGCAGCTTGCGCCGTTTGGTTTTTCGCTAGGGCTAAATCACCTTGCAGTTCATCGTAGGTGGCTAAGTAATACTGTGGTTTAAATGCCTTGAGTTGTTTATCAGCTTGCGTGTAATTGGCTTGCGAAACAGACACCTGAACTTTACGAATAGCCAGCAATTCAAGCTGTTGTGGATTGTGTGCAACGCTTTTAGCGCTTTCTAGCGCGCTCATGGCCAGCTCAGGTTTGCCTTGCTCTAAATGCATCTTTGCCATGCGCAATGAAGCCAAAAAGGCAAAATCGCTTTTGGTGTAGTTTTTAATAAATGCATTGCCAAGCACAGTGGCTTTAGCTACGTCAGGCTTTTCGATGGCAGCAATGAACGTTTGATATTGGTTAGCCGCTTCTTGGGTGTCTTTATTTTGCTTGCCTTGCCACCACTGCCAAGCGCTGATTGCTGCAACGATTAGTAAAATGAAGGTCAAAATATTTGATCCGTTCTTCAATACCCATTGCTTAACGCGTTCGCTTTGTTCGTGTTCGTCGTATTGTTCAGACATAGTCGTTTATTCAGATCCGAGAGGTGAAGGTGTTATAGCCGAAACAGCGCCATTTGGGTCAATTGTGAAACGAGCAACATCATCGTTTTTGATAAATGCCGCAATGTTTTGGATGCTATTGTTGATCAAAAATTCAACAGTGCTAGCGTTGCCTAAAGTGATTTTACCAATTTTTCCCAAGCTTTGCGTGCGCTCTTGGTTGGCAGGAATAAGTTCACTGAATAGCACTGCATTATTGATATCTCGAATTTCAAGCCAGGTTTCTTGCTTGGTACGAACCAAAAATACAGGCTTAGCCGATGCAACTACTTGAGGCGGCGGCAAGGGTAATTGATTGTTGTTTGATGTTGTTGCTGGCAATGCAGTATTGACTGAACTTGGTGCAGCAGAGGTTGGAATGCTTGTATTTTCAGAGACTGAAAGTGGGATGCTGCTATCAGTTATTGCAGTTTCAACTGACGGATTTCGGTTGTATAAAAAAACCAGCAATGCTGCTAAGCCGATTAAAGTGACCATGGCTAGAATTGATTTTGATTGAATACCTGCCGGCTCAACACGGGTTTGCGTGATGGCTTTTAATACAGGCGTGCCAGAACTTAAAGTTGGGATTTCATTTTTAATCGACTCATCCATTCCGAGCAATTTAATATAGCTTGAGATATAGCTTTTGGCGAAAATGGCAGGCCCTAAAACATCCCATTGCTCATTCTCCATTGCTTGTACTAAATGAGTACCAAATTTCATGTTCTTAGCGGCTTCATCAATAGACATCCCAAGCGCTTCACGCTTACTTCTAAACGATGCACCAACGGGTTCTTTGAATAATGGGTTTTGTATGGGGTTCATAATGTTTATTTAGGTATGTGTAACGCTGTTAATGTGCATTTTTGAATTAAATGTTGCTTGGCGTCGCGTTTTATCCATAACCTGACCTTTAAGCTGCCCACAAGCGGCATCAATATCATCACCACGTGTGCGGCGCACCATGGTTAAGACACCCGAATCAAGCAAAAGTTTCTGGAACTCGCGAATTTGGGCGTCGTCAGAGCGTTCGAAGCGTGTACCTGGAAACGGATTAAACGGAATGAGGTTTACTTTGGCGGTGTTTGCGCGCTGCACACGCGCATCGATTTTACGCATTAACTTGCCAAGTTCTCTGGCGTGCTCTGGAAGATCGTTAACGCCTTTCATCATGGTGTATTCAAAAGTGATGGAAGTACGTGGCTTACGCATCGCATAGCGAACACAGGATTCCAGCAATTCTTCAATTGGGTATTTTTTATTTAGGGGCACCAATTCTGTGCGCAAATCATTGGTTGGTGCATGCAGTGACACGGCCAACGACACATCACTAACTTCAGAAAGCTTATCAATCATCGGTACCAGGCCCGCTGTTGAGAGTGTTACGCGTTTATTGGCCAAACCAAAACCGTTATCATCTCGCATAATGCTCATGGCGCGAACCACATTGTCGAAATTCATCAACGGTTCGCCCATGCCCATCATTACCACATTGGTGAGTTTGCGTTGGAAATGCGGCACATTGCCTAAGTGTTTTGCCGCCACCCACACTTGCCCAATAATTTCTGCTGTAGATAGATTGCGATTAAAGCCTTGTGTGGCAGTTGAACAAAAATGGCAATTTAACGCGCAACCCACTTGGCTAGACACACATAGCGTGCCCCTGCCCTTGTCTGGAATAAACACTGCTTCAATTGCATTGGATTGATCCATGCCTAACAACCACTTATGGGTGCCATCCGTTGAGGGTTTATCAAGAATAACGGCCGGCGGTGCAACAATGGCGCGCTCTTGCAATTTAGCGCGCAAAATTTTACCCAAGTCACTCATTTGTTCAAAATCACAAATATGGCGATGATAAATCCACTTCATCACTTGTTGGGCGCGGAAACGCTTTTCACCGAGTTCATCGGCAAAAAACTGCTCCAGACCGAGCCGGTCAAGGTCTAGTAGATTTATTTTCGCCAAATCGTTCATGTTTTAGCGTGCAGACACTTCTGTGGCAGCAAAGAAATAGGCGATTTCATTGGCAGCATTTTCCAAGCTATCAGAGCCATGCACAGCGTTTGCATCGATGCTTTCAGCAAAATCAGCACGAATGGTACCAGGCGCTGCATCTTTAGGGTTGGTAGCACCCATCAGTTCACGGTTTTTTAGCAGGGCATTTTCGCCTTCCAGTACTTGAATAATCACTGGACCGGAGATCATGAACTCAACCAAAGCATTGAAAAATGGGCGTTCACTGTGCACAGCGTAAAAGCCTTCGGCTTCTTTGCGGGACAAATGCTTCATTTTTGCGGCAATGATTTGCAAGCCATTGGTTTCAAAACGCGAATAGATTTTGCCAATCACATTCTTGGCAACTGCGTCAGGTTTGATAATTGAAATAGTACGTTCAATGGCCATGCGTGAAACTCCAAATTTAAAGGTTGATTAAAGGAACTATTTTAGCATTTTTTATCGCAACTTGCCGGTTTCTGAATGATTTAAACCGAAAGGATTTAACGTAAATTCAAGCATCTACAGAGTTTACTTGACCTGTAATTAGAACAAGCATACGATTAAAACAAGCGTTTAATTCACTGAAGCGAACTTATGTCGAATCATTTCAATACCAAAGAACGTATTTTGCACGCCGCAGAAGACTTGTTTGCTCAGCATGGTTTTGCTGGCACCTCACTTCGTCAGGTTACTTCGCGTGCAGACGTCAATATTGCTGCTGTCAACTATCATTTTGGCTCGAAAGAAAATTTGGTGCATGAGGTATTCAAGCACCGAATGGACCAAATGAGCGAGAAACGACTGGCGAGTTTAGCAGTAGCAACCGAAAAAGATCCGCAAGACCTAGAAGCAATCCTGTTGGCATTTATCCAACCTGCCCTAGCCTTAACGATGGATCGCCATGGCGCATCCTTTGTTCGTGTGCTTGCCCGAGCCTATGCTGAGAAAAACGATGGGCTGCGAAATTTTCTGTCTGAAAACTACGGGCAAGTGCTGCGTGAATTCGCCAAAGCCATTGCATATTGCCTGCCAACACTTAGCAAAGAAGAGTTGTATTGGCGAATGGACTTCACCGCTGGCGCACTCACTTACGCAATGGCCGATTTCGGCCTTATTAAACGGCAAGCTGGAGTATCTGAAAAGGTCCACTGCGAGAAAGCCGCCCAACAACTGATTAAATTCGCACAAGCTGGCCTGAAGGCCTAATTCCTGGAGTGTTACATGACTGACTACCATTTTAAAAAAGTTGCCGTGCTCGGTGCTGGTGTTATGGGTGCGCAAATCGCCGCGCATCTGGCCAATGCCAATGTACCGGTGATCTTATTTGACTTAGCCGCCGAAGGCTTAGACAAAAATGCCATTGTTGCTAAATCCTTGGCTAATTTAGGCAAACTTTCACCGCCGCCATTAGCCAGCAAAAGCATTGCACAGCACATTATTGCGGCTAACTATGATGAGCATCTTGAGCAACTGAAAGACTGCGATTTAATTATTGAAGCCATTGCCGAGCGCATAGATTGGAAGAAGTCGCTGTATGCGAAAATACTGCCGTTTGTAGGAGCTAATACCATTTTGGCGTCGAATACCTCTGGCTTATCAATTAACGCGCTTTCCGAGGTGTTGGACGAATCTCTGCATCACCGTTTTTGCGGCTTGCATTTCTTTAACCCACCGCGCTATATGCATTTAGTTGAATTAATTCCGTGCGCCAAAACAAATGCCGATGTTCTTAGTAGTCTTGAGGGCTTTTTAGTCAGTAATTTGGGTAAAGGTGTGGTGTATGCGAAAGATACACCGAACTTTATCGCTAACAGAATTGGCGTATTTTCAATCCTATCAACTTTGCATCATACCTTGCAGTTTGGCATGGGCTTTGACGAAGTGGATGCCTTAACTGGCCCGTTAATAGGCCGCCCAAAATCGGCAACCTATCGAACCTGCGATGTTGTAGGCTTAGATACCATGGCGCTAACCATCAAAACCATGGCCGACACCCTGCCAGCTGACCCTTGGCATAATCACTTCAAAGTGCCAGATTTCTTACAGCAGTTAATTGCCAATAAAGCTTTAGGGCAAAAAACCGGTGCCGGCATTTTCAAAAAAGTTGGCAAAGAAATACAAGTTCTCGATTTAGCTGCTGGCGAATACCGTTCAAGCGCTGCGCAAGTGGCCCCCGAAGTTCTGGCAATATTAAAAGATAAAAATCCGCAGAGTAAGTTTCAGGCTTTGCGTGCTAGCCAGCATCCGCAAGCACAATTTCTTTGGGCCTGTTTCCGTGATTTGTTCCACTACTGCGCTTTCCATTTAGCCGACATTGCTGAATCGGCGCGTGAGTTGGATTTTGCGATTCGCTGGGGCTATGGCTGGAATCTTGGCCCGTTGGAATTATGGCAAGCCGCCGATTGGAAGCAAGTTGCGATTTGGATTAACGAAGATATTCAAGCTGGAAAAACAATGAGTAACGCGCAATTGCCGAATTGGGTGAACAGCATTGATGGGGTGCATACCGCACAAGGCAGCTATAGGGCAGGCCAAGCAAACTATTCGCCACGTTCAAGCAATCCAGTCTACAAACGTCAACGCTTCCCTGATGCGCTGCTGGGCGAACGTTTCGCGCCCGGTGAAACAGCCTATGAAGATGATTCAGTGCGCTTATGGCACGATGGTGATGGCATTGGTGTACTAAGTTTTAAATCTAAAATGAATACCATTGGTGATGGTGTTTTAGCGGGTGTGCAAAAAGCAATTGGTATTGCCGAACAGCAATTTAAGGGCTTGGTGCTTTGGCAAACTAAAGAGCCATTTTCTGCCGGTGCCGATTTATCGGGCGCACTCGCTTCGTTACAAGAAGGCAGAGTTGATGATTTCCGTGCAATGATCGCGCAATTTCAGGCCACCAGCATGCGTATTAAATATGCACAAATTCCCGTTGTTGCTGCTGTTCGAGGCATGGCATTGGGTGGTGGTTGCGAGTTCCAAATGCATTCCGCGCGCACCGTGTTTAGTTTGGAAAGCTATATTGGTTTAGTAGAAGCTGGCGTTGGTTTATTGCCTGCAGGTGGCGGTTTAAAAGAAATTGCCACGCGTGTCGGTGTGGCTGGCGGCGATGTATTTGCCGGCTTAAAGCCCTACTTCGAAGCGATTGCCATGGGCAAAGTATCCGGCTCTGCACTTGAGGCGAAAGAATTGAAATTAGCCCGCGAATCGGATGTGGTGGTATTCAATGCCTATGAACTGCTGTATGTGGCCAAAGCGCAGGCAAAAGCATTGGCAGAATCAGCCTATCGCGCGCCTATGCTTGCTAAAAATATTCCAGTAGCAGGCACGATTGGAATTGCAACCTTTAAAATGATGTTGGTAAATATGCAGGCAGGCGGCTTTATTTCCGAACACGACTTGGAAGTATCAACACGCATTGCAACGGTATTGTGCGGCGGCGAAGTTGATCGCGGCACCATGGTTGATGAACAATGGCTGTTGAATTTAGAACGCGAACATTTCGTGGCATTGGCTTTAATGCCAAAAACGCAAGAACGAATCGCGTACATGTTGAAAAACGGCAAACCACTGCGTAACTAACTCAGGACAAACTCATGAAACAAATTCAAGAAGCATATATCGTATCGGCAACCCGCTCGCCTGTTGGTAAGGCACCACGTGGTGCCTTTAAAAATACCCACCCTGCCGATTTATTGGCACATTGTCTTAAACATGCGGTAGCTCAAGCGCCAGGTATTGATACGTCGCGTATCGACGACATCATTATTGGTTGCGCCATGCCGGAAGGCGAGCAAGGCATGAACGTTGCGCGCATCAGTGCCCTACTTGCTGGCTTGCCGCAATCCGTTTCAGCGCAAACCATCAACCGCTTCTGTTCTTCTGGTTTGCAAGCAGTGGCTTTAGCCGCTGATCGCATTCGTTTGGGCGAAGCCGATTTGATGATCGCTGGCGGTGTTGAATCGATGAGTATGGTACCAATGATGGGAAATAAAATTGCCATGGCACCTTCTGTGTTCGAAAACGAAAATATAGCCATTGCTTATGGCATGGGCATCACCGCTGAAAATGTTGCCAGCCAGTGGAAAGTGTCGCGCGAAGACCAAGATGCGTTCGCTTTCGCCTCGCATCAAAAAGCCATGGCAGCCATTCAAGCGGGGCATTTTAGCAAAGAAATTTCGCCGTATGAAGTCATATCCAATTCAGCAAATTTAACTAATGGGCAAATCATTACGCGCAACACCTTAGTTAGCAATGATGAAGGCCCGCGCGCTGATACCAGCTTAGAAGGTTTGGCAAAACTGAAAACGGTATTTAAAGCACGTGGCTCAGTTACTGCCGGCAATAGCTCGCAGATGTCTGATGGTGCAGGCGCCGTGTTACTGGCCTCCGAGCAAGCCATTAAAGAGTTCGGATTAACGCCGCTGGCACGTTTTGTGAGCTTTTCAGTGGCAGGCGTAGCGCCAGAAATCATGGGCATTGGCCCCATTGCTGCCATTCCAAAAGCATTGAAGCAAGCGGGCTTGAACCAAGATCAACTCGATTGGATTGAACTTAACGAAGCATTTGCTGCGCAGGCCTTGGCTGTTATTGGCGATTGCAAATTGGATCCGAGCAAAGTGAATCCGTACGGTGGCGCAATTGCGCTTGGCCATCCATTGGGTGCTACCGGCGCTATTCGCACAGCAACTATTGTGCATGGCATGCAACGCACCAATGCTAAATATGGCATGGTTACCATGTGTATCGGTACAGGTATGGGTGCTGCTGGTATTTTTGAATCTTTGTAACGCGGATGTCATGTGAGGGCAAGGCATGCCATGCCCTTACTATAGTATAAATTCACATCAATGCTGATGGCCGCCCTCGCCGTGCACATGCCCGTGACTTAACTCTTCTTCAGTTGCTTCGCGAACGGAAATCACTTCAACTGCAAAGAATAATGCTTGGCCAGCTAACGGGTGATTGCCGTCAACCGTTACGGTAGATTCATCAACGGCCGTTACTGTTACAGTCATTTCGCCTTGCGGCGTTTGCGCTTGGAATTGCATGCCTGGCTCAATGTCGTCAACGCCTTGGAAGGCTTCACGCGGCACTTGCTGCACCATAAAGTCGTGATGTTCGCCATAACCTTCTTCAGCGGATACATCAACATTCAATTTATCACCAACCGATTTACCGGTTAAGGTGTTTTCTAGGCCTGGCACAATTTGCCCAACGCCATGCAGATAGGTTAATGGCTGATTGCCTTCTGAGCTATCGATGACTTTGCCGTCTTTATTTGTGAGTGTGTAATGAAAACTAACTACGCTATTTTCTGTGATTTGCATAAATATTTCCTGGATGTGATAAAACAAAAACCCCGAATTAACGGGGTTTTGTAAAGACTTTGAAGTCTTTAAATTACATAGGTTCAACTTCGTCAGCTTGCATGCCTTTTTGGCCTTTAACAAGCTTGAAGCTAACTTTTTGGCCTTCTTTCAACGATTTGAAACCGTTGCCTTGAATCGAACGAAAATGTACGAATACATCTTCACCGCTTTCAGGGGTAATGAAACCAAAACCTTTAGCATCATTAAACCACTTCACTGTACCAACTTGACGATCTGACATTTTATAACTCCATAAAAACAAGAATACCCACGGTTAAGTAGGACTGTTTTGCTAGGAATATCGCGATGTTACGATGAAGCGGACACAAAATCTACCGCATCGGGCCACAAGCCACATTGGCCCTGAGCAAAATCAGTACAAACACTATACAGTAAGAATCAATAAAAAACAAATAAATGCTTGATTTTCTTTACAGTTGCTTGAAAACAATGCTGTGCGTTCATAAAAGAATTATCATATCCGCATGTAATTGGCAATTCGCAATAATGGTTTTACATCAATAAATCAACTTATTTAATTGATATATAAGGCTTTAATGAGCTCAACATACATAAAAGAGGCCGTACTCGATGTGCGCCACTGGACCGATGATTACTTCAGTTTCACGGTTACCCGTGATGATGGCTTTCGTTTCGAAAACGGCCAATTTGTGATGATTGGCCTTGAAGTAGACGGCAAACCGCTAATGCGCGCATATTCCATCGCTAGCGCAAACTGGGAAGAGCACCTAGAGTTTTTTAGCATTAAAGTGCCGAATGGTCCATTAACGTCGCGCTTGCAGCATATTAAAACCGGCGACACATTGTTGATTAGCCGCAAGCCAACCGGCACCTTGCTGATAAGCGATGTGCATCCTGGCAAAGTCTTGTACTTACTTGCAACTGGCACAGGTTTAGCGCCATTTTTGGCAACCATTAAAGATCCAGAAACCTATGAGCGTTTCGAACATATTGTGCTTGTGCATGGTGTTCGCTATATCAAAGATTTAGCTTATGCTGATTATTTTCGCAAGGAATTACCGCATCACGAATATTTAGGTGAACAAATCAGTAAGCAGTTGCATTATGTGCCCGTCGTTTCACGTGAGCCATTTGCTTTGCATGGCCGTGCTACAACCTTGCTTGAGAATGGTGACATACCGAGATCGCTTGGTTTCGCGCCATTGAATGTTGACACTGACCGCGCGATGATTTGTGGTAGCCCGCAGATGTTGGCTGACTTTAGAAAAATTTTAGATGCCAAAGGCCTACAGGCTTCCAGTAAGATTGGGCAAGCAGGCCACTATGTTTTTGAGCGTGCATTTGTCGAGAAATAACAAGCCAAAACAGCCTAGATAAGGCATAATGTTAGGCTGATAACGTCGGTTATCAGACCCCCACCCCTATTACTTTCAGGAGCCCTCCATGTCCGACTCCTTCGCTACGCGCGATCAACTGTCCGTCAACGGCCAGAACTACACCATCTTCAGCTTAACCAAGCTCGGCCAGCAATTTGATATTAGTAAACTGCCCTACTCGATGAAAATTTTGCTGGAAAACCTGCTGCGCTGCGAAGACGGCGTATCGGTCACCAAAGCTTCGATTCAGGCCGTGGCGCAATGGGATGCCGGCAAAGAGCAGGACACCGAAATCGCGTTCATGCCAGCGCGTGTGGTGTTGCAGGATTTCACCGGTGTACCTTGCATAGTCGATCTGGCCGCAATGCGAGATGCTGTGGTCAAGCTCGGTGGTTCCGCGTCTAACATCAATCCTCTGATCCCGTCCGAGCTGGTCATCGACCACTCAGTGCAGGTTGATTCCTACGGCAAGTCCAGCTCGCTGGATGAAAACGGCGAAATCGAATTCGCTCGCAACGGCGAACGCTACAGCTTTCTGCGCTGGGGCCAAAAAGCCTTTAATAATTTTAAAGTAGTACCGCCAAATACTGGCATTGTGCATCAAGTAAATTTAGAAAATTTGGCGCGCGTTGTCATGGAGCGCACTATTGACGGCGTACGTTATGCCTTTCCAGATACCGTGTTCGGCACCGATTCGCACACCACCATGATCAACGGCATCGGCGTGCTCGGCTGGGGCGTGGGTGGTATTGAAGCCGAGGCGGCCATGCTCGGCCAGCCCTCCTCAATGCTGATTCCACAAGTGGTTGGCTTTAAACTGATTGGCAAACTGCCAGAAGGTGCCACAGCAACTGATTTAGTATTAACCGTTACCCAAATGTTACGCAGTCTGGGCGTAGTCGGTAAGTTCGTTGAGTTCTTCGGTGATGGCCTAAACTATCTGCCATTGGCTGACCGTGCCACCATCGCCAACATGGCGCCTGAGTACGGTGCGACTTGCGGTATTTTCCCGATTGACCAGGAGTCGTTGAACTATCTGCGACTGTCCGGTCGTGATGAAGCGCTGATTACTCTCGTTGAAACATATGCCAAGGCACAAGGCTTATGGCGCACCGATAGCGAAGCCAATTACAGCGCTGTCCTGCAGCTTGATATGGCTGAAGTCAAACCATCTTTGGCTGGCCCTAAACGTCCGCAGGACCGCGTGTTACTCACCGACATGAAAGCCAACTTCACTGAAAATCTGGCTGGATTCGTAGCTAATCGTAAATCGCGCAATGGCGCACTGGAACGCTTCGATTCCGAAGGTGGCGACCAACCTCAGGCGGAACATCTAGCGACCAAACCGAAATCAAAAATTCGCATCAGGGATCAGGATACCGAGCTGGGCGACGGCTCGGTAGTCATTGCTGCAATTACCTCCTGCACCAACACCTCCAATCCGGCCGTGATGCTGGCTGCTGGCTTGCTGGCACGTAATGCGGTCGCAAAGGGACTAACATCGGCTCCTTGGGTCAAAACCTCGCTTGGACCAGGCTCACTGGTGGTCACCGATTATCTCAAGAAAGCCGGCGTGCTCGACGACCTAGAAAAGCTCGGCTTCTACGTCGTCGGTTACGGTTGCACCACCTGCATTGGCAACTCCGGCCCGTTGCCTGACGAAGTGTCCAAGGGCATCGCCGACAATGACTTGGTGGTTGCATCGGTGCTGTCCGGCAACCGCAACTTCGAGGGCCGTGTGCACTCTGAAGTGAAGATGAATTACCTGGCCTCGCCACCGTTAGTAGTTGCTTACGCACTTGCTGGCACAGTCGATATCGATCTGTCGCAGGATCCGCTGGGTACTGGTACTGATGGCAATCCAGTATTTCTACGTGACATCTGGCCGAGCAATCAGGAAATCAGCGACTTCATCCTGCGCACAGTCGGTCCGGAAATGTTCACCAAAAACTATGCCGATGTGTTCAAGGGCGACAGCCGTTGGAACCAGATTGCATCCCCGGAAGGCGAAAGCTATGCATGGGATACATCATCCACCTATGTCAAGAACCCGCCCTACTTCGACGGCATGTCGATGTCCGTTGGTACCATTGAAGACGTCCACGGCGCACGCGTTCTAGGTCTGTTCGGTGATTCAATCACCACCGACCACATTTCGCCAGCAGGTAACATCAAGGCCAGCTCACCGGCCGGTCAGTTCCTGCAGTCGCGCGGCGTTAAGCCAATCGATTTCAATTCGTACGGTTCACGGCGTGGCAATGACGATGTAATGGTGCGCGGTACCTTCGCTAATATCCGCATTAAGAACCTAATGTTTGGCGGTGAAGAAGGCGGCAACACCATACATTACCCATCGAATGACAAGCTAGCCATTTACGATGCAGCCATGCTCTATAAAGCCGATAAAGTGCCGCTGGTGGTTTTTGCAGGAAAAGAATACGGCACCGGCTCGTCGCGTGACTGGGCCGCGAAGGGCACCATGTTGTTGGGCGTGAAGGCGGTCGTGGCGGAAAGCTTTGAACGAATCCATCGCTCCAATCTAGTCGGCATGGGTGTACTGCCCTGCCAGTTCATGGAAGGCCAGAACGCTCAGTCGCTAGGCTTGAAAGGCGATGAGGTATTTGATTTCGTCGGTCTCGATGACGGCAAAGCCAAACAAGCAGAAGTTACCGCTACACGCCCTGATGGTAGCCAGCTAAGTTTCAGTGTGCAGGTGCTGTTGTTGACGCCGAAAGAAGTGGAGTACTTCCGTCATGGCGGTATATTGCATTATGTATTACGACAATTAGCGAGCCGTAAAGCGGCATAACTGACATGTTTTAAGTTAAAAAAAAGCGGCTTCGGTCGCTTTTTTTTATGTTTGTAAATAAGCGCTTGTTAGTTTATAGAGCATATGCTCAAATAAGTAAAACCCTAACCCGCGCAGACCCTTTAAATGAGCATAGATCGTCCTTGGCTTAAAAGTTATTTATCTACCACACCGCACGAAATTGATATTAATGAGTATTCATCGATTGTATCGGTTTTAGATAAAGCTATACATGAACATGCCGATCGACCGGCATTTTCTAATTTCGGCAAGCAGATGACTTATCGAGAAATTGATAAGCTAAGCAGCCAATTTGCCAATTACTTAATCCATGATTTGAAGCTTAAAAAAGGCGATCGTGTTGCCTTGATGATGCCTAATGTATTGCAATATCCGATTGCTATTTTTGGTGTATTGCGTGCTGGATTAACAGTAGTTAATACCAATCCTCTATACACAGCACGCGAATTAAAACATCAATTAGTAGATTCTGGTGCATCAGTTTTAGTGGTGATGGAAAACTTTGCTGCCACCGCGCAAGAAATTATTAAAGATACAAAAGTTAAGCAAATCATAACCACATCTATTGGTGAACTGCTTGGTGCGAAAGGTCTGCTCATTAATTTTATGTTGCGGCATGTGAAGCAAGCTATCCCCGCATTTGATTTACCTGGCTCGATTTCATTTAAAAATGCTTTGTCACTCGGCAGTAAGCATAGTTTGCCGGCTATCGATTTACGTCACGAAGATATTGCATTTCTGCAATACACGGGTGGCACAACCGGAGTTGCCAAAGGCGCAATGCTGAGCCATGGCAATTTAGTTGCCAATATGATGCAAAGCTCAGCGTGGCTTGGCCATGATTTAAAACCTGGTCAGGAAATTATTATTACTGCGCTGCCGCTATACCATATCTTCGCACTAACGGCGAACTGCTTGGTGTTCATGAAGTTTGGCGGATTAAATTACTTAATTACTAATCCGCGCGATATGCCGGGTTTTGTGAAGGAACTGAAAACCAGCAACTTTACGGCTATCACTGGCGTGAATACTTTATTTAATGGATTATTGAACACCCCTGGTTTCGATCAATTGGATTTCTCTAAAGTAAATTTCACGCTTGGCGGCGGTATGGCCGTGCAACGTTCGGTTGCTGAGCGCTGGAAAAAAGTAACTGGTGTAACTTTAATTGAAGCGTATGGCTTAACTGAAACATCCCCAGGTTGCTGCATGAATCCATCGAATTTGCAGGAATTCAATGGCGCTATTGGTCTGCCGATTTCATCAACACATTGCTGCCTGAAAGACGACGATGGCAATTTAGTCACTGGTGATAATGTGGGTGAATTGTGCGTTAAAGGACCTCAAGTGATGGTTGGTTATTGGCAACTTGCAGAAGAAACCGCCAACGTTATTGATGCCGATGGTTGGTTGCATACTGGCGATATTGCCAGGATGGACGAAAAAGGTTTCTTCTATATTGTCGATCGCAAAAAAGACATGATTTTGGTATCAGGTTTCAATGTGTTTCCGAACGAAATTGAAGATGTTGTGTCGGCTATGCCGGGCGTACTGGAAGTTGCGGCGGTTGGCGTGCCGGACGAAAAATGCGGTGAAGCCGTGAAATTAGTGGTAGTTAAAAAAGATCCGAAGCTAACTGCAGAAGATATTAAAGCGCACTGCCGCGAAAACCTGACTGGCTACAAACAACCGCGCATCATCGAGTTCCGCACCGAACTGCCGAAGACCAATGTCGGCAAAATTCTGCGCCGTGAACTGCGGGATTCTGCAAAAGTGTAATAAAGAAAAGGGCGATTAGCGCCCTTTTCTTTCAATCAATCGTTCACTGGCCGCATGTATGGGAACAGCAGTACATCGCGGATAGAGCTTGAGTTAGTCAGCATCATCACTAAGCGATCAATGCCCACGCCCAATCCGCCGGTTGGTGGCAAGCCTACTTCCAGTGCGCGGATGTAATCGGCGTCGAAGTGCATGGCTTCGTCGTCGCCGCCGTCTTTCTGGTTTACTTGTTCAGCAAAGCGCGCTGCCTGATCTTCGGAGTCGTTCAATTCAGAAAAACCATTAGCAATTTCCTTGCCACCTATGAATAATTCAAAACGATCAGTTAAGCCCGCATCTAAATCATTGGCGCGTGCCAACGGGCTAACTTCAGTTGGGTGCTGGGTAATAAAGGTGGGTTGAATTAGCGTGTGCTCAACAGTTTTTTCGAACACTTCCAAGAGCAATTTGCCCCAGCCGTATGTTGGCTTGAAACGAACGCCTAATGCTTCACAATGAGCACGCATCTTGGCCACATCACGCAGATCTTCAAGCTTAATTTGCGGATTATGTTCTAACACGGCATCAGTCATGCTCCAACGTTTAAAAGGCTTGGCTAAATCAATAGCTTGGCCATCCCATTGTGCTTGCATATTCGGCAAAACTTTATCTGCTGCAGCGCGAATCATGCCTTCGGTAAGATCCATAATTTCATTGTAAGTGGCGTAAGCCTCATACAATTCCAACATGGTGAATTCTGGATTATGGCGAGTTGAAACGCCTTCATTACGGAAGTTACGGTTGATTTCGTAAATGCGTTCTAAGCCGCCAACAGTTAAGCGCTTCAAATACAACTCAGGCGCTACGCGCAAATATAAATCCAAATCTAAAGCATTATGGTGGGTCATAAACGGTTTAGCCGTAGCGCCGCCTGGAATGTAGTGCATCATCGGCGTTTCCACTTCTAGGAAGCGCTGCGAATCAAGCCAGTTGCGAATCGCCGAAATAACCTGCGAACGTTTGATGAATACATCACGTGCTTCAGGTGTTACGATTAAATCGACATAACGCTGACGGTAACGTTGCTCAACATCCGATAAGCCATGCCATTTATCTGGCAGCGGCCGCAGCGATTTAGTTAGCAAGCGAATAGCTTTGCCCTTAACCGACAATTCACCGGTTTTGGTGCGCGTTAAAGTGCCAGTCACACCAATTATATCGCCCACATCCCAATGCTTGAATGCTTCATACGAATCACCTAATTCAGCACCCACTAAATACAGCTGAATGCGCCCGCTCATGTCTTGCAGTTGCGCAAAACTGGCTTTACCCATAACGCGTTTTGCCATTAAACGACCAGCCATTTGCACAGTTTTTTCTAAGCCTTGCAAGGCTTCGGAAGTCCATTGATCTTTATCGGCATAGGCATCTTGAAGATCTTGCGCATATTCAGCGCGTTTGAAATCATTCGGATACGCAATGCCCTGTTCGCGCAGTGCATTAAGCTTGCTGCGACGTTCGGCAATCAGTTGGTTTTCGTCAATCGGCAGGTTTTCAGTTTGCTCAGTCATAATCATTCTTTGGGTTAATTGCTGCGGCCAGCACCGGCAGAAACGCCGGCTTTCAAGCTTGCTTCCACGAATACATCAAGATCGCCATCCAACACCTTTTGAGTATCAGTGCGTTCAACACCAGTGCGCAAGTCTTTAATACGGCTTTGATCGAGCACATAGCTGCGAATTTGGCTGCCCCAGCCAATATCAGACTTGGTAGCTTCCAGCGCGTCTTTCTCAGTATTACGTTTCAGCACTTCCAGCTCATACAGTTTGGCTTTAAGCATTTTCATCGCGGTGTCGCGGTTCTGGTGCTGGCTACGGCCGGTTTGGCAAGCGACCACTGTGTTAGTAGGAATATGTGTGATTCGAACCGCTGACTCGGTTTTATTGACATGCTGGCCACCCGCACCGGATGAGCGATACACATCGGTGCGTAAGTCAGCTGGATTGATGTCGATTTCGATGTTGTCGTCCACTTCCGGGCTTACAAACACCGAGCAAAACGAGGTATGCCGACGATTATCTGAATCAAATGGTGATTTGCGTACTAAGCGGTGTACACCGATTTCTGTTTTGAGCCAACCATACGCATATTCGCCTTCCACGCGAAAGGTTGCGCTTTTAATGCCGGCCACATCGCCCGCCGAGGCTTCCATTAGTTCGGTTTGCCAGCCGCGTGCTTCGCAAAAACGCAAATACATACGTAAGCAAATTTCGGCCCAATCTTGTGCTTCAGTGCCGCCCGCACCAGATTGAATATCTACGAAGCAATTGGCGTGATCTAACTCTCCAGAAAACATTCGGCGAAATTCGAGTTTATCGACATGCGCGGCAATAATCTGAACATCGGCCGTGACGGAGTTCACCATCTGCTGGTCGTCTTCCATTTCAGCGAGCTCGAGATATTCTAAGGCTTCGTCTAAACCAGTTAAGGTATCACGGATGCCGGATACGTTTTTATCCAAGCTAGCGCGCTCTTTGCCAAGCGCTAAGGCTTTTTCCGGCACATTCCAAATTTCTGAGCTTTCTAACTCGCGATTGACTTCTTCTAATCGTTCAACTTTGCTGTCGAAGTCAAAGATACCCCCGAAGCGAAGCGACACGCGCTTGCAAATCGGCTATTTGGTTGCGGATTGGGTTCAATTCCATGATGCTTAACTCAATAATACTAATCGACTATTTTAGCAGAGCTTCGACTTGAACTGCCTCTGTGTGCCGAATTAAGCACTGGAAATCGCGTTTATCGCGGAAATCGTTGATCTGTAGATGAAAGACTGCCCGAATTACGTCAGCCGGTGGGCTGCCTTGCCAAGCATTAAAGTGGATGCCGCTAAAGCTTGCGCGTTCGCCAGGCAATGCCAATTGCAGTTTGAGGTGTTTATCTTTTAATACCTGCCATGCGCGTACTTCAAATATATTGTCGAATAAAGGCTCGGCAAATCCCTGCCCCCACGGGCCACTTTGCGTGAGCAAATCAGCATTTGAGCGGCTAAATTCCTCGGGTAAAAGTGAGCCATCTGTCCATAACACAGAATCCAAAAATTCTGGCTCAATCCATTGCTGTGCAGTGTTTAGAAACGCTTGTTCAAAACGCGGTAAATGTTCAAGTGGCAAACTTAAACCAGCCGCCATTGCGTGCCCGCCAAAGCGTGAGATTAAGCCAGGATGCATGGCATCAATATTTGCCAGCGCATCGCGAATATGAAAGCCAGCTATTGACCGTGCCGAGCCGCGAAGTTCGGTGCTGCCCAGCTCGTTTGGCGCAAACACCAGCACTGGGCGATTCTGTTTTTCCTTTACTCGCGAAGCCACAAGGCCAATAATGCCTGGGTGCCAATGCGGCTGATGCAACACATAGGCCAATTGTTTTTGCTCTGTGGGTTCGGCAAATAATTGCGCAACCACCTGTTCGGCCTCATCCAGCATTTGCTGTTGAATATCTTGGCGTTCAGAGTTTATTGAGGCGAGCGATGTAGCGATGTCTATGGCAGAAGAAATATTATCCGCCAATAAGCATTCAATACCAAGCGACATATCTTCTAAGCGCCCAGCGGCATTTATCTTTGGCGCAATGCGAAAGCCAATATCGGTTTCGGTTATTCGTTTTAATTCCAAGCCACTCACTTTAGCCAATGCTTTAACACCAGCATGACAGCGGCCTTGGTTGATTCGCGAAAGCCCAGCTCGTATCAAACGCCGATTGTTAGCATCAAGCTTAACCATATCGGCCACGGTGCCAATAGCGACTAAATCTAACAAACTCGATAAATCGGCATCAGCGCCTGGCAACTGTTTCTCACGCAGAGTTTTTCGCACAGCTAAAAGCAAATAAAACATAACACCCACGCCAGCCAAGGATTTGCTTGGAAACACATCGCCAGTAACATTTGGATTAATGATCACATCAGCCGCTGGTAAATATTCGCCCGGCAAATGGTGGTCAGTGATTAGCACCTGATAACCATAAGCTTTGGCACGCAGAACACCAGGAATACAGGCAATACCGCTATCTACGGTTATGATTAAATCTGGCTTGAATTCGGCTAACTCATCAACCAAAGCCGGCGTTAATCCATAGCCGTGCAAGACACGATGCGGCACTTTAAAGAAAACCTGTTTCGCACCAAGCAACTGTAAGCCGCGAACAGCAACCGCGGTTCCGGTGGCGCCGTCACAATCAAAATCACCAACAATAACGATACGTGAATTATTTTGTATGGCAGCTAGCACTAAATCTACGGCTTGTTCGATGCATGACAACTGTTCTGGGCGCAGTAAATGGCTGAGTGCTAAATCGGCGTCATCTGTATGTGTTAAACTGCGTGCGGCATAAATTCGGTTAATTAAAGGCGACTGGTGCAGGCCTGTTATGCGTGGGTCGTAGCTGCGTTGGCGTATTTGAGTGGTTGTTTGCATACAATCATCATAAAGCTTTTATCTGCGCCAGATTTACGATTTTTGTCAGAATAATCTGAATCTTTGTTAAGAATCGCTTCACATAGAAAATACAAACAGTCATTGATACTTATATTTTTAAATTATGGTTCAATTTCAATGAAAGATTCAGTCAAATACGCAATGCTTTGTGTTCTTAGTATGTTGCTCAATGCTTGTGCCAGCGTACCTAAACCCACTGGTAGCACATTATTGAGTGATAAGCCACTTGAGCTAATAACAGAACAGCAAGGCAGGCTGGTTTCTAGATTTGTGGATGGCAAATTACTGGCAGGTTTAACCGGCTATGCTTTACCAGATGCAAAACTTATCTTGCCGGAAGATACTAAAAATATTAGCCAAGCTCAACTTGATTTAATTTCCAATGCACTAAATCGCTCAATGTGTAATCGACTTGGGCAATATTTAACAGCACAAACTTCACCCCGTGATCTAGATTTGCGTATTGATTTTGCTTTAACTGGAATTACAGCCACATCACGCACTGCCTCCAGCGTGTCATCTGTTGCTGGGTTTTTTGTGCCTGGGCCGTTTCGAATTCCTGTTGGCATGGGCGCAATCGCACTTGATGCAAAAGCAACCAGTAATCAACAAACAGCTGCATTCATGCGCTGGGCTAAGGGCGCAAATCCGGTATTTAATAGCGGCAAAGTTTCCACAATCGCAGATGCCTATGAATTAGTTGAAACCTTTTCGCGTGAATATTCTGAACTTTTGCTGGTGGGCGCGAATAAAGTCAAAATTCATGCAAAACTTCCGCAGGCTAGCATAGAATTGAATGAGGCTTTGTGTTTGTCACGTTATGGCGCTGTTGACACAATAAATAAAGGCGCATCTTTTCTTCTGCCTTTATCGCCCGAATTCATTGACAAAGGTAAGCCGATTATTCCAGCGCCTTTAGTTGAAAAGAAATGATTTACTTCGCCAAAAAAACCAGCGGTATTTAGGTTTCCATTGCCATTGCGTGCCATCAGCAAAATCGAAAACACAATCATTATTCAACTTAAATACAGCTTCAACTTCACGCCAATCACGTGTTGTACGTAAATCAATTAAAGCCTTAATGGCTTGTTCATTTCGGGTTTGCTGTGGCGAAAATTCCGCAAGCGCTTTAATATCGTTAGCCTCGCTGCGAATATCAATAAAATCATGCTGAATGGCTGAAGGTAAAACGCCTTGCGCCCAGAACCATAAGCCGTTTATCGGTGCACGTCCAGTTTTGGCACGCTCAACATTGAGCGGATGATTATGCAGAATGATTTGGCATTCATTGAAAAGTGCCAGCCATTTCCGATCAGTAGGTATATGTTCTGCTAAGTCACAACCGAGTAAATCTGGCGCGGCGGTGAATGCAGGAATTGGCGAGCCATGCAAAGCGCGGATATAAAAAAAACCATGGCTGCTTGCGGAAAACTCAAAGCCAAAATCTCCGAACACCGGGCATAGGGCTGTGAGTATTTGGTCTTGCTCAGTTCTACTAAGCGCTAAATTATCCCAAGCCATAATACGTGCACCATGCATTTCAGCCTGCAAATACACTGGGTCTGCACGTAGCCATTGAAAACTCGATGCATCGCCAAATTCTACTGCACGGCAAAGCGCTGCCAGTGGCCAAACATCAGGCGTTATGCGGAAATGCCGTTTGAGTTGTGCAATTTCACCGGATGCCAGATTATGACTGACACGCATTTTCCTCGATAGTTTTTTAAATGCTGAGGAAAAGTCCTGCCCTGCAAAGCGCCGGCGTTCTGGCAGTAATAAAAGCAATGAAGAATGTTCAAGCAGCATGTCAATCGATATAACGAACCGCGGTGATTTCGTATTCGCGTTGGCCGCCGGGAGCTTCAATGGTAATCGCATCGCCTTCATGTTTGCCAATCATGGCACGCGCTATGGGTGATGATATTGAAATTAAACGCTGCTTGATGTCAGATTCAAGATCACCAACGATTTTGTAAATCACGGTATTATCGGAATCAACATCAACCAGCTCAACAGTTGCGCCAAACACGACACGTGTGCCGGCATTGAGTTTACTGACATCAATCACCTGACAATGCGATAGCACAAATTCGAGCGATTGAATGCGGCCTTCGATAAAGCCTTGTTGTTCGCGCGCAGCATGGTATTCGGCATTTTCTTTCAAATCGCCATGTGCACGCGCTTCGGCTATGGCAGCAATAACCTGCGGCCGTTGCACAGCTTTCAACTGTTCCATTTCTTCACGCAATCGAATTGCGCCCTTGTGTGTTAGTGGCGAAATATCGCTCATCCGTGAACTTCCTTGTGTAATTCTTGCAAAGACCATACGCGTGGATCATTGCGGGTTTCCATCGATTGAATCAGCGCTTTCGCACCTGGAATAGTGGTGGAATACACCACGCGATGCTGCAGAGCTTCGCGCCGGATTGAAAATGAATCGGCGATGGCGGCCTTGCCTTCTGTGGTATTAACGATGTAGTTAATCTCACCATTTTTAATTAAATCGACGATATGCGGACGACCTTCAACCACTTTATTGATTGACTCACATGGCAAACCTTTTGCGTTCAAATACTGGCTAGTGCCGCTAGTGGCCACTAAGTTAAAGCCTTTTTTAAGCAACATTTCAGCCACTTCAACTAAGCGTGATTTATCTGCATCGCGAACCGAAACAAATGCTTTTCCGACTTCCGGCACCTTGATGCTAGCGGCTTCTTCGGCACGGCCAAACGCTTCAACAAAGGTGCGGCCAACACCCATCACTTCGCCTGTGGAACGCATTTCTGGGCCAAGGATTGGGTCAACGTTTTGGAATTTTGCGAACGGGAAAATCGCTTCTTTCACCGAATAATAATTCGGGATGATTTCACGGGTGATGTTTTGTGAAGACAAGGATTGCCCAGCCATGCAGCGCGCAGCTATTTTTGCTAAAGGCACACCAATCGCTTTCGATACAAATGGAACTGTGCGAGATGCGCGCGGATTTACTTCCAAGACATAAATCGTTTCGCCTTGAATAGCGAATTGTGTGTTCATTAAACCAATTACTTTGAGCGCTTTGGCCATTTGAGTGACTTGCACACGCAATTGATCTTGAATTTCAGCACTGAGCGTATAAGGAGGCAACGAACAGGATGAATCGCCAGAGTGAATGCCGGCCTCTTCAATATGTTCCATAATGCCGCCAATCAAGACATTGCCTTCGGCGTCAGCGATGATGTCCACATCCACTTCCACCGCGTGGTCTAGGAAGCGATCTAGCAATACAGGCGAGTCGTTGGATACTTTCACTGCTTCGCGAATATAACGCGACAGATCTTCATCGGAATACACCACTTCCATAGCGCGGCCACCCAGCACATAGCTTGGCCTTACCACTAAGGGGTAGCCGATTTCGTTGGCTAAACTTAAGGCCTGTTCTTGATTGCGTGCGGTGCGATTTGGTGGCTGCAATAAATTAAGCTGCTCCACTAGTTTCTGGAAACGTTCGCGATCTTCAGCCCAATCGATGGAATCTGGCGAGGTGCCAATGATTGGTGCTCCGGCGGCTTCTAAGGCGCGTGCTAATTTCAGTGGTGTTTGCCCACCGTATTGCACAATAACTCCAACCGGTTTTTCTAAATCGACGATTTCCATCACGTCTTCGAATGTCACTGGTTCAAAATACAAACGATCAGAGGTGTCGAAGTCAGTGGATACAGTTTCTGGGTTGCAGTTAATCATGATGGTTTCATAGCCATCTTCGCGCAGCGCCAGCGAGGCATGCACGCAGCAGTAATCGAACTCAATACCCTGCCCGATTCGATTTGGGCCACCACCTAATACAATGATTTTTTTGCGATCAGTTGGCAGTGCTTCACACTCATCTTCGTAGGTGGAATACATATACGCTGTGCCAGTAGCAAATTCAGCACCGCACGAATCAACGCGTTTATACGTTGGTCGAATTTTTAGAGTATGCCGCAAAGCTCGGATAGCCGGCTCATTGGTGCCACATAATTCTGCAATTCGGGCATCGGAGAAACCCTTACGTTTTAACTGCCTTAAGGATTTATAGTCCAGCGAATCTAAGCCTGCGTGCTTAAGTTCTGCTTCAATAGAAACCAATTCTTCAATCTGATCTAAAAACCAAGGGTCAATAAAGCTGAGCTTGAAAACGTCATTAACACTCAAGCCAGCACGGAAAGCTTCAGCCACTTGGAACAAACGCTCAGGGCCGGGTTCTTTCAATTCGCGTTTAATACGTAACAAGCCTTCATCACCCAATTCGGCATCGCCGGTTGGGTCAAAACCAATTTTGCCAATTTCAAGGCCGCGTAGGGCCTTCTGCACAGATTCTTGGAAGGTTCGGCCCATTGCCATCACTTCGCCCACCGATTTCATTTGGGTGGTTAAGCGCGCATCAGCCGACGGGAATTTTTCGAACGCGAAACGTGGAATCTTAGTAACCACATAATCTATGCTTGGTTCAAATGATGCCGGCGTTGCACCGCCGGTAATTTCATTTTTCAATTCATCAAGCGTATAACCAACCGCTAATTTGGCAGCGATTTTAGCAATTGGGAAGCCGGTGGCTTTCGATGCCAAGGCTGAAGAACGCGACACGCGCGGATTCATTTCAATCACCACCACGCGGCCGTCTTGGGCATTGATGCCGAATTGCACATTTGAGCCGCCGGTATCAACACCAATTTTGCGCAGCACGGCAATGGAAGCATCGCGCAGACGTTGGTATTCTTTGTCAGTCAGGGTTTGTGCCGGAGCTACGGTAATCGAATCGCCAGTATGCACGCCCATTGGGTCAAGATTTTCGATGGAACACACGATGATGCAGTTATCAGCAGTGTCGCGCACTACTTCCATTTCATACTCTTTCCAACCAAGCACCGACTCTTCAATCAATACTTCGGTAGTTGGCGACAAATCCAAACCGCGTGTTGCAATTTCAATAAACTCTTCGCGGTTGTAAGCAATACCGCCGCCGCTGCCGCCGAGCGTAAAGCTTGGACGAATAATAGTTGGGTAACCGACGCGCGTTTGGGTATCAAGCGCCTGTTCTAGTGTGCGTGCTATTTCTGCTTTCGGGCAATCCAAACCAATTTCAGCCATGGCGATGCGGAATAATTCGCGATCTTCAGCCATGCGAATAGCTTCAGGTTTCGCACCAATAAGTTCAACACCATATTTATCCAGCGTTCCTTCATCAGCCATGGTTAAGGCGCAGTTCAAGGCGGTTTGGCCGCCCATAGTTGGCAACAAAGCATCCGGTTTTTCTTTGGCAATGATGCGCTCAACGGTGGCAGGATTGATCGGCTCGATATACACGGCATCGGCCATGTCTGGATCGGTCATAATGGTGGCAGGATTGGAATTAATTAACACCACCCGATAGCCCTCTTCACGCAGGGCTTTGCAAGCTTGCGCGCCGGAGTAATCGAATTCGCAGGCTTGGCCAATCACAATTGGGCCAGCGCCTATAATCAGAATTGTTTTTATATCAGTGCGCTTAGGCATTATGTGTTCTCCATGAGCGCGATAAAGCGGTCGAATAAATACGAAACATCGTGTGGCCCAGGGCTGGCTTCTGGATGGCCTTGAAAGCTAAACGCTGGCGCATCGGTGAGTGCAATGCCTTGATTTGAGCCATCGAACAATGAACGATGCGTTACGCGAACGTTACTCGGCAGGCTTGCTTCATTAACAGTGAAGCCATGATTTTGCGAGGTAATCATCACCCGCATCGAATCTAAATCCTGCACCGGATGATTAGCGCCATGATGGCCGAATTTCATTTTCAGGGTTTGCGCGCCAGATGCTAAAGCCAGCAATTGATGGCCTAAGCAAATGCCGAAGGTTGGTATTTTCAGTGCGATAAACCTTTTAATGGCCGCGATGGCGTAATCGCAAGGCGCTGGATCGCCCGGTCCATTGGATAGGAAAATGCCGTCAGGTTTCAGCGCCAGCGCATCTTCGGCGGATGTTTGTGCTGGAACAACGGTAATCCGGCAGCCGCGCTCAGCCAACATGCGCAGAATATTGTGCTTCACGCCGAAATCGTACGCCACCACATGAAAACGCGGCGGAACTTCAACAAATTTCTGAAGATCTAAATCAAGCTGGCCACCGTGCCATTCATAGTTGCTTTGGCAACTAACCACTTTAGCCAAATCCATGCCTTTCAGGCCTTGGAACTTGCGCGCCGCCTCAATGGCCTGATCAATATCAATCACACCGGCCATTAAGGTGCCGTTTTGTGCACCTTTGTCGCGCAGAATTCGGGTCAGCTTGCGGGTGTCAATGTCGGAAATGGCCACAATACCGTGTTTTTTCAGCCATTCCGGTAAATCCATCTGGCTACGCCAATTGCTGGCCCGGCGCGGCACGTCGCGCACAATTAATCCTGCGGCGTAAACTTGATTGGATTCGTTATCTAGCTCGGTAATGCCGGTATTGCCAATGTGTGGGTAGGTTAAGGTGATCAGCTGGCGTGAATACGATGGATCGGTCAGGATTTCCTGATAGCCCGTCATGGCGGTATTGAATACCACTTCACCAACCGAAATGCCGGTTGCGCCTACAGATAAGCCCTCGAATACAGTTCCGTCTTCGAGAGCGAGAATGGCAGATTGGGTCACAAAGCTCGCCTTTTATGAAAAGTGTTAGTTTCTTTCAACCACTTACATACATTGCGTAGGCGTAGTCAAAAGGCGGTTTAGGCGAGTGAGAATTTTAGCGGAAAATAGGCCTTATGTCCAGTAAAACTGTTGGATCAATTGGTTAGCGGGTTGTTGAAATGGCAAATCATTTCATTAGTCCAGTTTGGCACATGTGACATCGCTAATTTGATCAGTTCCTCCGCGCTTCGTGGCATGGATTCTAGTAGAGTAAATATAGATATAATCAAAGTTCATTTCATACTCTAAAAGTAAATCGCCATTTGCGCGCATCTACTTCGAAATTGGTGGTCCAAATTTCTGTGTCAAAACGTTGGAAGATGTAGGTAAATCCAAAGCGTTGCAATTTTCGTAATAAGGTTTTGCAATAAAACCAAAGGCAAGTAAAAACCCAATTTGAAACATCAATAAACCTAGCACGACAATAATAATTACGAGAGTAAATTTCCCAAGTTTAGTTTTTGGTGAAAAATCAATCAATGTATTCACCCCAAAACCCTCAAGCCGCGAACTTTCGAAAAATCACGGTCATGCGTTATTAGCGCATCGGCATTGATTGCCAACGCGCTTGCCGCCTGTATGGCATCCGGTAGTTTTAAGCCGTATTTACCCCTAAGCCGCGCCGCGCTTTCAGCAATATCACATGTTAGTTCAACCACTTGCCATGCCTCGAAAACCGCACGGTATCGCTTGGCGAGTGCTTCCTCACCCATCTTCAAAGGACCAGTCAAAACTTCTGCGATAGTGACGGTGCTAACAACAAAAATAATTTCTCCATCAGCATGTCTTTTGAATAGTGGCGCGAAACGGGCGGCGAATTCGGCATTCGCTTCGAGTGTATAGATAATCGGTGCGCTGTCGATTAGCACTAAAGCGCCATCGGGAAGCATTGCAGCGTCTAGCGATTCCATTCGTCGCGGAGCTTATTGATGACTTTGCGACTGTCTTTACCCCACATGCCACGGCCAGAACCTGCCAATGCCTGCAAAGACGCGGGTTTGCCTTGCCTAATATCAACTGCAGGCACCACAGCTGCCACTGCGCGGCCATGCCGAGTAATGATGGTGGTTCGCCCAGCAGCAGCCGCGGCAAGAATAGCCGGCAATTGCTGACGCGCTTCTTCGGCACCTTTGGAGATTTGTTTACTGGTCGATTTCATGCTTTATACCGTACAGACTGTACGGTATATTGTCAAGTAAATCGTTTAAGCCGCTTCGTCGTCGCGGTACTCATCTGGAGTTGGGCAGATGCAAATAAGGTTGCGGTCGCCATACACGTTATCGACGCGACCGACCGGGCTCCAGTATTTATCTTGGCGCGAGCTGCCTTTAGGGAACACACCTTCTTCGCGCGAATACGGACGATTCCATTCGGCATCGACCAGATCATGCACGGTATGCGGTGCATTGCGTAGCGGGCTTTGTTCAACTGCAAAGCGGCCGTCTTGCACTTGTTGAATTTCATGGCGAATGGCAATCATCGCATCGCAGAAGCGATCGAGTTCAACTTTCGCTTCCGATTCAGTCGGTTCGATCATCAAGGTGCCCGGCACCGGGAAACTCATGGTCGGTGCGTGGAAACCGAAGTCGATCAGGCGTTTCGCGATGTCATCAACGGTGACGCCACACAAATCTTTAAACGGGCGTGGATCGATAATGCATTCATGCGCCACGCGGCCATTGTGATTACGAAACAGCACCGGGAAATGCGGATGCAAACGTGCGGCCATGTAGTTCGCACTTAAAATCGCGACTTCGGTGGCGAGTTTCAAACCATCGCCGCCCATCATCAAGATGTAGGCATAACTAATCGGCAGAATGGATGACGAACCAAACGGTGCAGCCGACACCGGGCCAACAGGCGCTTTGCCACCATCAAGCGTTGGATGGCCTGGTAGATACGGTACAAGATGGGCTTTAACGCCAATCGGCCCCATGCCTGGGCCACCACCGCCATGAGGGATGCAGAAGGTTTTATGCAGATTTAAATGCGACACGTCGGCACCAAAATCACCTGGGCGCGATATGCCCACTTGTGCATTCATATTGGCGCCGTCCATATACACTTGGCCACCGTGTTGATGAATGATGTCGCAAATTTCAACAATACGTTCTTCAAACACGCCGTGGGTTGACGGATAGGTCACCATCAAGGCCGCAAGATTCGCACTGTGTTTTTCGGCTTTTGCGCGCAGGTCGTCAACATCTACATTGCCTTCGCTATCGCAATTGACCACGACGACATCCATGCCGACCATTTGCGCAGAAGCCGGATTAGTGCCGTGTGCCGATGATGGGATCAAACAAATTTTGCGATTCAAATCACCGCGGGCATGGTGATACGCGCGAATTGCCAGCAGGCCGGCATATTCGCCTTGTGCGCCCGAGTTTGGTTGCAACGAAACCGCATCGTATCCGGTGATTTCGACCAACCATTTTTTCAAATCATCGAAAAGTTCGTAGTAACCTTGCGCTTGATCGACTGGTGCAAACGGATGCAGCGCACCGAACTCGGGCCAAGTAACTGGAATCATTTCGGCAGTGGCATTAAGTTTCATGGTGCAAGAGCCTAGCGGAATCATCGAGCGATCAAGTGCTAAATCGCGATCCGATAATTTACGCATATAACGCAGTAATTCAGTTTCGGAACGGTAGCGGCTGAAAATTGGGTGCTTCAAGCAGGCACCTTTGCGCGTCAGGCCGGCTGGAATCACAGTGGAGTCGTTGGCGATATCTGCGTACTTCAATTCACCACCAAACGCACGCCAGACTGTTTCGATAATATCCGGTGTAGTTGCTTCGTCAACTGCAATGCTTAAATGCGTTCCATCAACAATACGGAAATTGATTTTTTCTGCAGAGGCACGAGCAATAATCGCATCGTGCTGCGCGCCGACATCAATGGTGATCGTGTCGAAGTAATTTTTGTTTTGAATCGCGAAACCGAGCTTACTTAAGCCGGCCGCCAATACTTTACTGCGCGCGTGCACGTCATGCGCAATCGCAGCCAAACCCCCTGGGCCGTGATACACCGCATACATCGAGGCAATCACGGCGAGTAAAACTTGCGCGGTACAAATATTCGAGGTCGCCTTCTCACGACGAATATGTTGTTCGCGGGTTTGCAGGGTTAAGCGATAGGCTGGAGCACCGCGCGCATCGACTGACACGCCGATTAGGCGGCCAGGAATATTGCGTTTAATCGCATCACGTACCGACATATACGCCGCGTGTGGGCCACCAAAGCCCATTGGCACGCCGAAACGTTGTGTAGAGCCAATCGCGATATCGGCACCCAGTTCGCCGGGTGATGTGAGAATGGTCAGTGCCAGTGGATCGGCTGCCATAATGCTAACCGCACCGGAGGCTTTTAGTTGTGCAATGGCAGCGCGGAAATCACGCACTTCGCCATCGGTTCCTGGGTATTGGAAAATGGCGCCGCAAACATCCCCAGCAACTAAATCGGTATCCGGGTTACCGATGATCAATTCCCAGCCGAGTGGTTCGGCGCGGGTGCGCATCACGGCAATTGATTGCGGATGGCAGTTTTCATCTATAAAGAATTTTTTGCTTTTATTTTTTGACACGCGTTCGGCAACCGCCATTGCTTCGGCGGCGGCGGTGCCTTCATCCAGCAATGATGCGTTGGCAACATCAAGGCCAGTGAGTTCGCAGATCATCGTTTGGAAGTTCAACAGGGCTTCAAGACGGCCTTGCGAAATTTCCGGCTGATAGGGCGTGTAGGCCGTGTACCAGGCAGGATTTTCCAGAATGTTGCGGAGAATTACCAATGGCGTCAGCGTGCAGTTATAGCCTTGGCCAATGAGTGATGTGAATACTTGATTTTTTGATGCCAATTCGCGCAAACGAGCAAGTGCTTCCACTTCAGATAAGGCGCGGCCCATGCTGCTGAGCGGTTTCAGAATGCGGATGGAATCGGGCAATGTTTCTGCAATCAAGGTGTCCATGCTATCCACACCAACGGCATCGAGCATTTGCTGCACTTCCTGTGGCGATGGGCCAATATGGCGTGCGGCAAAATCACGGGCAACGTGTGGCAGTGGCAAAGCGGTTGGATTGGTCATGGCAGTTCTCGGTAGGCGCGCATTAATATGCCAAACATAAGCCTGTTCGGCATCGGCGCCCCCTCTGTCTGTGTGCCTGAGAGTGTTATCCCGTCGGCAGGCGTTGGTGCGTAGCACGTCGCCATTTTTCAGAGTTTTAAATTACCGGTGGTTCTTTTGCCTGAGAGTTTCCGGGGCGGTTGCTCCTTCGGCGCTGGGAATCCAATCTCTCCCACACGGCGGTTAATTGTAACAGGATAGAAGCGCGGCTTGGCGTGAATAAACTATAACAAATCAGCAAACTGATAATGACCATTGGCTTTAGTTTTGATTTTTTCGGCCGCGAACAATGCGCCCTGAGCGAAGATATCGCGGTTAGTAGCTCTATGGGTCAATTCAATGCGCTCACCGGTGCCAGTAAATTGCACCGTATGCTCGCCCACCACATCGCCACAACGTAGCGAATGGTAATTGGGCTCAAGGCCAGATGCGTTATGCGCGATTTTACCCAAGGTCAAGGCTGTGCCCGAAGGCGCATCCACTTTTTGCACATGATGCGCTTCAATGATGTCGAGATTCCAGTGCTTCAACCATTGACCAGCTTGCGCAACTAATTGGCTTAATACCGCAACCCCCAAGGAAAAATTTGAGGCCCACAGCACCGGAATTAACAGGCCGGCAGTTTTTAATGCATCAAATTGTTGGCTGGATAATCCCGTTGTGCCACTAATTAAAGCTTTTTTGCGTTCAATGCAGAGCGCTAGAATGGCATCAAAGCCCTCCGGTGTACTGAAATCGATAGCTACATCAAACTCGGCCACCTGCCCTAACACCGCAAAATCGGCTCGCCCTGTGCATGCAACAATGCGCAATAAAGGGTTAGCATCCGCTAAGCGAATTAAAGCTTGACCCATGCGCCCTTGAGCGCCGTTTATCAATAGTCGAACTGGCGCAGTCATTAGGCTTTTAGATTTATCCAAGTGGCTTTTAATTCAGTGTATTTTTCGAAAGCATGCAAGGATTTATCGCGGCCATTACCGGATTGTTTGAAGCCGCCGAACGGCGCGGTCATGTCGCCTCCATCCCAATAATTGACCCAGACACTACCAGCGCGCAGTTTCTTGGCCACGCGATGCGCGCGGCTCAAGTTTTGCGTCCACACACCAGCGGCTAAGCCGAAATCGGTGTCGTTGGCGATTCGTAAGGCCTCGTCTTCCGTATCAAAACCAATGACTGATAGAACCGGCCCAAATATTTCCTGTTTAGAGATGCTCATCTGGTGAGCAACCTCGTTAAACACGGTTGGTGCAATGTAATAGCCGCCCGACTCGGTCATCACGCGTTCGCCGCCCAAGGCCAGCTCAGCACCTTCGGCCTTACCTTGCTCAATAAATTCAAGCACGCGGTTCATATGGCCTTCGTCAACCATGGCACCCATTGGTGCGCTTGGGTCAAATGGATGTTTGGGGTGCAGGTTTTTACCGGCTTCAACCACCAGTTTCACAAAATCATCTTTGATTGAGCGTTCAACCAGCAAACGTGAGGCGGCGGTGCATACTTCGCCTTGATTAAAAAAAATGCCGATTGCAGCAGCTTTTGCTGCTTCTTCTAAATCGGGTGCATCAGCAAATACCAGATTAGGGCTTTTGCCACCGCATTCCATAAATGCGCGTTTCATGTTCGAACGGCCCGCGCATTGCAACAAATGCTTGCCCACACCGGTTGAGCCTGTGAACACCAAGCCATCAACGTCCATATGCAACGCCAATGGTTCGCCAGCTCCCTTGCCAAAGCCTGGCAAGACATTAAACACACCTGCTGGAATACCCGCTTGCATGGCTAATTCAGCAATTCGAAGTGCTGAAAGCGGTGATTTTTCAGACGGCTTAAGAATGACTGAATTACCAGCGGCCAAGGCTGGTGCAAATTTCCAGGTTGCCATCAGTAAAGGGAAATTCCACGGCACAATGGCTGCCACAACACCCAAGGGCTCGCGAGTTATTAGGCCTAATTCATGGTGTGGCGTTGGCGCGATTTCGCCATAGACTTTATCAACTGCTTCAGCCGTCCAGCTTAAGCAACGAACACTGGCCGACACATCAATTGATAGCGCATCAGCAACCGGTTTGCCCATGTCAATTGACTCCAGCAAAGCCAGTTCTTCGGCGTGTTGCTCAATCAGTAAGGCAAATTTCTGCAAGATTTTCTTACGGTGCACGGGTGATGACTCAGACCACACACCGGCCTCAAAGGTTTGTCTAGATGCTTTCACAGCACGTTCAACGTCTTCTTGCTCGCACTCAGCAACTTGCGTAATTAGTAAGCCATCAATCGGGCTTAAACAGGAAAATGTTTTGCCAGAGGCTGCTGGCACATATTGGCCGTTGATAAATGCCTGGTTGCGGATAGTCAGCGCTTTGGCTTTGCTTTCCCACTCAGCACGGCTTAAGGATTGTTTCATAACATACTCAGAGTTAATGGATTAAAAGGTTGCAGGAGTATTGGCGCTAACCAAGATGGCATCAATTTTGCCTACATTACGGAAGCGGTGTGGTGTTTTACTTTCGAAATAATACGCATCGCCTGGGCCTAAAACACGAATCTGATTATCAACCGTCAGTTCAATTTCACCTTCAATGATAATGCCGCCCTCTTCGCCTTCGTGATGGAGCATTTCTTTGCCGGTATCTGAGCCAGGTGGCATCACTTCACGCAGCAAGCACATTTGCCGTTGCGGTTTGTTTTGTCCAATTAAATAATAATGAATTGTGCCATTACCCATATCCAACAGCTCGTCTTTGCTATAAAAAGGCGAATCATTGTTTTTATCGGTATTTACCGTGAAAAAATCGGCGAGCGAAATGGGGATGCCATCTAAGACCTTTTTCAAGGAGCTGATTGATGGGCTAACCTTATTTTGCTCAATCAGAGAAATAGTGCTGTTGGTAACCCCAACCCGTTTGGCGAGCTCGCGCTGGCTAAGGCCTTTTTTGTTGCGAACTTCTTGAAGTCGTATTCCCAGATCCATGTTTAATTCAGAAAGTGTCAAATGTGATGTTGAATATTTAACACTTATTCGCATAATCGTCAATCTATATGTAAATATAATGGTAAATTTTGCCTATTGTAAATTTTATTCAACACTGTATAGTGTTTTCAACCACCCAGCGCATGCCTTGATCATGAACGATAAATTGTCTTATTCCGAGCATTATCACCAACAAGCAACCCAACATCCTGAACATATGGACGCTTTTTGGATGCCCTTCTCAGCCAATCGCCAATTCAAGCAAAACCCGCGACTTATGGCCAGCGCTGAAGGCATGTATTACAAAAGTACCGACGGCCGCAGCATTTTGGATGGCACCGGCGGTTTGTGGTGTTGCAATGCCGGGCACGGCCGAAAACGCATCATTGATGCGGTGCAACAACAAATTGCCACGCTCGATTTCGCACCGACCTTTCAAATGGGCCATCCATTGCCGTTTGTGTTGGCCGAGCGCTTAGCTAAAATTGCTCCTGAAGGCTTGAACCATGTATTTTTCACCAATTCCGGTTCTGAATCGGTGGATACCGCGCTTAAAATAGCTTTGGCTTACCACCGTGCACGTGGCGAAGGCCAACGTACCCGCCTAATTGGCCGCGAAAAAGGCTATCACGGCGTAGGTTTTGGTGGTATTTCGGTGGGCGGCTTGCCGAACAACCGCAAATGGTATGGCGTGCAATTACCTGGCGTTGATCACTTGCGGCATACCTTAGATATTGAGCGCAACGCGTTTAGTAAAGGCTTACCACAATACGGTTTAGAATTGGCTGAAGATTTAGAGCGAATGGTTGCTCTGCACGATGCCAGCACCATTGCCGCGGTGATTATTGAGCCCATTGCAGGCTCTGCTGGTGTAATTATTCCACCGGATGGCTACTTAAAGCGAATTCGAGAAATATGCGATAAGTATGCAATATTGTTGATATTTGATGAAGTAATTACCGGTTATGGCCGGGTTGGCAAGGCATTTGCTGCGCAGCGTTTTGATGTAACGCCCGATTTAATCACCACCGCCAAAGGCCTCACCAATGGCAGCGTGCCAATGGGTGCGGTGTTTATTTCAGATGCCATACACCAAGTGTTTATGAATGTTCCCGACAACATGATTGATTTGTTCCATGGCTATACCTATTCAGGCCATCCTTTGGCCTGTGCGGCGGCCTTGGCAAGTATTGATGTCTATGAAGAAGAAAACCTGTTTGAAAAAGCCATTGAATTGGAGCATTACTGGCAAGAAGCGATTCATGCGTTAAAAGAGTTGCCAAATGTTATCGACATCCGTAACTTCGGATTAATTGGTGCTATAGAAATGGCGCCACGCGCTGGCAAACCCGGTGCACGCGCGTATGATGTGTTCACCAATTGTTACCATCAAAAAGACGCCTTAATCCGTGTCACTGGTGATGTGATTGCACTCTCTCCACCACTCATCCTTGAAAAATCCCACATTGACGAGCTGTTCAGCAAAATTGCTGACGCGATCAAAGAAACTGCATAATCCTCTCTTTAAAATTCGGAGCATAACCTCATGTTAATCGGCGTACCTAAAGAAATTAAAAACCACGAATACCGCATCGGTCTTACCCCAGCAGGCGCTCGCGAGCTTGTTGCCAATGGCCACCAAGTGATGGTGCAGCGTGATGGCGGTAAATCTATTGGTTTAACCAACGAGCAATACCAAAAAGCCGGTGCAGAAATTGTTGATAAAGCCGAAGATATTTTTGCCCGCGCCGATATGATTATTAAAGTGAAAGAACCACAGCCGGCTGAATGCGCGATGTTGCGCCCTGGCCAAATTCTTTATACCTATTTGCATTTAGCGCCGGATCCAGCTCAAACCAAAGCCTTGGTGGTCTCGGGTTGCACCGCTATAGCCTATGAAACTGTAACTGATCGCAAAGGCGGCCTGCCCTTATTAGCGCCAATGTCAGAAGTGGCTGGGCGTATGTCGATTCAAGCCGGTGCGCATGCATTAGAAAAAGCGCAAGGCGGTTCAGGTGTTTTGCTGGGCGGCGTTCCGGGTGTGAAGCCTGCAGAAGTGTTAGTGATTGGCGGCGGTGTGGTCGGCATCAATGCCGCACGCATGGCAATGGGCATGGGTGCGAATGTAACCATTCTGGATCGCTCACTGGATCGTTTGAAATATTTGGATGAATTATACGGCGATCGATTAACCACCATTTATTCGACCCATGACGCCATTGAAGAACGTTTGCCGCATACCGATTTAGTCATTGGCGCCGTGCTCATTCCAGGCGCAGCCGCACCAAAATTAATTTCGCGGGCGCAGCTGTCTTTAATGCAGCCAGGTTCGGTATTAGTGGATGTAGCGATTGACCAGGGCGGCTGTTTTGAAACCTCGAAAGCGACTACCCATCAAAACCCAACCTATGAAGTAGATGGCGTCATTCATTACTGCGTAGCTAATATGCCAGGCGGCGTTGCACGCACCTCAACCTTTGCTTTAACCAATGCAACACTGCCCTATGCCGTGCAAATTGCCAATAAAGGCGCAAAAGCTGCCTTGCTGGACAATGCCGATTTGCTTAACGGTTTGAATGTTCATGCCGGAAAAGTAACCTATAAAGCGGTAGCTGATGATTTAGGCCTAACGTATGTTCCTGCAGCTGATGCGTTGAACGCATAATCATGATCTCCACCATTACCCATTTCATCCATGGCCAGAATGTAACTGGCGAAAGCCAACGCTTTTCAGATGTTTTTAATCCTGCCACAGGGCAAGTGACTGGCCGTATTCCGTTGGCGACAGTGGCGGATGTGCAAGCTGCTATTACTTCAGCGCAAGCTGCATTCCCAGATTGGGCGGCCACCACGCCGCTTAATCGTGCGCGGGTTATGTTCAAATACAAAGAGCTGCTTGAAAAACACGCCGATGAAATTGCCATGGCCATTACCAAAGAACACGGCAAAGTGTTTTCCGATGCCAAAGGCGAACTAACCCGCGGCTTGGAAGTGGTGGAATTTGCTTGCGGTATTCCGCATCTGCAAAAAGGCGAGCATTCGATGAATGTTGGCACTGGCGTTGATAGCTACAGCGAATACGCGCCGCTAGGTGTGGTGGCAGGAATTACGCCATTTAACTTCCCATGCATGGTGCCCATGTGGATGTTCCCAATTGCCATTGTGTGCGGCAATACTTTTGTGTTGAAGCCTTCCGAACGCGACCCAACACCAACCTTAATTCTTGCTCGCTTGCTGAAAGAAGCCGGCTTGCCCGATGGCGTGTTCAACGTGGTACATGGCGATAAAGAAGCCGTTGATGTGCTACTTGACGATCCACGCGTACATGCTATTAGCTTTGTCGGATCCACGCCTATTGCCGAATATATTTATGCCCGTGGTTCAGCGGCTGGCAAGCGCGTGCAAGCTTTGGGTGGCGCGAAAAACCATATGCTGATTATGCCGGATGCCGATATGGATCAAGCTGCTAACGCCCTACTCGGCGCTGGCTATGGCTCTGCTGGTGAACGCTGCATGGCCATTTCTGTGGCAGTTTGTGTGGGCGATACCGCCGCAGATGCCCTGATTGCCAAACTACAACCACTGGTTGAAAACCTACGCGTTGGCCCAGGCGATAAAGACAACCCAGACATGGGCCCGTTAGTCACTTGCGTGCACCGCGATAAAGTTAAGTGCTACGTGGATTCTGGCGAAGCTGAAGGCGCAACAGTTTTAGTTGATGGCCGTGGATTGAGTGTTGATGGCCATGAGCAAGGGTTTTTCCTTGGCGGCACATTGTTTGATCATGTCACATCGGAAATGAAAATTTATAAAGAAGAAATCTTCGGGCCTGTGTTGTGCATTGTGCGTGTGCCAGATTTTAACTCAGCCTGCAAATTAATTAACGAGCACGAATACGGCAACGGCACCGCCATTTTCACCCGTGATGGTGATGCCGCTCGGCAATTCTGTCACACTATTCAAGTGGGCATGGTTGGCGTAAATGTACCGATTCCGGTGCCGATGGCTTTTCATAGTTTTGGTGGCTGGAAGCGTTCTTTGTTCGGGCCTTTGCATATGCATGGCACCGATGGTGTGCGTTTTTATACGCGTCTTAAAACTATCACTGCGCGTTGGCCAACTGGCATTCGTGCTGGCGCCGAATTTAGCATGCCAACTATGAAATAATGTGGGAGCGTGCTCTGCGCGCAACTTATGTATTAGAAAGACCGGTGACGCTCGTCCCGGCGATTGCTTCGCGCAAGGAACGACGAGTGGACTGCTAATACCGGAGCCCACTATGACTATTGACCAACAATCAACCGCAACACCTAACAAAACCGATCTCGCCATCACCCGCTGCTCGCCGTATGGCACGCAGGCTGAACCCACCTATTCGGGCATTACCAGCTTTCTGCGTCGTAAATACACAAAAGATTTAAGCGGCGTTGACGTTGCTGTTGTTGGTGTGCCATTTGATGTAGCTACCACCGGTCGCCCAGGCACACGTTTCGGGCCGCGTGGCATTCGTGCCGCGTCGACCATGCTGGCCTGGTGCCAACCGTATGCGTGGGGCTTTGACCCACTCGACAAGCTTCATGTGATTGATTGGGGCGATGTGTTTTTTGATTCTGGCAATATAGCCAACGCACCAACGATGATTACTGAGGCGTTTGATCAGTTTACGGATGCGAATGTGATACCACTAGCGTTAGGCGGTGATCATTTCATTAGCTACCCCATTTTGCAAAGTTTGGAGAAAAAACACGGCCCACTTTCGCTCATCCATTTCGATGCACATTGCGATACCTGGAAAGATGACAGCAATCGTATTGATCATGGCACCATGTTTTATCAGGCAGCAAAAAATGGCATTGTTGATCCATCACGCTCAATTCAACTCGGCATGCGCACGTATAACGATGAAACGCATGGTTACCAAGTACTCGATGCACGCTGGCTACACGAACACGGCGTAGCCAAAGCGATAGAGGCTATTAAACAACGCGTTGGTAACCACAAATGTTATATCACCTTCGATATCGATTTCATCGATCCGGCCTATGCTCCAGGAACCGGAACTCCTGTGGTAGGTGGCTTTAATACGCATATTGCCTTGGAACTGATTCGTGGTTTGTCTGGCATCAATGTGATTGGTATGGATGTGGTGGAAGTTTCGCCACCTTACGACCATGCTGAAATTACTGCGCTAGCCGGCGCGAGCATAGCGCAGGAAATGTTGGGCTTGTTAGTCAGTAAAAAATAGGATTGAAAAATAGAGTACGCTTAAGTGTAAAGTTCTTTGAGCAATTAAGTTATGTCCGAAAAAAATAAATCAAAGCCTATTAAAACTGCTGACGACCTGCGTGGCTTGAGTAAATTAGCCATTGATGCGACGCGTGGCATTACTGATTTAATTGAAGCGATGCACCACAATATTGCCCGCATTCCCGGCATAACGCCGTCCAAAGAAGATGGCCGAACTAACGGTATCACGGGCTTGGTGTATCGAACAGTGCACGGGGTAACACAAGCAGTTGGCACAGGTATTGATTCAGCACTTGTAGTATTAGCGCCGTATTTGGGTGATTTAACTGACAGATTTGAGCGTGAACATATTCAATCGGCATTAAACGGCGTGTTAGGCGACCACTTATTAGCCAGCAATAACCCACTCGCTATCCATATGCAGCTTCGTAAAAATGGCACACCGCTACAACTTACTGCAGAAGCCTTATCCGCAGCCATACCAAATGCCACTGGAAAAATCGTAGTGCTAGTTCATGGCTTATGCATGAACGACCGCCAATGGGCTAGCAAACGTGAAGATGGCACCATTCACAATCACGGCCTTGCCCTGCAAAATGAATGTGGGTTTTCGGCTGTGTATCTGCATTACAACACTGGCCTAGCCATTTCCGAAAACGGCTTGGAGTTTTCTGACATTCTTGAAACGTTGATAGCGCATTGGCCTGTGGCAATTGAAGAATTTGTTATTGTTGCGCACAGCATGGGCGGCTTAGTTAGCCGTAGCGCACTTTACCAAGGCGAGCACGCCGGTTTGGCATGGCCGAAACAACTCAATAAAATAATTTTTCTTGGCACACCGCATTTTGGCGCACCATTGGAGCGCGGCGGGCATTGGTTTGATCTACTGTTAGGCGCAACACCGTATGCCGCACCGTTTGCAAAAATCGGTAAAATTCGTAGTGTAGGCATCACCAGTTTACGCCACGGCCATCTAATCGAAAACCAACAAACTGCAATCCCCTTGCCTGCTGGTATTGCATGTTTCGCCATAGCCGGCCTTGTTGGGCAAGCAAACGATGTATTGCATTCAACGCATCTTGGCGATGGTTTGGTACCACTAGATAGCGCATTAGGCAGGCATAATGATCCTGCGCGCAACTTGGAATTTCCTGCTAGCCATCAAGTTGTTTTACCTGCTATAAACCATATGCAATTACTCAGTGGTGCGCAAGTATATGAAAACATTAAACAGTTTCTGGCTTGATATTTGATAGCCCTTTCGTTCAAATCACGTTATTCTTGCAACATCTTTCAGCGCATGTATTAATTATGTTTTCTTGGTTTGAACGTCTTGTTTGCGCATTTCCTGACACGCCGCCAGAACAGCCGCCTAAAGGCTTTTATGCGTTTATCTGGGCAGCCACCAAAGGCATGCGCGGCTTAATTCTTCTAATGGCTTGCTTAACTGCCGTGATAGGCGCATTTGAAGCAATGCTTTTTGCCATGCTAGGAAATATTGTTGATTGGCTCAGCAAAGTTCCGCCACAACTGCTGTGGGCGCAGGAAAAACGTAACCTTGTATTGCTCGCCAGTATTCTCGTTGCTAGCCCACTTCTCATCGCTTTGCAGGCCTTGCTGAAATACCAAGCGCTAAATGGCAATTTTGCGATGCGTATGCGTTGGAATTTCCATCGGCATTTGCTTAGCCAAAGCATGAGTTTTTATCAGGATGAATTTGCTGGTCGCGTATCGGCAAAAATGATGCAAACCGCGCTTGCGGTGCGCGACACCGTGATGATTGTCACCGATATTTTGGTGTTTATTGTTATATATTTCCTGACCATGACCGCGGTTGTTGGCAGCTTTGATACAAGTTTACTACTGCCATTTTTGGGCTGGCTGTTTCTGTATGTGGCTGCTCTGGCTTTTTTTGTGCCCCGCCTCGGCAAAGCCGCCAGCGCACAAGCTGATGCGCGAAGTTTAATGAGTGGCCGCATCACCGATGCCTACAGCAATATTGCCACGGTGAAATTATTCTCGCATAACCAACGCGAGGCCCTATTTGCCAAACAATCCATGCAGGAATTTTTAGTTACTGTCTACAAGCAAATGCGTTTGGTCACCGGTTTTGAAATTGTTAATCATATTCTCAGCATGGGATTAATTTTGAGTACTGCAGGCGCCACCTTATGGCTTTGGAGCAAAGGTGCGGTTGGAATTGGCGCTGTGGCCGCCGCCACGGCAATGGCATTGCGTTTGAACGGCGTGTCGCATTGGATTATGTGGGAAATGGCTAATTTGTTCGAAAACATTGGTACCGTGCAAGATGGCATTGGCGCGCTTGCACAGCCGATTAGCATTAATGATTCAGCCAATGCTAGCCAATTGCAGGTTAGCCGTGGTGAAGTACGTTTTGAAAATCTCAGCTTCGCCTATTCAAGTAATAAAACGGTGATAGATCAGTTCAATTTAACCATTAAGCCAGGCGAGAAAATCGGTTTAATCGGCCGCAGTGGCGCGGGAAAATCTACCATTGTTAATCTACTATTACGTTTTTATTCAATCACTGATGGCAAGATTCTGATTGATGGCCAAGACATCAATACAGTAACCCAAGATTCATTGCGTAAAAATGTTGGCATGGTCACTCAAGACACTTCACTGCTGCATCGTTCGGTGCGTGAGAATCTTTTATACGGCAAGCCAAATGCCAGTGAACAAGCCATGCGCCAAGCGGCAATTGATGCTGAAGCTGATGAATTCATTCACGAGTTAAGTGATGCCAAAGGCCGCCATGGCTTTGATGCACATGTTGGCGAACGTGGCGTTAAGCTTTCTGGCGGGCAGCGGCAACGGATTGCCATTGCACGCGTTATGCTTAAAAATGCCCCGATCTTACTACTCGATGAAGCCACCAGTGCACTTGATTCTGAAGTTGAAACTGTGATTCAACGCAGTTTGTATCGTTTAATGGAAGGCAAAACCGTAGTTGCCATTGCGCATCGCCTATCAACTATTGCCGCAATGGATCGCTTAATTGTGCTCGACAAAGGTCGCATTGCCGAACAAGGCACGCATCAGGAGTTATTAGCACAAGGCGGCTTGTATGCAAGGCTTTGGACACATCAAAGCGGCGGCTTTCTGATTGATGAAGACGACTGATTCTAGTTAACTTTCTCAAATGAGAATGAATTTCACTACCCATTTTAAAATTTGCTAGGATGAACCTATCAACTCACTTGGAAATTTTTTATGAAAGAACTCGATAAGAAAAAAGCCATCAAACTGCTCAATGAAATCATGGAATTCGAATTATCTGGTGTTGTGCGCTATACGCATTATTCGCTGATGGTGTTCGGCTACAACCGTATTCCGATAGTATCTTGGCTGAAAGGTAATGCTGATGAAAGTTTAGCGCATGCCCATAAAGCCGGTGAATTAGTGACCATGTTTGGTGGTCATCCATCATTAAAAATAGGCGCGTTACTGGAAACAGAACAACACCACATTGGTGATATTCTTCGCGAAAGCTTAGAACACGAAAAACTCGCAGGCCAGTGTTATTACAAACTACTTAAGCTTGTTGAAGGCAAATCGGTGGTTCTAGAAGAATATGCACGTGAAATGATTTATCAGGAAGAACAGCATTTAGACGAAGTCAATAAGATGCTACGCACACCGGGCGATCTAACACCGTTTAAGAACTGACACGGTTCTTGAAATCAACACTAAGTTCCAATACGACACATCGATAAATTACAGTGAAAACCAGCGCCCTTGTGCAAAATGGTCTGGTGTTGCAAATAAATCGCCGGGCGTAACTAGCTTTGGATTCGGATTATCGATAATATCGCCTATCAGGTGCGAAGCGATTCGAATCTCGTCTTCTTCGGTAAAGCCAAGCGCTGAACGTACTTCTGCCGCTTTTTGTAACAGTGCGGCATCAGATAAAACTGAGATTTCATCACTCTGAATTTCATTGATTAACCAATAGCTATTTTCGATTTGTTCATGCTCAGGCAGAAGTGCTTTTATTTCCCTTACCAACTCATGCCAATCAATATTGTCTGGAAAAGACAAGCCTGATGGCCCTGAATGTGTAATTCTTGGTGTGACGCTAGCACTTGGTGCAACATCAGCACGCAATAGGCTGCTATATACAAACTGACTGCAGGTCATTGCCTTTTCTTTATTGGCAAGTACGTGATCAAAGGCTAATCTGAGTAAGCGCCGAATAATTGGATTGGCAGGTATTTTCTGCCTTACAGCAGCAAGCACACCAATCTGGACTAACTTTCCAAACTCAAATGGTATACCCATAAATTGACGTGCCGAAGCGAGAATCGCAAGCTGTTGGCTATCAGTAAAGAAATTACCCTCTCGGTCAAGTGAACGATATACATCAACATATTTAATATTGAAATCTGGCTGCTTCAAATCCGTAAGTTTCGTTTCGGTAATACCAGCGGCAATTGATTCCATCAAAACACCTTCAGAAACCATTAATGCAGAATGGCTATATTGGCTGTCACCAAACCATGCAATCAATTTTGAAAGCTCATCTGTACTCATCATCAGCAAGACATCACCAGTTTTGGGTTCAATTGCACTCATTGCAAGTCCTCGATGGGTGTAACGAATATTCGGTTGCGGCCATTTTGTTTGCAATGATATAGCGCTTGGTCGGCTGATAGTATTGCTTGATCAAGACCACTTAAACCGCCACTTAACACTGTAACTCCAATGCTAATTGTGACGCTAAGTTTGTGCTCTGCAGACGAGATTGGGTGATCGGAAATTGATTGTCGAATACGCTCAGCCAAAGCTCTGGCTTGAGCTTCATTGGTATCGAGCAAGCCAATAACAAATTCTTCACCACCATAGCGCCCGAGCACATCACCAAAACGCAAAACAGTACTAATACGCTTAGCAACAACTTTCAAGACTTCATCACCCATTGCGTGGCCATAGTTATCATTAATATTCTTGAAATAATCAATATCTGCAAATAATACCGAAAGCTTACTGCCGTTTTTCTCAGAGCTCATCGCAGCAATGCGTAGTCTTTCATCCAGAGCGCGCCGGTTATAGATGTCAGTAAGCGGGTCCATTTTTGCTAAACGTTCTGATACATCGCGCTCACGTTTATACAGCAGCATACGCTCGCCCAGCCCTGAATACAGCAAAATGCCAACGATGACATAACTGGCTGGAAGTAAAATACTAGCCGTCTCATTTTCTGGCAGCTGGAAAGTAATTTCAATAATTCGCCACAAGGCAACTGCAAAAAGTGGCAACCATGAGAATAAGTATAATTTACCTAAGCGATTCCCTTGGCGTATCAAAAAAGCACTACATGCTATGCCTGTGAAAGAGCCAAGTATAATTGCAACATTTCCAATTACAGGAATCCAGGCACTTGTTTTTATCACGGGCATAAAGCTTACAAAAAATAATAGTGCAAATGTGATGATTATCAAGCGTTGGATCATAGCTAAACGCGGGCTGTAGCGCTGCATTTCTAGAAACACATAGGTGAAATAAGCCATAATGCCAAAACATGCCGCACCAAAAATTCTCTGTAACGGAAAATCCTTATACCATTGCCCAATTGAGTGAATATAGTAAATGTCACCATTGTTGGCGAGGATGAATAATAAGCTGAACATTGTGCCTATCGCTAAAATTAAGAAAGTTTTTTCTTTCAGCATTATGCTCAAAACAAATCCGGCTAATACTAATGCTAAAATTGTTCCTTCAATAAGGTTATGTAAACGCGATTGATGTTCGTCAATGATGCGTAATGCATTCTCATCGAGAATATTTACCGATATCGCAGGGATTTCTGTTGCTTTAAAGCGAAAGTATATTGATTGCCCTGCTTTCATTCCATTAGGCATGAGAAAAACTTGTTTACGAGGCGAAAACCCACGATTGGCACCTTGGTCTAATTGATTTAGCTTTAGTGGAACTAGTGCATCAGGGAACCATACTTCAGATTCAGAATACGTCACCGTGCTGAGATACAATAAAAAGTCCTGTTCAAAACCAATGTCATCATGCAACTCAATACGCCACCAGCCTGATGCTTCAGGCATTGCAGTAAATGCTTGCTTCGGTGAATATATTTCTTTGGTTTTGTGCTTGCCGGCAATAACCTCTTGCGCCGGCAAACTCAAGTCTCCAACACGGTAAACGCTTAATTGCACGCTGTTCTCTGCCAATAATAACATTGGCATCAAAAGGCTTATTAAGAACCCTAAAGCCCATACCATTCTTTTTGCCGTTTTGCCCATTTAGAAAGCTTAGCCTGATGCTTTTTGCGTTTGAAGCTTTTCGGGGTTATCGCCCCAGTCGTCCATCAAAGCGATGTATAAAAGCTTCTCAAACTCTGGGATAAAGCGCTGAATCACTGCGTCTGGATCAGGGATGAGCTTTGCATCGGCAATCAAACCAAAATGCACATTGCCGTTGTAGCTCAAAATACTCACACCTAAACCGATTGAGCCGGTTTGCGGAACCCAAAACATTTGTTCTTTGAGTTTCACGCCCGCCATGTAAAGCGGCATCGGCGGACCCGGCACATTGGTGGCCACAGTGGTGGCTTTACGGCTGAATAATTCCAAAGCGAGCTGTTGCACGGACGGTGGCAACATACCAATGGTGGCTAACAAGCCATAGGCCACAATCGCTTGCCTTGATTGCTTTAATTGGTTCATGCTCTCAGTAACGCGAATTAAGCGAATAACCGGATGCGCTTCGCCAATCGGCAAATCGAGAAACACTAAGCCGAAATGATTACCGAGTTTTTTTGCATGCTGTAGCGGTCGTAAATTTACTGGCACAGTGGCTCGAATATTCAAGCCATCCACATTTTCGCCGCGATCAATCATATAACTGCGCAAAGCACCTGCCATCGACGCCATCAATACATCATTAACGGTGGCACCAAAAGCACGGGAAATGGCTTTTACATCGTCTAGCGGCAGGGCTGGAGCCCAAGCCACACGCTTTCTAACGCCTAAACGGCCACGCAAGACGGTTTCCGGATCATCGCTTAGCGATAAAGCAAAGGCAAATTCGCGGGCGATCTCAGCACCTTCTTTTGCAATCACCGAGGCTATGCTTGGGTCGCGATAGATATCCATGCCTTTGCCAAGTAAGTTTTCGCCCATTTTCATGTAGCGATTGATTGAACCCATACGTTCATTCACTGCTGCGCCGTCGCTTTTCAACCAGGTTTTAGTCAAGGTTTTATCCTTGCTTGGCTTAGCTTCACTGTCGGTCATCGACAACAGCACTTGCACCAAAGCAATGCCGTCGGCGTAGCAATGGTGAATACGCATCACAACCGCCGAACCACCATCGTATCTATCAACCAGGTGAAACTGCCATAAGGGTTTGGTTTGATCTAAGGGTGTGGAAGCTAATAAGCTAACGAAACGCTCAAGCGCTTGCTTATCTGCCTTGCCAGGCAGCGCTGTTGGACGCACATGCCAATCCAAATCAAAATCGGCATCGTCTTGCCAGAAAGTACCAGTTGTTGAAGCTGACACTTTTTGCCGGAAACGCGGATACGCCATGAAACGATCATTGATGACCTTTTTGAGTTTATTGATATCAAGCTGCGTTTCAAACATCATCACGCCGGTGATCATCATTAAATTGGTCGGTTTTTCCATGTGCAGCCACGCCTGATCAACGCGCGTCATTGGCACTTTTTTAAGGGGTTTGCGAACAGTGCTCATAACGCGCTCGATACATAGTTAAAATAATGTACCGCATAAATGCCTTTCTAGCACTATCGGTTTGAATAAGCGGCCAATGCCGTGTTTCTGGATTCTGCTAAATCAACTATCGGCACGCACGGGTAATCGGGCGCTAAAGCTTGGCAAACGCTAGGCTTCAGCCATGGCGAAAACACCAGCGGCACAGGCATATTGGCCAGCTCTGGCACCCAGCGCTTAATATAAGTGGCTTGCGGATCAAAGCGCTCCGATTGGGTAACCGGATTGAAAATACGGAAATACGGCGCGGCATCACAGCCCGTACCTGCTGTCCATTGCCAGCCTTGGCTATTATTCGGCAAGTCAGCGTCAACTAAGGTATCCCAAAACCAACGCGCACCTTCTAGCCAGTGGTAGCGCAGATTTTTGCATAAGAAACTGGCTACAATCATCCGCACCCGATTATGCATCCAGCCAGTGTGCCAAAGTTCACGCATACCTGCATCAATAATGGGCACGCCGGTTTGGCCACGCTTCCACTTTTCAAGCAATAGTTCATCGGGCTTGGCCCATTTGAAATGCTCGAATTGCGGATTTAAGCTGTGATCGCTCGAATGCGGAAAATGATGCAGCAAATGAAAAGAAAATTCGCGCCAGCCAAGCTCAGAGAAATAGTGCTTAACATCTTCGCTCTGTGCTTCAGATGTTTTGATACTTTGTATTTTCCGCCATATTTGGTGCGGCGATATTTCACCAAAATGCAAATGTGGCGAAAGTTTTGAAGTGCCGGTTCGGTCGGGCAAATTTCGTTGTGCTTTGTAGCCGTTGACCGCGCCATCACAAAATATTTCCAGCATTTCATGCGCGCCCGCCTCACCAGGCTGCCAATGCTGCCAAAAACCGTGGTGCCAATCTCGTGAAGGTAATAATGCTAGGCTCTCAAGTGTTATGCTAGGCAACTCAGCAAAGGCACTCAAACCTATTGGTGCTGGATACTCTGCACGGATTTGCAACTGGCTTAACACATTTCGCCAAAACGGCGTGAACACTTTATATGGCGTTCCAGCGCCCGTTTGTATCTGCCATGGCTCAACCAATAACGCTGAATTATGCCGTTTAACTGGTACGCCTATTTTTTCAAATGCCTGCTGAACTTTAGCATCGCGGCTCTGCACAAGTGGTTCGTACAAAGCATTGAAATACAATGCTTGTGCACCACTTAGTTGTTGATACAACAGTAACTGGGACAATGAATCACCAGTTGCAATATGCAGTTTCCCACCAAGCCGTTCAATATCGCTGGCAAGCTGTTGCAGTGAATAATGCAGCCATGTTGAGCTAGCCCCACCCGGTGCCCATGGCTGTTCTTCATGCGGCGCATGAATATACACTAGCAATGGTTCAAAGCCATCAGCAATAGCCTGTGCAAGCGCAGGATTGTCGTTTAATCGTAAATCTCTGCGAAGCCAAACCAGTGCAGTAGCCACATTTTTCTCAATTACTTATATAAAATATCATTACATCGTGAACAGCGTAAACTCGATGTGAACATTACGCTTCAATAAACGTAACCCGCCGTGTTATTGAACATGTGAGCTCATAGCTGATGGTATTCGCAGCGCTAGCGATTTCTTCAATGGCTAAGTCTTTGCCCCACAACACCACCTCATCACCCACTTTCGCCTCCGGCTGACTGCGCAGGTCGATAGTCATCAAATCCATCGACACACGGCCAATGATGGGTGCGCGTTTGCCATTGACCAGCACCG